>LSQX01187614.1_pt1 | contig 12433 bp, 11 predicted proteins | sample 654561 | NCBI WGS metagenome assembly LSQX01 (sample SAMN04489861, study PRJNA283612) | anaerobic digester metagenome | isolation source: 4 biogas reactors fed with cattle manure at either 37C or 55C with and... | place: Denmark: Kongens Lyngby | collected 2014 | reverse complement strand
TAGGCACTAAGAGTATTGGTGGCGGTCAGGGTATCGCTGCAGTATTTGAACGTGTAGAGTAAGTCGTATACACGCTTAAATTTTAATAGCACTTAAAACCGCTCTCGTGTTATATCGGGGGCGGCTTTAATTTATTTTAATAGTAGCAATGTTATGCAGAAAGTCATGAGCCCAAAAAGCTCAGAGCAGAGTGTTCCTGTTCTTATGTATCACCATGTGACGCCTGAAGGTGGCTCTTTAAGTTGTAGTGTGCGCAATTTTGACTCACATTTAAAAGCCTTAGTTCGTAGGGGCTACAGTACTTTAACGGCTGAACAATTTGCAGGTTTTTTAAAGGGTGAGGCTATTCCTGAAAAATCTGTTGTTTTGACTTTTGATGATGGCTATTTAAATAATTTTGTTTATGCACACCCAATTCTCAAAAAGTACAACTTAAATGCTTTGATGTTTTTGATTACTCAGCATATTCAAGAGGGTGTTGCTCGTCCTATTATGGGTAGTGGCCACGAGCTGCCATACTCTCCCGGACACTATGAATGTAAGCAGCTGATTGCGGATGGACGCGCAGAAGAAGTGATGCTGCGTTGGGAAGAGGTGCGCGAGATGCAACGTCAGGGTACATTTAGCTTCCACAGTCATACCCACACTCACAATAGATGGGATTTGTCGGAAGACGCTATTAACAAAAACATTGCCATTCGTAATGATTTAATTCAAGCGCAAGAGCAGCTTAAGTTGTATTTGGGTGACGTTAGTACTCATCATTGTTGGCCTCAAGGCTATTTTGACGCGGACTATGTACAGATAGCGCAAGAGTTGGGGTTTGAGTATTTATATACTACTGAGCCCTATGGCTTTAATTTTTCCCAAGGTGACCTTGCTCATATTTATCGTATAGCTGCCAAAAACAAAAGTGGTTTATGGTTAATGCAACGCTTATGGTTTGCCAAAAATTCTCGTGCAGGACGTTGGTATAATCAGCAAAAACTTCAAAAGAGAGCGCGTAAAAAAGTGGCTTAAGATGCCAGCTTGGGTGGGTTTTTTATGTTTACATGCGATCAAACACTGACCCCTTATGGGGTTGGAAAATGCGCTCATAAAAACGTGCTGCATATTCATCCGTCATGCCAGCGATAAAGTCACAGATAACACGTTTTAGCATAGCTTCATTGCTTGGAAAGTTTTGTTTCGTCTTTTTATAGCGTTCTTTATGGCTTTCTGGTAGTAAGCGCAGAGGATCTGCACTAAGTGTCTCAAATAGCTCAATAATGATTTTTTGACCTTTAAACTCGAGTTGCTGTACATTCGCACTGAGAATGACTTTTTTCATGACTAGCTCTAAAATATGGTCAAGCATTGCTTGTTGTGTTTTTTCTAGTTGAGCATTAAATTTAATCAGCGGTTCAGTGGCTTTTTCAATACCACTTCCATTGATAAAAATATGGGTAATGCAGCTATGAACTAAACGGCCAATTTGACGCTTACGTTTATAGCTATCTTTAGAAAATAAATTATCCTCTACTGATTGTGCCATGGCTTGGAGTGTAGCCTCATCGGGCGTATCTTCAAACAGCGCTTTAAATAAGCTCAGCCGATTGTCAAAATGTGCATGCCAAATCTCACGAGTAATGAGTCCCAGAGAAATGGCATCCTCCAGATCATGCAGCCCATATGAAATATCATCTGCTAATTCCATGATTGACGTATCGAAAGCCTTATAGCGGGTTTTTAAATGCTTTTGTTTGCCGTCAGTAGAGAGCTCCCTAGTCGAGGTAAAAGCTAGCCTTTCATCTTCTGTTAAAGGCTGAAGAACCCAATCAACGATTTCTTGCTCTGTATCTAAGAAGCATTTAGGAGGGAGTTGTGCATTGGCTTGGCAACGCCATAACGGCTTGCTGAGATCTGCATAGGCGGCCTCGTTGACTACTTTGCTATAGGCTAAAGGGTATTTTAGGACACCGAGTAAAAGGCGTCGCGTTGGGTTCATGCCGTTATGTTCGGTGTATTTATCCAGGCGAGAGAGGATTCTCAGGCTTTGACCATTACCTTCAAAGCCACCATAGTCACGCATACAAATATTTAAGGCAACCTCACCGCCGTGACCAAAGGGCGGGTGACCAATATCATGCGCTAGACAAATGGCGTTCATTAGCTCGTAGTCGGGTAGTAGCTGCTGAAGTTGTTCGGCATATTTTTGTTCAACAGGACTGATAAGAAATTCCCGTTGCTTAAGCTTTTTTTCTAACCAACGGACAATACCAACACCGATTTGGGCAACTTCCAGTGAGTGCGTCAAACGTGTGCGATAAAAATCACTTTCACCCAAGCCTAAGACTTGGGTTTTTGATTGCATCCGTCTAAAAGCAGAGGAGTGGATTAAGCGAGCATAGTCACGCTCCCAAGGAGTTCGAACTTCACGCTCAGAACTCGAACCGGAGAGATCCGGATCAAATCGCTGGTGCCAAACTGTGTTAATCTGAATCTCGTGATTTGTAGGATGCATCCTCTATTTCCTTTGAAAACTTTTAAATTGCTTTAGCCTCTAAAGCAAGTATTTGTTTTTTTCTCTCAATGCCCCAACGATAGCCGGAAATCCCTCCATCACTGCGCAATACACGATGGCAGGGAACAATAATCCCATGGCGATTATTGGCACACGCATTAGCCACTGCTCGTACTGCCTTGGGAGCACCGATCTGTCGTGCTATTTTGGCATAGGTGGCAGTTTGACCAACAGGAATCATTTTAAGCTCAGTCCAGATTTTTTTCTGAAACTCAGTGCCTTCTACGTACAAAGGTAGCTGTTGCATCTTTTGGTAGGCCGCTAGGTTGGGGGTGTTTAGGTATTTTTGTAAAAGCTCAGTGGCTTCATTGAGGAGTTGATTGTCTTTATCAGCTTTGATGAACTGAACTTCATTGAAGTGTGCCTGAGCATAGTCATATAGCTCTTGTAAAGGAGCTTGCTCTGAGTCGCCTAGTGAGATTGAGTAAATCTGTTCATTGAGTGTAGCGACCAAAACAGTAGCAATGTTAGCGTCAACACTCGCATAGTAAATAATAGGTGTTGTAGAGCTCATGACGGTCTCCTAGGCTTTATCCAGTAATGTTTTAAAGGCAGTTAAGTAGTGCTTAGCCATTATTTCAGCGGTGTGATTGCTTTGCGCATATTCTTTTGCTAGTTCAAGCTTGGTGCTGGTTACCTCATCCATATCAAGGGCTTGGTTTAGGCTATTGGCAATGGCTGCTGAGTCTCCCACAGGGCAAAGATAGCCACGCTCGTTTTGTTTGCCAATAAGATCATTTGGGCCACCACTAGCTGTCGAAACAACAGGGACTTTATTAAAAAAGGAGTTAATAATGCCGTTGTTTGCACCTTCATAACGGCTACTTAGTAAATAAACATCAAGTCCTGCAAATAACTGCTCTACTTGTTTTTGAAAACCCATAAAGTAATAAACATGCTCCAAGCCAAGCTCTTTAACTTTAGCTTGACATACTTCCATCATGTTGCCGGCGCCAAAATGTAGCACAACAAAGTCTTGACGCTGCTGATGTAGTTGGTGAATTGCCTCGATTTGGACTAGGGGTTCTTTTTCTACAGTGATTGCTGCTACTACACCAATAATTTTTTTATCTTTGATGTTATGCTGCTTGAGGATAGAGCTGAAGCGTTGAGAGTCGAACGATTGCAGAACTGTTGCGCTGGGTATGACTAGATCCATGACAGAGCCTATGACGCCGAGCCTATTTGCCTCATCTAAACTGGAGTGAGTGACACCTACAAATAAATCAGTTTTAAGCCATTTTCTTTTGGTTCTTTTTTCTTTGTGGGCTTTGATTGGAAAAGCGGTTCGACGTGTATAGATTAATTTGCCTTTGTAGCACCATTTGAGTAGTGCTGCCCAGGTCAGGCTATTAGCTGTTTGACAATGAATAATATCGTATTTTTTGGCTTTGCCCAATAAAAAGAACAGAGCAATCAAATGTGCTTCTTTATAAGTGTGCACTTTGAAGCCTTTTTGCTTAGCGCGCGTGGCCAACGGCTCATCAGCTCGGGCGAGTAGCTCTACCTCATGACCTGCTTGGCGAAATTGCTCCATACTTAAAAATGTTTGAGCCTCACCGCCACGCCAGCCTTTTTCCATATTAATTTGAAGGATTTTCATTGTCTCGCTTTTCCTTTGACTTGTAGTAGAGCATGGCGTATTTGTTATAAACAGACTGCATGGATAGTATTGTTACGGCAATACCAGCGCTACCGTCTAGAAACCCTCTGCGTAAGATATAGTCTCTTATGATACGGCCTAGCGATTTAATAATGGCTTTAGTAAGAGTTGAGGTTTCGCCAGCTTGTGCTCGTTGCTCGGCCCATGCTTCTGAATAGGCGATACTCTTTTTTAAATGCTCATAGTAACTACTGAAAGTGTAATGTAGTAAATGGCCCTTGAGCTTAGCTTGCTTGCTACCTTCAGGAGTTACAACGCTCTCATGTACTAGCTTGTCGTTGTAAGCAGTTAGTGCTGTTGGGTAGAGTCTTGTCACGAAGTCGGGATTGGCACTGCCGTAGCGGATAAAGCGACCAAAGTACCAATTTAAACGGTCGAGTTTATAGACGGTGTTGTTTTCATTTTTAGCGAGTACCTCACGGATGCTTGCAGCTAGTACAGGGGTTACTACCTCGTCAGCATCTAGCCACAATATCCAGTCAGACTCGACGTAGCTTTGTGCTATTTGCCTTTGTCGTCCAAAACCTGGCCACTCATGGTTAACATAAAACTTATCGGTGTAGCGGCGAGCAATCGCTTCTGTTTCGTCGGTGCTACCTGAGTCTAAGATTACAATTTCATCAGCTAGCTCAGCAACGCTATCTAAGCATTGCTGGATGACTTTAGCTTCATTTTTAACAATCATTGCCACGGCGAGTGTCGGGCGAGATAAAGTAGTTGAACTATTCATTTAGTTTTAGATAATCTCAATGTCTTGGCCACGAGCAAAACGCACTAAATTGATCAGTGCAGAAACTGCTGCAGCAATAATACCTATTGTTATCGCATAGTATACTCCGTGGCTAGCCGATAAATGAAAGCAAATCGCCACGGAAGCAGCACCTACGCTTTGGCCAAACACGCGTGCACTGGATTGTGTCGCACCCGTTGCACCACTGCGATGTAGGGGAGTTGATAATAAAATGGCTTTGTTGTTAGGTGTTTGAATAAAGCCAAACCCAAGTCCACAAGCAAACATGCAAAGGCCATAAAAGCCTAACCAAGCATCATGTGGTAGTAATAGTAAAATAGCTAAGGCGCTAAACATAATAGTAGAGCCGATAGCTGCCAAGATAGAGGCTGGGTATTTACCTGAAAGATAGGCCGCTGGTCTCGCCATGAGCGTGGAGCCAATGGGCCAAGTCATAAATAGCATACCGACTGTGCCGGTGGACACACCAAGATGGTTCTCATAGAAGAAAGGTAGGCTAAGCATGGTACATGCTGCTGCAGCAAAGCACAGAGCAGACACAATGATGGCATACCTAAAGGTTGGCATACGAAACAAATCGACCGGGAAAAGCGGTGCCTCTTGTTTAGAGGAGTGGCGCCATAAAATAGTGCCAGTTATCAGGGCAGTACATAGTAAGCCTACGCCTAGTGGCGTGTTACTTACTGCCAAATCACAGCCAGTAATAAAAGAACCTAAGGTGATAGCACTTAAAACCGCACTTTTAAAATCAAAAGGGCTGGTGATGGGTTCCACTTGCGGTAAGAAACGCGAAAACACCAAAGAAAGTAAGCAGAGCGGTAAAGCAAAAATAAAAATCCATTGCCAAGAAGAAATGGATAAAATAAAGGCACCTAACCCCGGACTTAATACCGCAGTCGTCCCAACGACCATGGCATTAATACTAATGCCATTTGCTAGTTCTTTGGGTGGATAAATATGCCGCATCATGGCACCAAAAATGCTCATCATCACGGCGCCACCAAGGCCATTGATTACTCTGCCAGTAAGCAGCATAGGTAGGTTAGATGATAATGCGCAAATAATGCTGCCAATCATGAAAATCGTAATCCCGCTACGGAACATGCGGACAAAGCCGACCCTTTCACCAAGCGCCGATAAAGGCAGGGTCATGGCAATTAGCGTTACTAAATAGGCGTTAACTACCCACACGCTTTGATGTGGTGGAATATCAAGATCATTAGAGATGGTGGGTAGTGCCAAATTAGCAATACTTGAGTCCATTACGCTAACGGAAATGGCTAGGATAATAGCTATCACCGCCCAGTAGCGTTGAGGCTTGGGAATTCCCTCTGAGCCTACGGACTGATGACGCTGACGGTCAGTCCGTTGTGGCTTGTGAAGGCTACTGGGTTTGACTTCAAGTTTTGGCATGAATTGTTTTTAGTGTTTTTTCTTTGTTGGGCGTTGCCAATTAGAAAAAGTAGTTTGCGATGTTTGCGTTACCGTTAATTGATTCGCTGGTGCGTCTTGGCGTAAAGAAGTGCCAGCACCAATGGTTGCACCTTCGCCCACCGTTACTGGTGCGATTAATTGAGTATCTGAACCAATAAAGGCATCATCACCAATGGTGGTCGTAAATTTGTTCACGCCATCGTAGTTGCAGGTAATCGTACCGGCACCAATATTGACGCGTTGACCTATCACTGCATCACCGAGGTAACTGAGATGGCTAGCTTTACTAAAAGCACCTAGCTGAGTGTTTTTAATTTCAACAAAGTTGCCTACCTGACTGCCTTTAGCAAGCTGTGCACCAGGACGAAGGCGTGCATAAGGGCCAACCTTACATTGGTCGGCAACAGACGCTTGCTCAAGATGGCTAAAGGCCTCAACCGTACTGTTTTTGGCTATTTTGACGTTTTTTAGTACACAATGTGGGCCAACTTGTACGCCGTCTTCGAGTACTACATCGCCTTCAAAAATACAACCAATATCAATAAACACATCACGGCCGCATGTCAACGTACCACGAATATCAATGCGCTTGTCATCAGCTAAGGCCACCCCTTGTGTTAGTAATTGACGGGCCTGCTCTTGCTGCCATGCGCGTTCCAGTTCTACTTGCTGTAAGCGGCTATTAACACCGAGAGTTTCCCATGAAGCGTCAGGATGAGCGGCACTGACGGTTACTCCGTCATTGACAGCTAGCGCAATGACATCTGTTAGGTAATACTCACCTTGGGCGTTGTTATTATCAATTTTGGCTAGCCAGTTTTTAAGCAGACTAGTAGGAGCGCACAGAATACCAGTGTTAACCTCGTTAATCTTATGTTCATCAGCTGACGCGTCTTTGTGCTCAACAATGCGGTTTACATTACCTTTTTCATCGCGGACAATACGCCCATAGCCGGTAGGATCGTCGAGGAACTCAGTTAACACTGCTACACCATTAGCTGAGGATTCAATAAGGCGCTCTAAGGTAGCGGCTTGCACTAATGGGACATCACCATAAAGGATTAAGGTTTTATCCTCTTGGTTATTACCAACAAATAAGGGCTCCGCTTGCTGTACTGCGTGGCCTGTACCATGCTGAGGTTGTTGTAGTGCAAAGGCTAAATCTTTTTGTTGCTCAAAGGCTGCTTGCACTATGTCGGCGCCATGACCTACGACCACCACAATTTGTGCAGGGTTTAATTGCTTGGCGCTATCTATTGCGTGAGCAAGCATTGGTTTGCCTGCCAGCTTATGAAGAACTTTAGGTAAGTCGGATTGCATGCGCTTACCCATGCCGGCTGCTAAGATTACGATAGTTAATTTCATGGTTTTAATATACAGGTTGGTAAAAATAATTAACGGTGGATGTTTCAAGCATTATTGGTCGTCGGCTTTTTTAGTCGCTGCTTTTTTTGTAGCAACCGTTTTTTTGGCTATGCTGCCACTACTTTTTTTAGCTGTAGCTTTTTTAGCAGTGGTTTTTTTAGGGGTAGAAGCTTTTTTAGCTGCTCTTGTCGTTGTTTTTTTAGCTGTTGCCTCTGACTTTTCTGTTTGCTCTTGTGGCTTTTCTATCGGTTGTTCATCGGTCTTTTCTTCACTAGTCTCAGTCGGCGTGTTTGCGGCAACCGAGGCAACGATGTTTTTAAACTGATCGCCAAGTAGACTGAACCAGTTCAGTGCCTGATCTTGGACTAGGCCGCTAGTCTCGGCAAAGCTTGTTTGCTCATCGCTGGCGCTTTCTGTCGTCTCACCCGTTGCTTCACTTGGTTCTTCTGTCGTAGCTGGCTCAGCAGCTGGCTTCGCCTTATCGTCAGGTTGAGGCTGCGCTGCTGTAAACATTGATGAGGATTGTGCCGCCTTCATCGGTTCGCTCATGATTTCCATCATGCTATTGAAGTGCTCTAGGTTAGCTTTTTGAATTTCTAAGCTATGAATGCTATTGCTCAACATCGATAAGTTTAATTTGAGCCAGGACTCCACTGATTTTAACTCTTCAATGCGCTTATCGAGTTCGTTAGGATCCATTGCCATGGCTGACGCTTGTGGTGCCGCGGAGGTGAAGTTTTGCCAGGCTTGACCCATCATTTTCATGCTATTGAGCATGAGGTTGGAGTCGCCCATGTCTTCCGGCATCATGTTAACAAAAGGGAAGTTAAAGTTAAAAGGATCTTGGCTCATTTTGCTCTCCTCGGATTGCTAGGGTTAAGTAGTGTGGGTGTAGCTCAGGCCTGTTTAGGCTTGTTGACTTAAGCTTTTAACGTGCGAATTAATTAAACTGTCTAAAAGTACAATAGCTGCTTCAATCGTAATTACTTTGTCATTGATCATTTCCACGATCTCTTTGGGTTTGAAGATTTCAATGCGTTCGACCTCACCGTCCTGGTTTTGTGGCGTGGTGTCGGGAGGAATGATACAGTCACTCACTAAAATATCTTCGAGCTGGTAGCCTTCGGGTAGTCTGCGACGCATTCGTAAAATGGTACGGATTGGTGTGCGTAGCTTGAGGTCACTTGGGCTGAGCCCAGCCTCCTCAGCTGACTCACGACCAAGGCCTTCAGCTAGACTATCCTCAGCGTTAAGTAAGCCACCAACTAGGGTATCCCACATATTGGGGTCAAATGCCTTAGTGCTGGCTCGTAGCTGTAGATATATATTACCGTCGGGAGTCCAGCCGTTCAAATGAATAGCTTGAGTTAATAAACCTAAAGGTCGCATCGCGGCACGCTCCATTTGACCAATGGCAACGCCTTCAGCATAAACGTGCAGTAGCTCGTCACGCCAAGCTCTTGTTAAGCCAGCTGCGCGTAGACTTAAAGCGACATCAAGCAGTATTGCATTTAGCGCTGATTGAGACATCGCTGCCTCCGCTAGGTAAACTGCTAATTCGTCTTGCTTAAAATAATCCTTGCTTTGTAAAGCTAGAATTGCGCCAGGATGGATAAACCCAGCTATCTTATCAGCAATTATCAGTGGTCTGGAACCCTTGATTGGGACATCTTGGACCTGTTGATTTAATTGCTGATAGAGCGCGTGCAGTTTCTCAAGCTTCAATGCTAACGTCTTCCTATGTATACTAGTTTTGTTAAAAACAACGATATGTCTCAGTATATATCAACAGGTGGTGCTAGAGCTGTGTCTAGCTGTGACTGGGCTCACATCATCGTGTCATATTGGACGAGGTCTTGAAGTTTATGGGTAAGCTGTTACTTGTTAGTCGCTTAGTTGTATTAGGGTTTAGTTGTAGTCTTTTAATGATTACTCCAGCGCAGGGGCAATTAAGAAATTTATTCAATATAACAACTGCAGATTTTTATGGTAGCGATATCAGGGGTACGGAGTTTGGTCGGGATTTAGAAGCGATAGATGAGGATGGTGAGGTATTTTTGTTTGAGGACTTTAAAGGCAAAGTCAGTTTGATTTTTTTTGGCTTTACTCGTTGCCCTGATGTTTGCCCAACGACTCTTTTGCAGCTCAGTCAGTTAAAAGCTGCATTGACAGCAGAGGAGGCAGAGCAACTGCAGGTATATTTAATTACTGTGGACCCTGAGCGGGATACACCAATACGTCTTCGCGAGTATTTGTCTTATTTTGATCCTGGTTTTAAAGCGCTGACAGGTACAGAGGAGCAAGTGGCGACGATGGCTAAATCATTTAATGTCTTTTATAACAAGGTACCAACTGCAGCAGGGCAGTACACCATGGAGCATAGTACTTATGTTTTTGTGTTGGACAATGATGCTAAGTCAGTCTTGCTGTTTAGAGAGGGTATGGCAATCGAAGAAATGCTAAGTGACATAAAAAAACACTTCCGGTAAGGGGGCCGGAAGTGTTGTAAGCATTCGTCCTCAAGGGGAAGGGAAAGAGGAGAAAAACGGACGAATGATGAGTGCAGTAGTAATGCTTTTGCAGCTCATATGTGTTAGTCAATCTATCTCTTACTTTGTTCCAAAAAGATGCTTTTAAATATGTATCTTTTTGTGAACGTTTGCCTTTCTAAGGTGCTGAGATATGCCAGCTCTTTAAAGGGTGACATCCTCACCAAGAAAAGTACGCATTTTTTTCATTGCAGCAGCTTCAATCTGGCGAATACGTTCCGCTGAAACACCAAACTCATCAGCTAGCTGATGGAGGGTTAGGCCACCATCGTCTTGTAACCAACGAGACTCTACAATGCGGCGTGAGCGTGGGTCTAAGGACTCAAGTGCAGCTGCTAAACCATGTGTTTGCAGCTCTTCGTGATCGCGTCTTGCAATTACCTCGTAGGGGGTATTGTCATCATCAGTCAAATAGTCGATAGGGGTAAAATCATCATCGTCTGAATGAGAGCTAGGCCCTGGATCAAGTGACATGTCACGGCCGGTCAAGCGAATCTCCATCTCGACTACTTCAGCTGGTTTAACGTTTAGCTTGTCTGCGATACCCTGAATTTGCTCAGGGTCTAGGGTTGAGCTATCGGGGCGCATGCTGCGTAGATTAAAGAATAACTTGCGTTGAGCCTTAGTGGTGGCGATTCGCACCATGCGCCAATTGCGGATCACATACTCGTGAATCTCCGCTTTAATCCAGTGCACTGCAAAAGACACTAAACGCACACCGCGGTTAACATCAAACCGTTTAACTGCCTTCATCAGGCCAATATTGCCTTCTTGGATGAGGTCAGCATGAGGCAGCCCGTAACCTAAGTACTGGCGGGCGATAGACACAACTAGGCGTAAGTGAGACATGACCATTGACTGGGCTGCCTGTAAGTCGCCATGATACTGCAAACGCTCTGCGTATTCTTTTTCTTGCTCAGGCGTGAGCATTGGGATTTGATTAACACTACTAATATATGACTCAATACTGCCAGCAGAACCCGAACTGAGGGCTGCTAATTGGCGGTTATTTAAAGCTAATGCTTGATTTGTCATAGTAACTGTTTGTCCTTTAAGGTAATTTCACAGATAGAACACGGTCTTATACGGAAATGCAGGTGTATTTTAGCACTCTATCCTGTTGAGTGCTAATTTGGACAATCAATAAGCTAATAAGTTCCTCTGTTTTCTGAGGTTTAACTCATTGATATCACAAGATAATTACGGTAGTAAACGCATTTTTCGAGTCTTGCCCTTGATAGGCTCTGTCTGCCAGCGCTGAAACAGTTGCTTGGCAATTTTACGCTCTACCGCGACAAAACTGACAAAATCATGAATAGTGATTTTACCGACTTGCTCCATGGTTAGTGACATGTTTTTTGTCAATGATCCTAGGATATCACCTGCTCTTAATTTGTCCTTCTTGCCCCCACGAATGGTAATGGTTTGCATAGGTGGTGTTAGGGGTGAGCGACCCTGTTGAGAAGCTGGGGGCGCTTGAATTAATTGGAATTCCGTTTCTAGTGCTTCTTCGACTCTTTTTTTGCGGAAAAGTTCGTTTTTGCTGACCAAGGTAATAGCATGACCCTCTGCGCCTTGACGGCCTGTTCGACCAATGCGGTGAATGTGGGTATCTACATTTGGTGAGATTTGTACATTAATGACTAAATCTAATTCCTTAATATCTAGGCCGCGTGCAGCAACATCTGTGGCAACGAGTACGCTCAAGCTATGATTGGCGAATTGAATAATAATGTCTTCGCGCTCTCTTTGATCGATTTGGCCGTGCAGTACCTCGCTATGAATGCCGGCGCGTTTGAGCTGTTGCTGCAACAGCTCACAGTCATCACGTGTATTGCAAAAGGCAATGGTAGAAAGCGGTAGATCGCGATTTAAAATGCTAATCATGGCTGCGGCACGCCCTTCGTCTTCAACCAGATAAAAACTTTGCTTGATAGCCGGCTTTTGTTCGTCAACCGCTTTGATCATATGTGGGTTGATGAGGAAGCCATCTGTGCGTTCAAGCATTTCAGGTGTGTAAGTGGCTGAAAACATAAGCGTCTGGCGTTTTAGGGGGCAGGCGTTAGTGATGGCGCTTAGGCTATCGTAAAAGCCCATATCCATCATCT
>LSQX01249483.1_pt1 | contig 12434 bp, 8 predicted proteins | sample 654561 | NCBI WGS metagenome assembly LSQX01 (sample SAMN04489861, study PRJNA283612) | anaerobic digester metagenome | isolation source: 4 biogas reactors fed with cattle manure at either 37C or 55C with and... | place: Denmark: Kongens Lyngby | collected 2014 | reverse complement strand
AGGGGGCGAAGCCACCTTGGCCTACGAGAGTTTCGCAAGAAACTCTTCGTAGGTGAAACTACCGTGCATACGGATCATGAACCGGCGGGAGATAGTCATGAGATGATTAACGGGGAACTTGTATTTGTCTTTATCTTTTGCCCCGGCTTGTGTGTTGGTTAAATATCAAACTGAGAACAGTAACAACCCTGGGGACAAATGGGGACAGAAGTTCCGTATTACCCTATATGAAAAATGAAAATTCGGTTTATACGGAAAAAGTGTCCCCATGTGGTCCCAAAAGAAATTTGTGATAAGCATGTAACATAATAAAACTTATGTTACATGGTAAGAATGTGGGCAAGACTGGCAACCGCAACGGTTTTCAAGTTTTTCCGCTGAAAGAAAACGTGCGAAACGAATAAAAATGAAACAATGAGATACAATATATGCAAATATGTTTCCAAGGAGAATGATGAAGAATGCGCTTTGTGGAGCCTATTCGGGACAGGAAAAAGCTGGAAGTGATGAAGGCGGTGCTGAAGTCGAAGAGCCTGCGGAACTATGCATTATTTGTGTTAGGCATCAACTCGGGACTTCGTGTGAGCGACCTACTCAATCTCAAGGTGCGGGACGTCTTCAACGGGCGGCATGTTAAAGACAGGGTTGAGATATACGAGCAAAAGACGAAGAAGTACAAGAGCTTTCCGCTGTCGAACAATGTAAAAAGGGCGCTCAAGGAGTACTACGAGTCCGCCAAACTGGCACCCGACGACCCCCTGTTCAAGTCAAACAAGGGCGGAAAGCTGTCAAGGGTACAGGTGTGGCGTGTGCTGAACGAAGCGGCAAAGATGGCGGGAATAGATGAAAAGATAGGTACCCATACCATGCGCAAGACCTTTGGCTATCAGGCATACAAGAGCGGCGTGGACGTCTACATCATTCAGGACATGCTGAACCACAGCACTCCCGCCGTTACGAAGCGGTACATCGGACTTTCGCAGGAAGATAAAGACAGGGCATATATCATGATCAATCTGTAAAAGATCAGTAAAAATACTTACCCGAAAATGGAGTTTTTGTGTTGGTTTTCGTTGAAAAAGGCTTTTCAAAAGGATACAATTATGGAGAACATATCCAAACAGTTCCAAAAAGGAGAGAGCCGAATGGGAGAACTGATAGATGCAAAAGAAGTCGCAAAGCGCTTAGGAGTGTCAAGAAAGACCGTATACACCTATGCTAAGATGGGCAAATTACCCTTTATAGAGCTGACGCCCCGAAACTATAGATTTACCAGAGAAGACGTAGAAGAGTTTTTGCAGAAACAACGGAAGGTGATGCGGAAAGATGAACAGGCAAAATAAAAAGGCCGGATGGGAGCCCGGCCCTAAACTTTGGAACACACCCCTTTTGCCAAAGGAGATTTTTGTTGTGCGTAGAAAAGGAGAAAATAATGCGTAGAAAGGAGAATTCTTGTTATGAATAATGATACCACGAAAACCGAAGTAGAGCAAGAACTGCAACCGAAGGAAATCTTTTATGACTACAAGGACGAGCAGGGAAAGCTCCTGTTTCAGGTAGTCCGTGTGCAGTTTTCCACCGACAAACACATCTACCAAAGGCACTTTAATCAGAAAGGTGAATGGGTAAATAATCTGCGCGGTGTGCGCCGTGTGATCTACCGCCTGCCCGAAGTGCTGGAAGCTGTAAAAAACGGCACAACGGTCTTTGTGGTGGAAGGCGAAAAGGATGTCGAGACGCTCTTCGAGTGGGGACTTGTGGCCACGACCAACCCGATGGGAGCAGGAAAGTGGCAGGACGAGTACAGCCGGTACCTGTGCGGTGCCGATGTAGTGATCATTCCGGACAACGACGACCCCGGCAGGAAACATGCTGAAAAAGTAGCAAGAAGCCTGTACGGAATTGCCCGCTCGGTGAAGATTATCAAACTTCCGGTATGGCGGGAGCACGAAGACGTAACGGACTGGAAAGAGCGGTACGGCGGGACGAAGGAACTGCTTATGGAAATTGTAAACGGCACGCCGGAGTATGTACCGTCAAAACCGAAACAAGTGATGCCGAAAATTCCCGATGAAATTCCGGAAGGCGAGCGGAACAACACGCTGGCATCTCTGGCGGGACGGCTTCGTATACGGGGTCTGGGCGAAGAAGAGATACTACAACACCTGCTGACCGAAAACCGACTGAGATGCAAACCGCCGCTTCCTGAAGAAGAAGTTCGGACGATTGCAAAGAGCATATCCAGATATGAAGTTTTACCACCTTTACCACACCCTAAAAAAGAAGCTGAACAAGCCGAAGAATTAGCTAAGATATGGCAAGGAAAATATAAATACGCCACCCACGTTGGTAAATGGATGAAATGGACGGGGAAAAACTGGGAAAGTGTTATTGACCAACAGGTTATAAAAGAAGCAAGCCAGACTTTACGACAACACTATGCAAGTATGGTGTTGAATGAAGTAAACGAAGAGCGAACTCGTATGTTGGCAGCTTTGATTGAGATCTCCTGCAAATATAACTCGGTCAAAAACATTTTAGCTTTTTTGCAAGGAACAAAAGGGTTTTGTATTACACCGGAAGAATGGGACAGAGATCCGTGGTTACTGAACGTGAATAACGGCACTATAGACCTTCGCACAGGACAAATACACCCACACAACCCGGAAGATTTATGTACACAACTGGCGCCGGTAGACTACGACCCCACGGCTGTGGGCGACGCTTGGGAAAGGCACATTAGGTATTTCCTTCCAAACGACAACATACGAAGACAGGTGCAGCGTGATTTAGGTATGGCTCTGGTAGGTACCCCTTTGAAAGAAAGTTTGCCGATCTGGTATGGGCAAGGGGCGAATGGTAAAAGCACTACGGCAAGGGTTATTCAGTATGTACTAGGCACATATGTAGGCCGTGCAGCCCCAAACCTGCTAATACAAAGAAGACACGAACACCACCCGACCGAACTTGCCGACCTAAAAGGGAAACGCATTGTTTTCAGTGTAGAGATAGGAAATGGAGACAGGCTTGATGAAGCTAAGGTAAAAGACATCACCGGCGGAGACCGCATCAAAGCACGTTATATGAGACAAGACTTTTTCGAGTTTGATCAAACGTGGACGATATTTTTACTGTGCAATCACAAACCGATCATCACGGGGGTAGATAAAGGAATATGGCGGCGGATAAAGCTTATACCATGGACAGTCTCCATCCCTGAAAACCAACAAAAACCACAAGACATGATTATTAGTGAGCTGTTAAAAGAAAGTCCCGCCATACTCCGCTGGCTTTTGGAAGGACTGGCAGACTGGCAACGGGACAACTACTGGACAGCAGAAGAAGTACTGTGGGCTACACAGGAGTATCGTGGTGAGCAGGATCGCCTTGCGGGATTTCTTTCCGACTGTTGTGAGCTAAAACAGTATGCGTCTGTAAGTGTTGCAGAGCTTTACGACGCCTACTGTGAGTGGTGCAAAGAGACGGACGAAGAGCCGCTTACAAAAAAGACCTTTGGCACATACCTGAAAGATCGTGGATACACACAAACACGGGCGCCACACACCAGAGAACGGCGCTGGTTAAACATCAAACTGAAAACAGAAACGACTTTGGGGACAAATGGGGACAGAAGTTCCGTATTACCCTATATGAAAAATGAAAATTCGGTTTATACGGAAAACGTGTCCCCATATGGTCCCAAAGAAATTTGTGATAAGGGTGATGTAACTGAGAACCCGGTAACCACCGATGTTCCTGTATGTCTGGCCGAGAAAGTAGAAGTAAAGGACTTGCCGGCGGTTGTCCGAGAGACACAAGTTGTCAAGAAAGAATGCCCCGCCGAAAAACCGACTCTACCCGCTTCCGGCAAAGAGATCAGGGAGAAAAACATTGTGGCGGCCAGCACCAGACCTTTGTCGGACATTGAGCGCTGCATAGCCGGCCGGGAGACCGCCATCGATCTGGAGACGACAGGGTTGAGACCTTGGGAAGACACTATCTGCGTCCTTTCCGTTGCCTGCGGGGACGACTACTGGATCGTTCAGTTTCCATCTGAAGACCTGCTCAAGACCGTTGTAGACAAGGCGGGGCTTCTGATTGGCCATAACCTAAAGTTAGACCTTGCATTTATGCGGTATGTTTTGCAAGAGCGCTTTGCGCCGAAGGTGTTTGATACCATGCTCGCGGCACAGCTCATCGAAGGAAACCACATGATCAAAAACTTTTACTCACTGCAGGGCGTAGCAAAAAGGTATCTCAACACGGAAATAGACAAAGAAGAACAGACGAGCAACTGGCATCAACTGCTTACACAAAAACAAATCGACTACTGTATAAATGATGTGAAAATCCCACTCCAGCTCTATAGTCTTCAGCGAGAGCTTCTTGAAAAGAATAAGCTTCAGCGGGCAGCAGGGCTTGAGTTCAACTGTATCCCCGCCGTGGTCGAGATGGAGTTAAACGGGGTGGCTTTTGACAGGGAAAGGGCTTTAAGAGTGCTGTCCGAGACCGATTTTCCGAAAGATTTTGGTTTTAATCCGAATAGTCCGCAACAGATACTGGACTACTTTAAGCAGCAGGGCATCCACCTTTCCAGCACGAGCAGGAGTGCACTGAAAGAATTAAACCATCCGATGGCACAGAAATTACTTGACTACCGCAAGATAACTAAAGGGTTAGAGTATTTGAAGAAATGGATTGAGCTGTGTGATGGCGGCAGGCTCTATCCTTCCTTCCACCAGCTTGGTGCGGCTACAGGGCGGTTTTCCTGCTCCAGTCCGAACCTTCAGAATGTTCCAAAGGGTAGTGAATTCAGAAATCTGTTTATTGCGCCCGAAGGGCATGTGCTCGTAGACTGCGATCTGAGCGGCATAGAACTGCGCATCATGGCGTGGCTTTCCAGAGACCCAACGATGGTAAACGCCTTCAACGAGAACCTTGATCTGCACAGGATCACGGCGGCAGCAGTGTCGGGCAAGACAGTTGAAGAGATCGCAAAACCCGAGCGGCAGATGGCAAAGGCGATCAACTTTGGTCTTATCTATGGTATGGGCGCAGAGACTTTTCAACTATATGCCAAGGATAATTACGGCACCGAATTTACTTTAGAAGAAGCGGAGCGGGCAAGAAATATCTTCTTCCAGACATATCCGAAGATTTTGGATTACCACACAAGAATAAAAAGACTGGAACCTGGGTTGTGGCATCTCCCGGAAGGCGAAAAACCGATGATCATCGTCCGCTGTGCTTCCGGGCGGGCAAGGGTGTTTGATCCTAAGGAGTTTGCGTTCACACGGGCGGTTAATCATCCGGATCAGGGCACGGGTGCAGACATGATCAAAGAAGCACTGACCCGCCTGTACAGGGATACCAACTATAAGATCATCCTGACCGTTCACGACGAGATTATGCTGGAAGTGCCGGAAGACGAAGCGGAAACGGCAAAAGAAGTCCTGCGCAACATCATGATTGCGGCGGGGAGCAAGTTCATATCTCCGATAGTCGTGGACGCAGAAGCAAACGTGGGCAAAACATGGGCGGACTGCCATTAGGTTTTGTACGAAGTGTTAGGTGTAACACAAGTTTTCACCTACTAACATTCTAAGTGTTACCTAACATTCGGATAAATACAATACCGGCAAAAAGGGGTGAGTGCTACGGGGGGTGGTTGTAAATGAGTTTAACGGTAAGTGTCCGTACGGAATATGTGAATGCCAAGAAGCTCGCCTTTCAGCAGAAACACGACAGGCGGGAACGAAAACGGATACCGCACTACATCAATCCCGAACTGTCCCGCCTGAACGAGTGCGTGATAGACAAGGGAATTTCCGCAAAGGAACTGCTTGAGACGAACCGGGCCGTCCGACAGAAAGCAGTCGAAGAAGGCCGCTGTCCGCTCAAGCGCATAAGACGCATCAAGGACACGGACGCCATAGCCTACCGGGGCATCATCACGTGGGGCACGGAAGCACAGAAGATCATCAACTCTCTCGACGGAGAGACGCAGAAGAAGCTTTACCTTGAGATCGCCCGCCGGATTTCAAAAGAAGCGGGAGTGCCGCTGCTGTCTTTGTATATCCATCGGGACGAGCAGGCACCGCACGCACACTTCACGATGAACAAATTCAAACGGGACGGAAGCACTATCAACCTGAAAAAGCAGGACTTGAAGCGCTTTCAGGACATTGCGGGCGAAGTATGCGGGGAGTTCGGCCTGCCTATATCACGGGGCGTTCCCAAGGAGCAGAGAATTGCGGAAGGCGCACCTGCGTGGGAGTACCTGCACAAGACCGTCCGTGAACTTCACGAAAGCCTGCCGAAAGAACTCGAGATGAAGGAACAGGAACTGAAACAGATAGAAGCGGATCTGAAGCGCCGCAGGGACGAGCTTGACGCTATGAAAAGGGAGATAGAAGAACTGGAAGAAGCCCGCAAGAAGAGATTAAAGGACGTAGAAGACAAACAGCGTCTCATAGAGAAGGCAAAAAGACAGCTTAAAGAACTTGCCGACGCCGGCAGAGCGGAAAGCGAGAAAGCTCAAAAGCTCGAAAAGCGCATCTCGGTTTACGAGAACCGTATATCGACATACGAGCGTGAGATATCGGAGAAAGAGCAATCCTTAAACGAGAAGAACAAAGAGCTTGAAAAGATGATGCAGGCTCTGGAAGTCTACGGAAAGCTTCTGGCCGAACGCAAGGACAAGGCCGAAGAGACGGAAAAGCTCAAGGCGGAAAACGAGCGGCTGAAGAAGGCGTTGGGCGAGATCAAAGACGGCCTGATCCGGTTCGGCACAAACCTGAATAAGGAGCTTCAGAATGTAAAACCTAACCGGCGGGAGTTCTTTGAAGAGACGTTTGCGAAGGCGGCGGAAGGGGTAAAAAGCGGTGCCGTGGATCTTTTGATGGAAGCCTTCTACGGCGATATCGAAGCTCACTACATGAGATCGTGACTTTTTCGGTGAAACAGAAGGCCCGCCAGCGGTATCGTTAGTTCCGGTTAAGGACAAATTGTCCTTAAGCACTTTTGTGTATTGATTTCCCTTAAAAATCGTGCTCTAGGATGCCCTGTAAGGCATGTATCTTTTCCGAAAGGTATAAACATACGGCTGAGAAAAAACAGGGGGCAAATAGAGCGTCCTAGAGCACTTCAGGCCTTTAGAGAACGTCCAAAACCCGCATGGTTATCGCATTTTCGGCACTTCAAGGACAAAGGTTGAAAACCCGCATGATTATCGCATTCTTCAAAACGTGCAAAAAGACGGGACCAGGGCATACTCTCACTTTCCCGTCATGTGAGAAGCGGAGACTGTTCTGCCGATCTTCCGACGGCGCTCTTCGCATTAAAAGTATTAACGGGAACACGATTTCAGATATCCCGCCGACGATGTATCCCGCCTTATGCAGGATCAAACGGGGCGGAGAGCGACGGCGGAAAAGATCGGCACAGAAAATGGGCTTGCGCCATGTGCCTTGCTTTTAATGTTCGGCAGGACGGTCGGTCTCTCGCTCTCGATCCGCTCGATCCCGCCCGCAGAGCAGGAAATGAATTTGAGCGCAAACATGATCAAGGCCGAAGGCCTTTGGCGTACCGTAGGGCGGGAATACGAAGGAAAGGGGCGTCCGAACCGAAAGGCGGGAAAGGAGAAGAACGGCCCGCCAATGAATGGGAAGGGGGTTCCAAGGGGGCGAAGCCACCTTGGCCTACTTGACTTTGCGGAGCAAAGGCATAGTAGGTTATTCCGTATATATACGGAATTCTGTTTACAAGTTGTTGACGGGCATTGAAATTGATATAATATATTTGATAAACATAAAAAGGAGAGTGTTTGCCAATGAGAAAAAATCCTTTGCAGAAGGTTAGAGAAAGATTGGGATTGAGTCAACGGGACATGGCATTGTTATTAGGGATTTCGGCGCCGTCTTACTGTCTGGCAGAAAAGGGGCATTACCGTGGTATAACAAACATTGAGAAGAAGTTAAAGGAAATGAAAATTATCGACGAAGGAGAAAATATCGCCGAAGAGTACGTAAAATGGCGAGAAGAAAAGACGGAAGAAATGAGAAAAGAAGTTTTAAATAAAATAAATGCGGAGTAAAGGCCGCCCGCCCGACTCCGCAAAAAGGAGTTAACTTGTATGAATATTATACAACACGTCAACGAAATTATCAAAAACCAAGAAGTAATCACTTCACGAATTCCCGCCAACCGTGGGCATTTCCTGATACCCGTCCTTGCAAATACGAAGTGGTACTACCGTGATTTCTTTATAACGGTTCTCCTGAAACATGCCTTTGTAAGTGGTGCCATTTTGGATTCGGAAAATACCAAACTTGCGTATGATAAAGTGCCTTCGGGAACCCTTGCAAATACTAGGCTCTCGGACCCCCAAATGCGCAAACCCGAAAGTTGCGCAAATTACAGTACGAAAGACGCCTTGCAAATACTAGGCTCGCAAAGTGGTGCCAAATTCCTATGGATTATCCATAATAAAATGGCACCACCTGATCCGCCCGCCAAAAATTCACGGAAAAGGAATGCCCGCCCGCAGTATTACGTCGGGTTTGATACCGAATATTGGCAGGACGAGAAGGCCCGCCACGTGCTGAGCTATCAGTTCTCGACTGTCTTTGACGGCGATATGTACACTTGGATTTGTTTCGCCGAAAACAGGAAATTTCCTTTCTCCGTCCTTCTTTCGTGGTTCCTTGAAGACATGAACAAGCAGGGGTTTGGTTTTAGTTTTACGGAGCCTTCCTGCATTTGGATCGTCTCTCACTACGGAAGCGTGGACTACACCGCAACGCATAAGTACGACTACATACTCGAATCTTCCGACAGCCTGCGAAAGACCTTGGTTACCATTGAAACGCCCGTCTTCCTACGATTGGCCGATTCGTCCCGCAATGGTTGTACTCACCGCATTTTTCTTCGGGATACCACTCTTCTTTCGCCCGCAGGAAGCAGTCTCGACGAGCTGGGGAAAGTTCTCGGGATCGGGAAGGTCGAAATACCGCCCGAATATGACAAGTCGGACATGAAGACCTTTCTGACGAAGGAACCTTTGGAATTTATGGTCTACGCATGTATTGATCCCGTGGTTACTCTTCATTGGGCGTTTTCCGTCATGACCTTTACGGCGTCCGACTCTTTGCCTGTTACGATTGCAAGCCACGGGGCAAACTGGGTTAAGAAGCAAATCATGAAGTCCAAAAGGTGGAAGAAGAAGGATTTTAACTCACATTATCTCGGCAGGAAGGTTGTCGTGGACGAAAAGGGCAAGGGCAGGGCACGGGTGCTTGAGAAGTGGAGCGACGACCTTGTAATCCCTATGTCGGCGGCAAGCGAGTCCTTTTACGGCGGTCGCAACGAGTGTTTTCTGTATGGCATTCACCACGGGCCTTGGTATGACTACGACCTTTCGGGCGCCTATTCGATTGCAATGCAAATGTTGGGGACTCCTTTACTTTCCGAATGCCACGAAAAAACCGATTTGGACGAAATTACGCTGAAAGAATATGCCTGCGCACGGATTGAGTTTGAATTTCCGATAGATACTCCCTTTCCCTGTTTTCCGATCAAAGACGACGAAGGACGGGGATTGATATTTCCGCTGAAGGGCAGGACGTGGGCGACTTCTCCCGAAATCGTACTGGCAAGAAAACTGGGTGCGAAGATACGTCTCGTCGAGAAGTCCTATTACTCCGTTCCCATGGGCGACCGTGTTTTCGGGGAAGCCGTGAAGGTAATGATCGGAAAGCGTGAAGAAGCCAAGAAACAATACGGGCCGAAGTCTATTTACGACCTTCTATGGAAGGAAATGATCAACTCCGTCTACGGAAAGCTGGGGCAGGGGCTTAGCGGGAAAAGGGCTTTCTCCACGAGAAGGAAGGCGACGCATGAGACTCCCTTTTCTCCGATCACCATGCCCTTTATGGCGTCTTACGTTACTTCTTTCATTCGGGCCTGTGTAACTGCGGCCATGACGGAAATTGCAAGGGCGGGATATCGTATTGCGTCCGTTACTACCGACGGATTTTTGTCGGACGCACCGCCCGAAGTTGTCTTTGGTTTGAATGCCTTTGATTTTGGAGATATCTACAGGAACTTGAGACGAGAAGTTGCGGGTAAGGACGACATGTTTGAGATAAAACACAAGGCAAGGGATATTGTGATCTTCACGACACGGGGCTGTTTCGGCGTCGGTGAGATCGAAGAAGGCGGAAAGACATGGGAACTCCCGCAAGCCAAGGCAGGCTACTACTTCAAGGGGCTGGAAGGTGAGTTCGGGTCAAAGACGGAAAAGAAAAACAGGGAGTCCGAGTATCTTGCCGAGCTGTTTCTTTCGAGAAGCGGAAGGATTACGTACGAAAAGACTATCCTGCCGTGCCTGCGGGATTACCTGCTGAAGAAAAAGGAACTGGCAAGGATAGAGACCAAGGCAATCAAATGGGAGTTCGATTTTAAAAGAATGCCCGATCTGGAGAGCGCAAGGACGGAACGTATAACGATAAACGGCAGGGACCACGAACACCTTTCTTTCGGTACCTTACCGTGGAACGACATGGGAGAATTTAAGGAAGTTAGGAGTTATAGGGACGACCATGACCAAATGTACATTCCCATGAAAGAAAAAAGACAACTTGCGAGATTAATTTTTTATGCAAGAAGCAGGAAGGCAATACGTGAAGCGGGATACAAAGTAAGGGACACGAAGATAGACGACGAAAACGAGATATTGCGTCCTTATGTCATGTCCCTTCTTGGCGCATACCTTAAAGGGGAGATACAAAGGCCGAAGGAGTGGAAGGGCAGGAACTACACCCAAATAGCAATGGCCGTAAACGAGACTATTAAAAATACCTTGGGTTACGAACTGCAACTCTCGAAGGACGATCTGAAGAAGGCAAAGGCACGGTTTAAGGGGATCATAGAAAGTCCCTTTACCGAATACTTGAGAAACCTTTTTGAAGGGGGATACGGGAATGTCAAAGACGGTATCGGTGAGATTATCGAGACTCAAACCGAGAGAGTATCACAACCAGCTTAAGCACGACAGGCGGGAGAACAAATACATACCCAAATACATTGACAAATCCCGCATGGGCGAGAACGTTCTCATTTACGATTCCCGGCTGGCGCATATTTCGGGATTTGAATATCTGGAACACCTTAACCGATATAGGCAGAGCATGTTCGAGAGCGGAAAAAGCGGACTTACGAGAAACAGGAAGTTGACGAAGGAAAACAACATTGCCTACTCGGGCGTGATCACCTTCGGGAAGGAAGCGCAGGAGATCGTCGGAAAGGACAGAGAACGGCTTAATGCGCTTTATGCGAATATCGTAAAACGCATTTGCAGGGAGTACGGCACAGGGCCCGTCTCGATTGTTGCGCATTACGACGAACAGGCTCCACACGCCCATTTCGTCCTACGAATGATGAAAAGGGACGCCACCCTGCTTGACCTTAAGCAAAAGGACATGAAGCATATTCAGGACATTGCGGGCGAAGTATGTAAGGAAATGGGATTTGATATTAGTCGTGGGAAATCCAAGGACGAAAGGATTAAAGACGGAGAACCCATGCATACCTATGTGCACAGGAGCGTCAGGGAGTTGCACAACAGCCTACCCAACGCCATTGAAGAAAAAGAAAACCTACTGAAGGAACTCGAAGAAGAGATATCGAACCTGACCGCCCGCATAAAGTCCCTGAACGAAGAAATTAAAAGTCTCGAAGAACAGCAGGACAAGCGGATCAAGGACATTCAGGACAAGGAACGACTGATTTTGAAAGCCCAAAGACAGCTGGACGAGCTTGTCAAGGCGGGCAAAGAAGAGAGCGAGAAGGCGCAAAAGCTCATCAAACGGATTGAGACCTACGAGCGCAGGCAGGAGAACTACAGGCGGGAGATCTCTGAGCTTGAAAGGGAGATCTCCGAGAAGAGAAAGTCTTTGATCGAGAGCGAGAATGCCATTGCCCGCAATCGGGAGAAGATCGAGAGAAGCGAAAGGATCGAGAAAGAGCTGAAGGGCGCAGTTACCGCAGTTAAGAAGCTGGGCGAAAATCTGGGGACGATCAAGGAAAAACTCCCTGAAAAACAGGGCGACTTTCTTGAGAAGGTCATAGACAGGGCAACGGCCGACATAGATCACCCTGTCATTGACGTCTTGCTCAATAGCTTTTACTCCGATGACGTCAGGGATATCATCAGGTAGGTTTTCGTTAAAATCGAACTTTCCGAATAAGCAATTTCCTTAGCTGTCGCGTGAATGCCTAAACTTGGGGGCAATTTGCACCCAAGTTCTGTGCCTTCTTTCACAATGTATTTTCTACTTTCTCCGAAAGGACAATTTGTCCTTTCGGGCCCTTTTCCTGTTTAGCGATCTTATCGGCTGTTGATGCATTACCACAAAAAGTGGAAAAATTTTCCA
>LSQX01230031.1_pt1 | contig 12434 bp, 6 predicted proteins | sample 654561 | NCBI WGS metagenome assembly LSQX01 (sample SAMN04489861, study PRJNA283612) | anaerobic digester metagenome | isolation source: 4 biogas reactors fed with cattle manure at either 37C or 55C with and... | place: Denmark: Kongens Lyngby | collected 2014 | reverse complement strand
AAATACTAATTTTAAAAATAAGTTGTATGCCATGCGAAAAAGCCTACCGCACATTTTAGCACATTTGGTTTTTGCCGACACTCAAAGCCAACGCAGAAAAACCAAAAGAGCTAAAATTTTCCCGGCCCGCTCCACAGAAAATCCCAAAATAATTTCTACTTTTGATAAAATCGTCTAAACGAATAATTCAAGATGGATTCATTTGGAGAATACCTGCGGGAACAACGAGAGAATAAAGGATTGCCACTAAGGAAAGTAGCTGCCGAACTAGATATTGACACTTCAATCCTGAGTAAGATTGAACGCAATGAAAGGGAAGCAACTAAAGAGATGTTACCAGTTTTCTCCAAAGTTCTTGAACGCGACTTGAAAGAAGTAGAAGTTAAGTTTATTATCCATTCATTATTGACTCAGTTTTCTGACTTGAAGTATTTGAAAGATGGGCTGAATGAAACACTGAAAAACCTATGAGCACAAAGTTTTTCACTAACGAAGACAAAAACACACTTCTAAAAAAACTAGAGGGTGTATTTAAGCACAAGAACATTCACTTCTTTGATGCTCTCGTTGGCTATTTCCGTGCTTCAGGCTATTTCCAAATCAGAGAGTTTGTAGAAAAAGCTGCTGAGATCAGAATTCTGGTTGGAATTAATATCGATCATCTTGTATTTGAAGCCAACCAACAAGGACTTTTATTTGACGCCAATGCTGAAAAGGCTCAGGAGGAGTTCTTCAAGGAGGTTAAAAAGAACATACAAGAGGCTGAATATGATAAGAAGGTTGAAGCCGGAATGCTTCAATTAATTGAAGATATAGTTTCCGGAAAAGTGCAAATAAAGGTGCATCCGAAACAAAATATTCATGCCAAAATTTACATCTTCCGCGAAAAGGTAAAACATGATCACGGCTATGGTTCAGTAATTACAGGATCAAGCAACCTGACAGATGCCGGACTCGGAAAAAACTTTGAATTTAATGTTGAGCTTAGAGACAATACAGACATTGAATTTGCCACAAAAACCTTTGAGCAACTTTGGGAAGAATCTGTGCCCATTGACACAGATTATATTGAGAAACTCCAAAAAGATACTTACCTCAATGACTCATACACACCTTACGAAATTTACCTCAAATTCCTAATCGAATATTTCGGAAAGAGTATTGAATTTGACCCTAATTCGATTTCCGATCTGCCTAGAGGGTTTAAAAGATTGTCATATCAGGTGGACGCTGTCAATGATGGCTACGCTAAAATGATGAAGCATAATGGCTTCTTTTTAGCAGATGTTGTTGGTCTTGGTAAAACAATTGTTGCAACGCTTATTGCCAAGAAGTATTTTTATTCAAATGGCTTCCCGGAACACCGTTCCAGAACTTTAATAATTGTACCACCAGCACTTAAAGAAAACTGGTCTGAAACCATTGAAAAATTCAATCTTGACAATGTAAAAATACTTACTAATGGAAGTTTACATAAGCTCACTGGTCTAGAACGCTATGATCTGATTATCGTAGATGAGGCACATAAATTCCGTTCGGATACAGCCACTATGTATAATGAGCTACAGAAAATTTGTAAGACAACCACAAAAAGGGTATTGCCCGATGGCACAAGAGTTCCTAAGCGGGTAATTCTTATTTCTGCAACACCGCTCAATAACAAGCCAGAGGATATTGCCAACTTGGTTTACTTGTTCCAGGACAGTAAGAATTCAAGTCTCGAAATTGGAAATCTCCAACACTTTTTCAGAAACCAAATAGATGCTTATAAAAAGCTCAAAAAGGAGCCGGATGTTGAAGTTGTAAAAAAAGGAGTAAAACGCATTTACGAAAGAATCAGAACTAAAATTATTGAACCGCTCACTGTTCGTAGAACTAGAACTGATCTGATGGCTCATGAACTCTATTCTGAAGACTTAAAGAAGCAAGGGATCAATTTCCCAGCTGTAAAACAGCCTGCGAAGATTCTTTATGAACTTGACCCACATTTAGAGGATTTGTATGACAGAACTATTTATGTGCTAAGTCACCAAACCCAAGGTTTGAAGTATTTCCGATATCAAGCTATTCGATTCCTAAAACCCCACAAGAAAGAAAAATACAAGCAGGCAGACATGATTTCTGAGCAGTTGGCCAAAATCATGAAAACCATGCTGGTTAAAAGAATTGATAGTAGTTTCTACGCCTTTAAAAAATCCCTTTTCAGGTTCTTCAAGGCTACTGAGGCAATGATCACCATGTTTGATAATGGGAAAGTTTATATTGCTCCTAATCTCCCGGTGTCAGACATGATCAATAATGAGCAGGAAGAAGAGTTGTTGGAATTGATTCTTGAAAAATCAATTGAAGATCCAACCATTGACATTTGCGAGCCGGATGATTTTGAATATGATTTCTTACCTGGCTTAAAACAGGATTATAAGCTCCTCAAAGAGTTAAATGCTGAATGGCAACAAGTGAAAGAAGACCCAAAGCTGGATGTTTTTATTGAGTACTTAAAAAATAAGCTTCTTTCAAAATCAATAAACCCTGAATCTAAACTGGTAGTTTTTTCTGAAAGTAAGGAAACAACGGAATACTTAATGGCAGAGCTGCCAAAGCATATTCCCGAACGGATAGTTTCAGTAGATAGTAAATCGAGAAAAGACCGAATGCCCACCATTCGCAAAAACTTTGATGCCAATCTCCCGAAAACTGAGCAGGAGAATAAATATGACATTATCCTAACTACAGAGGTTTTAGCAGAAGGTGTAAATCTACACCGATCAAATGTGATTGTGAATTATGATACACCGTGGAATTCAACACGGCTCATGCAACGGATCGGAAGGGTTAACCGGATTGGATCAACGGCCAAGCAAGTTTTTGTTTTCAATTTTTACCCGACAGCCAAAGTCAATAAAGATATTGATTTGGAAAAGCGGGCTATCATGAAATTGCAAGCGTTTCATGAAGCTTTAGGAGAGGATAGTCAAATCTATTCCCCGGACGAGGAAACGGAATCTTTTGGGCTTTTTGACCAAACTGTAGAAGAGGAGAAAGATGAAAAGTTGGCCTATCTAATGATGATTCGCGATATTAAAGCACAGACACCCGGCTTATTTAAGAAAATTAAAAATATGCCTTTGAGGGCTCGTGTAGGTCGAACCAGTTCTAAAGTGGATCGCGCAACGATATGCTATATCAAAGACCAAAAACGAGACGCATTTATTTGTGTGAATGATAAAGGTGGCACTGAGGAACTGACTTTTCTGGAAACAGTAAAAATATTTGAAGCCGAACCTATAGAAAAAGGAATAAAACTGCACGATCAACATCACGAACAAGTACAAACAGGAATTTCTCTTTTTACTGATTTAATTGAAGCCGAAAAAGCTAAAGACAGAAAAGTAGACGTGACCCAGGGGCCGAATGAGAAAAGAGCAATTGCTTATCTGGATGCCATGCAGGATTTACCTTTTACAAATGAGGAAGAAAGAGCATTGATCATCAAAGCCAAAGAGGCCATCAGACAAGGACGTTTTCAACGCTTGCAGCGTGACATCAATAAACTGAAACGTGCCGTGAACAAATCCCCGCTTAAGCCTGCCATTATTTTGGAAAGAATTGTGGAGATATTAAAGAGTTATCCGATTCAAACCATTCATGAGGAAGATGGTGAAGTGCCCAAAATGGTACTGAAAAAATCATTGAATCCTGAAATCATCATTTCTGAAAGTTTTGTAAAACAACAATGAGAGAAAAGGACTTAAAACGGATATTACAGCAGCCTTACAGTTTTGACAACTGGAAAGAACTGCTGCCTTTGTTTTTTAAAAAGGTGGAGTATCTATCCCGGCCTGAATCACTCTTTACTGAGCATGAAAAAGTAATTAAAGGCGAACAGATTGGCCGAATCAAATTAGATGACGAGAAATCACTTGCCATTTTTGATGTGGAAGTAACAGATAATGTGGTAATCTCCCGCAATAGAAAAGAACTGCGAGATATTGCAATCAAACACATTGATCAGGACATTACACACGGTGCCATTGTCTTTTTTCATAACCCTAACCAAAACGATTACCGCTTTTCTTTTATCGCCCGTTGGTCTGCATTGGACATGGACACAGGTGAATTCATTAAAGGAGAAACAAAGCCGAAACGTTTTACCTATCTGCTTGGGCCTAATGAAGCCTGTACCACAGCCGCCAAAAGGCTTCTGACTTTAATCCCAAAGAAGGAAGCCGGAAAAGCAACTATTAAAGAGTTGCAGCAGGTATTTTCTGTTGAAGCCCTGAACAGGGAGTTCTTTAAAACCTACAAAACCCATTACGAAAGATTTTGGAAATATCTGGCTGAATCTGACTGGCGGGAAGCGTTGATTGACAAAGAAAAAGAAGGAGACAAACAGGAGAAACCGATTCGTGACTTTGTCAAAAAACTGTTAGGTCGCATTGTATTCCTTCATTTCTTGCAGAAAAAAGGTTGGATGGGTTGCTCTTCTCAATCAAATGAATGGTTGGATGGAGAACCCAAATTTATGCAATTGCTTTTTGAGGAGTTTACCGACAAAGAACATTTTCATAGTAAATGTCTCACTAAACTATTTTTTGAGACCCTCAATTCTAAACGACCTAACGGAATATTTCATATTGATGGACTGGAAGGAAGATTGAATGGTTCTCATGTGCCTTATCTAAATGGTGGGCTTTTTGAGCCGGAGAAAAACAGAGAAACGCTAAAACTGGACTTTCCACCTGCTTTTTTTCAGGAACTGTTGGAATTTTTTGAGCAGTACAATTTCACCATTGACGAAAACAGCCCGGACGACCATGAAGTAGGTATTGACCCCGAAATGCTGGGGCACATTTTTGAAAACCTGCTGGAAGAAAACAGGGAAAAAGGGGCTTTCTACACGCCTAAGGAAATTGTGCAGTACATGTGTCAGGAAAGCCTTATTCAATATTTGTACAATGCGTTTGGAAAACGGCAGGATATTGAAGACTTTATTCGCCACCACACTGTTTCCCCCTTTTTAGCGGAACGAGACAATGCAACCAAAGCAAACCAATTATTAGACGACATCAAAGTCTGTGACCCGGCCATTGGCTCAGGCGCGTTTCCCATTGGTATGTTGCAGGAAATATTTGATGCCAAACGTTTCATTTATGCGCATCTGAAAACCAACAAGCCTTTTGACCCTGCTGCCACCAAAAAGAACATTATCCAGAATTCCATTTACGGAGTGGATATTGAAAAAGGTGCAGTAGACATCGCTCAGCTCCGATTTTGGCTGGCCCTGGTGGTAGAAGAAGTAAACCCACACCCATTGCCAAACCTTGACTACAAGATCATGCAAGGGAATAGTTTGCTAGAGCAATACGAAGGCATTGACCTGAGTAAAACTGCTTTGTTGGAAGCGCCCACTGCGAAAAATGTAACGCTCTTTGAAGAACCCGAAACCGATTATGGCTTTAGCGAAGAAAACAGGGAAAGTATCAAGCAGTTGGTAAAGGACTACTTCAAGGAAGAAGACAAAGACGAAAAAGCCCGCATCCATAAGGCCATTGACCACATTGTGCTCGAACACATCGACAAATCACTGGAGGGTTTTGAAAACCAATTGCTGATTGAAATTGCCACACTGGAAAAGAAATACCGAGACAAAACCGAAAGGCTTACAGAAAATCAAAAAGATCAATACAACAAAAAGAGCAAAGAACTTAAGGAAATTGCCAAACGGCAAAAGCAACTGGAAAATAAAGGCAAAGCCCGGCAAAACCTGCTCAAATTTGAAGAAACAGACGAACGTCCATACTTCCTGTGGCACCTCTACTTTATGGATGTGTTTGAATATGGTGGTTTTGACATAATGATAGGAAACCCACCTTATATTCAAATTCAGAAAATGGTGGAAGCCGAAAAACTCGATTTAGAAGAGGCTAAATATGACACTTATACACGTACAGGTGATATTTATTGTTTGTTCTATGAGAAAGGGTTTGACTTGCTGAATGATGATGGCGTGTTAACCTACATCACTTCCAATAAATGGATGAGAGGCGGTTATGGAAAAGCAATGCGAAAATTCTTTTCAGAAACAAACACCTTAAAAATACTTGACCTTGGACCCGGAATTTTTCATTCAGCCACGGTGGACACCAATATCTACGTTGGCAAAAACAATGGATTTGAAAACAATGTGAAAGGAATAGCGATTGGCAATCGCACGGAACTGGCACATTTAGAAGATGAAGATTTGTTGCCACTGGATAATGTTGGGGAAGATGCATGGGTAGTGTTGAGTCCTGTAGATTTAAAGATTAAAGAACATTTCATTAAAACCAGTAAAACTCTTCGTGATTGGGATATTCAAATTAATAGAGGAATATTGACAGGTTACAATGAAGCCTTTATCATTCCAAAAGAGAAACGGGATGAACTCATTGAACAAGATGCAAAGGCCGAAGAAATCATCAAGCCCATTCTGAAAGGCCGTGAGATAGAACGGTACTATGCTGAATGGAATGGGGACTATGTAATAAACTCTCACAACGGTTACAAAACTCCAAAGAATGAGAAGGTTGAACCAATCAATGTTAAGAAGGAGTATCCCTCTATTTGGAAATATCTCCAAGACATGGAAAACGGTCTCATTGAAAAGAAAAAAATTGAACCCAAAACTAAACTAGTTTCCGAAAGAGCCGATCAAGGCTGGCATTGGACTAACCTTAGAAACTGTGCTTACCTGCATGAATTCAAAAAGGAAAAAGTAATTTGGAAGCGTATCGGTTCCATCATGCGTTTTGCATATTCTAATGAGGAAATCTATTGTCTGGATAGTACCTGTATTGCCACCGGAGAGAAAATCAAATTCTTAACAGCTGTTTTAAATTCTAAGACTGGTTTGTATCAACTTTTCAAAACATCCCCACAAACCGGAACAGGAGATCAGATTATCAGTGTGCAAGCCTTGGAACCAATGCTTGTTCCTTACCCGAATATTGCAACAGAATCCACGTTCAATAAACTGGTTGACTACATTCTTTTCATTCGGAAGGAGAAAGAGCCAGTATTTGAATCTCAGTCCAATGAAGACCTTTCTGCTCGCTTTGAAGAAATAATAGACATGATGGTCTATGAACTTTACTTTGAAGAAGAGATGAAGGCTAAAGAACTGGATGTGCTGCAATTCATCACGGAAAAGTACTTCCCAGATATTTCTGAAAAGAGCCCCGAAGAGAAAAAAGCTACTATCCAAAAGGTTTATTACGAGTTGCAACAAAAAGACAACCCCATCCGCAACCGAATATTGGTTTCGGAGAGTCGGAGTGAAATTATCAGAAGGATTAATGAAATAACTAGCTAATTATGAAATTAATAAGCAACGGATTTGAATACAAGGTAACCTCAGATAGAGCAACGCTTTATTATGGCGAAGAACCTCACTCAATTGCCAAAAGAGTAACTAAAGATAAGTATTCGGATATCCTTGCATCTGTTCTAATTGATGGAGAAATCAAATTCGAGAAAGAAGGGGAATATTTTTTCTTCGCATTTACGCCTCTGGAAGGACTTAACAAGCAATTGACAGTTAAGATTGACACAAATAAGACGCTTAGAAAGGAATATGTTAAATGGAAGCTTTACGAAACCCTGAAAGACCAATTTATTATTGATTTGACCAGGTATGGGAGTGATCTCACAATTTATCAGAAAAACACTTCAAGTAACTGGCCAGCCTGGGATAGTTACTCATCCTATAATTTAATTATTCGAAACTGGGAAATTCATTTAAGTATTGGAAGCAGAAATACTTTGATTTCAAAACACCCAATTGAAAACTTCATGTTTAATGGAAATGCCGCCTATAAAGCTTTTGTAAATGGTCATGTCTTACATAGAGACTCATTGGAAGAAAAGGGAAGTTATCATGTATTAGCAAGCCAAGAAATTAGAATACACGAAAAGCTTATAGCACGTCCCGTTTTCCCGAACTATTCTAATTATTATAAAGAAATACTGAATGTCTATCAAGCATTAATTAGCCTTGACTATCAGGATTTAATTCTAATGAAAGATGGTTTTAAGCAATTGGAAAAGGGAAAGGATTATTTTCCTGTAGCAAGGAACTATAATGTTATGAAATTTAAAGATGGACATACCAACATTAATGCCTCTAATGGAATGAAAACGGCAGGTCCCTTTGAAAATCCTACTATTGATTTGAAGAACCTTGAGTTCATCTTCATTTATCCAAATAGAGAAAAAGTAAAGGAATTATTTTTCTGCTTTAGAAACGGTAAGACTGCTTATTACCCTGGATTAGAAAGGTATGTCGATATACCTATCCGGCAACCTTCGAAAGAAGCGGTTCTAAAATATGATTACAATGACTTTGAAAACCTGCCTGAGTTGGTAAACAAACATATTTCTTCGGTCAAAGAGCAAATGACGGAAAAAATATTCTTTGCCATTGTATTACTTCCAAAATCAAAGAAAGACAGCAATGAGGATGAACTTGAGTACTATGACTTAAAGAAAGTCTTGTTAGAAAATGAAATCCCTAGCCAATTTATTGATGAAAGAGAAATTGGAACAAACAATTTTGTTTATTGGTTACCCAACATTTCAATTGCTATCCATGCGAAATTAGGGGGCATCCCTTGGAAGCTAAATAGACCAGAAGACAAGGAATTGATTGTTGGTTTTGGTGACGCAACAGAATCTGATCAACGCTATATTGGAAGTACTGTATTTTTTGATAATAGCGGAAAACTTAAAGCAAATAATTTTTTTCAAAAAGACAACCTTGATGCCTTTAAATCAGGCTTGAAGGAGTCTATAATAAATTATATTCAGGAGAATGCACAAAAGCCCGAGAGGCTTATTATTCATTACTATAAGATTCCTGGAGCTAAAGAAAAGTACGCTGTACTTAACGCTTTAAAGGATATTGGTCTTGACATACCTTATGTCATAGTCACGATAAACGATACCAAGGCCAAAGATTTTATAGCTTTTGATGAAGCATACGGTAATGGAATGCCCATGAGTGGCTTGGCATGGAGGATTTCTCAAGAAGAATTTATTCTGTTTAACAATACCCGTTATGAAGAATGGCCTCGGTCAGGAAAAGCGGCAAAACAAGAGTATCCGATTAAGTTAAAAATCTGGTTCTCAAATGCACATCACCGTTCTGACGATAATACAAAAAGAGTTATCGGACAGGTATTTGAGTTTTCAAGGATGTATTGGAAGTCAATTCATCAGCAAAGTAAACCGGTTACGGCCACATATCCTGAGATGATTGCAAAATACGGCAGTCAGTTCCCCAGTCATTCCATACCAAAAAATTGGCTAACACAAAATACGCCTTGGTTTATATGACATCAAAAAGTGACATAGAGATTGCTCAGGAAATAATTGGCAGATCATTATTTCTTTTTGGTGCTGGTGCCACGAAGGATGCAGGGTGTCTAATTTCGAGCGAAATGTTACATGATATTCAGAAAATGGACTTAAGTGATCCAGAAAAGGAAGCTTTAGATTTCTTGCTTTCAGCACTTCACTATCATTCAAGCTGGAAAAATATTAAGGAACGAAAAAAACCAAATGAATCAAATGGGCATCAGCCAAACATTGAAGATTTGATGTTGCTAATAAGGCGAATTATACACCGTGATTCTTATTTACCCTACCCAATAACAGGTAGCTGGGCTGATAAAATAAATTTCCTGGAAATCGCATGGAAAGACTTAAACAGAACCTGGTCGCCTGAGAAATCTAAAACCCTATTTGAAAACCTAGAAGAAAAGCTAACGGCAAGGCTTTCAAATTGGTTGAATTTAGGAAAAGAGGATACTGGTTATTTAATTCCTATTAGTGATTATCTCAAGAAATCGGAGGAAAAAGGCCCAACGCTGGAGTTTTTCACTTTGAATTATGATTTGGTTTTTGAGAAACACTTCAATAGACAAGACGAAACATTATTGAATAATGGCTTTACCAGTGGATACTTTGAAGGCTTCGTGGACAAGACTAGTAACACCAATCACCGCATTAACTATTACAAGCTACATGGCTCAATTAATTGGGAAAAGGAAGAAACAGGAAAAATCAAAGAATCTTTCTTTCACACTGATAATAATCGAGTTTTTGTTCGGATTGATAATGATATAGTTGAAGAAAAGGAAATAGAAGAATTTTTGAGTATACCGCTAGGTAGTGCTCACATAATTTTTGGACAAGGAGGCAAGTTTCTGACCGTTGATCCATTCATTTCTTTATTGTATCATTTCAAGCAAAAACTTACTCAAAAGGATGTGTTTTTTGTTATTGGCTACAGTTTTTTTGACCCATACATTAATAATATGCTTCTCGAAGGTTTGAGTGAAGAAAGTATTCATTCAAAATTGATGGTAGTTGTGAATCCTCAATTTAAAAAGGAGAACATGCTAGCAGTACATGAACGGGAGCGAGAAGACTGGGAGGACATACTTAAAAATCGATTTATAGACCATTTACAAAATATACAAAAAAGCACCTATCTATCTGATTTGCCAGATTTCAATTTATTGGAAGTATCGCCACAAAAGATTAAAATAATTCCAAAATACACAAAAGAATTCTTTCTGGAATACTTTTCTGATGGCAAAGGACTGTCGTCATTAAACGAAGAAATAGAACAAAAGGAGGATGATGTGTTTTGAAAACAAGATAATGTTAATGATAAAATAATTGTATTTGAAACTTCATGAACTCCATATCCAGAACTTCAAGTTCTTTCCCAAGCACGACCCCAAAAGTCCACTTTTGGAAATCAACGGTAAGAACCTTCTCATCTATGGAGAAAATGGCAGTGGCAAGTCCACTATTTATTGGGCTATATACACTTTGCTAGAAAGTTCATTTAAAGTCAATGAATTTGATGTAGAAAAATACTTTAAAAAAGGTGGTGAATTTGGATTGGTCAACATCCATGCGACAAAGACAAAGCCGCCATTTATCAAAATGGTGCTAAATGATGATGCAGGAAATAACCCAAAGGAATATGAAGTAAATCCGAATCTCCACCAGATTGTTGCGAACATGAAAGATTCATCCATCCGAGAAAGCGGGATGGCCAGTGACTTTATTAATTATAGAGTACTTTTTCGCTTGCATCATGTCAAGCACTCCAAAGATAATGACCTGTTCGGCTGGTTTGAGGATGAGATATTTCCGTACATCATAATTGACCGGATTAGTCGAGTGAACAGCCTTGGAGATGTTTACAAAGAGATAAAACAGGGCCCGAAGAAAGTAAAGGACTTTGATGAACCAGATACTGAAGTCTATCCTAACCCAGCCATGCGCCTTCATTCTGAAGAAGCAGTAAAGAAGGACTACAAAAAGTACCAAACGTATGAGCGTAAGCTCAAGAAATTCAACAGAAAGTTTAAATCGTACCTAAGAGATAGAGTTACCAGAGCCAATGAAATTCTGCAGAACGATTTCGGTCAGAACTTTGAAATACAATTGGACTACGAATCTGCAAAAGCAGGAATAACTGCTGATAAACTCAACTGGCAAGACCCGAAAGTTATTCTCAAAATTCCAAGATACGAAGGACGCAGAAATGTGGTTAAGCGGGCACATTCATTTCTGAATGAAGCTAAGTGGACGAGTATCGGATTAAGCATTCGATTTGCCATCCTAGAAGATTGGACGAATCGACCCAACACTGCTGAGCTCAAACTTTTGACTATTGATGATATGCTCTTGAGTTTGGATATGAGCAATCGGGATGTGGTTCTGAATCTTTTGCTCAATCGATACAGTGCAGATTACCAGATTTTGATGATGACGCATGATCGTTACTTTTTTGAATTAGCTAAAGGGAAAATAAATGCATCAGGTTCCTCAGGGAATTGGGTAAAACTAGAAATGTACTTGGATGAAGAGCGAAATAAAAAGTACCCCCTTCTATTAAGGTCAAAGACCAATTTGGAAAAGGCTAAATCATTCTTTAAGCAAAAGGAGTTTGCAGCTTCAGCAAATCATATGAGGAAAGCCACGGAGTGCTTTGTGTACGAATTCGTGCCAAAGAACAAACAATATGACAGGAGTTTCAATAGCCTCAACCTAAGTCAACTGATTAATAAGAGTAGGGCTCTTGCCCGGACAAGAGGTTGGTCGAGAACCATCATATCGGACTTAGATCAAATGAGAGCGAACATATTTAATCCAGGATCTCACCATGACGTGTATACTCCGGTATTTCAAAGTGAATTAAAGAAAGCAATCGAGACCTTGGAACAGGTTTCGACTTTAAGCGGAATAAAACTATGAAGCCCACCTTTCGCATCCATACACATTGGCAAGTCGCTCAAAGCAGCCGCACCAGCCAAAACTTGCCAAAGAGTATGGCTGCCCCAACGCACGGACGAAGAAAAAGCACGAGCATACAA
>LSQX01036833.1_pt2 | contig 12434 bp, 11 predicted proteins | sample 654561 | NCBI WGS metagenome assembly LSQX01 (sample SAMN04489861, study PRJNA283612) | anaerobic digester metagenome | isolation source: 4 biogas reactors fed with cattle manure at either 37C or 55C with and... | place: Denmark: Kongens Lyngby | collected 2014 | reverse complement strand
GCCGCGGCCTGCGCGATCTGTACGCCGGCCAGTCCGACCGAATCCCCACGACCGGGCTTCACCTCGCCCCCCGGGCCAGCACCCCCCGGACCAGCACCCCCCGGCACCGCAGCTGCCACGCTCCCGAGTGACAGCTCGGCCGCGTTGAGGTGAAACGACATCGACGCGAGCGCCGTGGTGACCCCGTCATGCAGGTCGAAGGCGATCCGCCGACGCTCGGCCTCCTGGGCGGAGATCGCGGCGGCGATCAACCGATCCCGCTCCCCATGATGGGCGTCCACGGCATCGCGCAGGTTCTCCGCCGCCAACCGCAGCCCCAACAGATCAGCTGTCGGCTGCCAGCGACCGAGGTCGTCACCGGAGAACGGCTCGGTTCGGTGCACCGCGACGACCGCCATCGTCTGTCCGTCCAGGGACCGCGCCGGCAGGCACAGCCGTGCCACCGACCCCGTCTCCCCCAGTCCCAACAGCAACCGCAGATCGGGCGAGCGCGGTGAGTCGGCAGCCATGTGGATGGCGTGCCCGTTGACCGCGACCTGCCCGACCAGGCCCTGACCGGCCGGAACGACCAGCCGCTTCTCCGCGACGGCACGCCCGGGGAACGCCCCACCGACCCGCAGCTCGGCGCCGTCGAACAGGAACAGGATCGCCCCGGCGGCGGACAAGGCCCGCGCCCATTCGCGCGCGACCACGGACCAGACCGGCGTACCCGATCCCGTCAGCAACCCCACCAACGTCTGGCTCACCGGCACAGGCCTTCGCGCAGCGCGACGGCCACGGCCGAGCCGCGGTCGGACACCTCCAGCTTGCGATAGAGACCGCGGATGTGGGTCTTGACGGTGTCGTCGCTGATCACGAGCTGCCGGGCGATGGCCTTGTTGGACAGTCCATCCACCAACAAGGACAGGACCTCGGATTCCCGCTGGGTGAGCCCGCGATCGGCGCCGGGCCACACTTCACCGGCGTTGATGCGAGCTGCCGACATCGCGACGCGGCCGGCCAGCGCCGGGTCGATCACCACGTCGCCCTCCATCACGCGGTGCAGGTGGCGGACGAGTTCGTGGGCGTCGATGCGCTTGAGGATGTACCCCGCCGCCCCCGCCCGCAGCGCCTGGAACACGTGATGTTCGTCCTCATAGGCGGTGAGCAGCACGACCTTCAACCGCGGCCGGTCGCGGTGCCAGGTGGCAACGAGGTCGATCCCGCTGCCCCGACCGATCCGCACATCGCACAGCACCAGATCGGGCTCGTGCTCGGCGACGACCGCCTCGGCGTCCGTCGTGGACGTGGCGGTCGCGACCACGGTTACGTCCTGGGGGAAGTGGGTCAGCATGGCCTGCAGGCCATAGAGCACCATCTCGTGGTCGTCGACCAGGACGGCCCGGATCGGCGTCATGAGGCCACCCTAATCACCCGGGTCGGGGTGAGTGGGCCTGTCCGGAAAATCACCCGGCTGGGTGATGTGGGGGTACGCGGACGTCGGATTTCCTTGACACTCCTGATCCGTCCATCCCCCCGGAGGCCGGCCATGTTGCCCGAGAAGTCCACGCTGTCACAGTTTCTGATCGAGACCCGGCGCCATCACCCCGAGGCCGTCGGTGATCTCAACAGCCTGATCTTCGAGGTCGCCCTGGCCGTGAAACGCATCGCGGTGCGGGTGGCGCAGAACCAGTTCACCGGCGGCGAGAGCTACGGCATCACCAATGTCCAGGGCGAGCCGCAGCACCGACTCGACGCGGATGCCAACGACATCCTGCTGCGCGCCACCGAGTGGGGCGGCCAGACCGCCGGCATCGTGTCGGAGGAGCTCGCAGCACCCCACCGGATCCCGGAGCGCTTCCAGCGCGGCAAGTACCTGCTGTGCTTCGATCCGCTCGACGGGTCCGGCAACATCGACGTCAACCTGACGGTGGGCACCGTGTTCTCGGTGCTCCGCTCCCCCCGGCCGGGCGAGCACGCGACGGTGGAGGACTTCCTGCAGCCCGGGAGCAACCAGGTGGCTGCGGGTTATGCCGTCTATGGCCCGGCGACGATGCTGGTGATCTCGGTCGGCACCGGCGTACACGGCTTCACCCTCGACCCCACCGTCGGCGAGTTCATCCTCACCCACCCGGACATCCGCATTCCCGCCTCGCCCAACGAGTTCGCGATCAACGCGTCCAACAGCCGGTTCTGGGAACCGGGCGTACGCCGCTATGTCGAGGAGTGCCTCGCCGGCACGACCGGACCCCGCAAGGCCAACTTCAACATGCGCTGGATCGCTGCGTGCGTCGGCGAGGCCCACCGCATCCTGATGCGCGGCGGCGTCTATCTCTATCCCCAGGACCGCAAGAACGCGGCCCAGGGCGGACGGCTGCGCCTGCTCTACGAGGCCAACCCGCTCGCGTGGCTGATCGAACAGGCCGGGGGCCGCGCCTCGACCGGACGCTGCCGGATCCTCGACGTCCAGCCGACCGACATCCACCAGCGCGTCGGCCTGATCTTCGGCGACGCGGCGGAGGTGGAGCGGATCGAGGCGTACCACCGCGAGGAGGGCTGCACCGACGAGACCGAGTGCTCCGGCCGTGACATCCCGCTCTATGGCTCCCGGGGCCTGTTCCGTTCCGCCTGACCCGCAGACCCTTTTCTTGGAGGTACGCCCATGTCCCAGCGCCACCCGATCATCGTGGCCACCGGTTCGTCCGGGGCCGGCACGACCACGGTCAGCCGCACGTTCCAGCAGATCTTCCACCGCGAGGGCCTCAAGGCCCATCAGGTGGAGGGCGACTCCTTCCACCGCTGGGACCGCGCGGAGATGAAGGTGGAGATGGCCCGTGCCCACTCCGAGCACGCGATGCTGAGCCATTTCGGCCCGCAGGCGAATCTGTTCCCCGAGTTGGAGTCGCTGTTCGACACCTATGGCCGCACGGGGAGGGGGCGTACGCGCAAATATCTCCACGACGAGATCGAAGCCAAGCCCTACAACCAGAAGCCGGGGACCTTCACGCCCTGGGAGGACATGCCGGACGACACGGACCTGCTGTTCTATGAGGGCCTGCACGGCGCGGTGGTCACCGATGAGGTGGACCTGGCGCGGCACGCGGATCTGATCATCGGGGTCGTCCCGGTCATCAACCTGGAGTGGATCCAGAAGCTCCATCGCGACAGGTCCGCGCGCGGGTACACGACCGAGGCCGTCACCGAGACCATCCTGCGGCGGATGAACGATTATGTGCACTACATGTGCCCGCAGTTCTCGAAGACGCACGTGAACTTCCAGCGGGTGCCCGTGGTGGACACGTCCAACCCGTTCATCGCGCGGACCGTGCCGACGGCCGACGAATCGATGCTCGTGATCCGGTTCAACAACCCACACGGCATCGACTTCCCCTATCTCCTGTCGATGCTGCACGACTCGTTCATGTCCCGCCCGAACACGATCGTGTGCCCCGGCGGGAAGATGGAGCTCGCGATGCAGCTCATCCTCACCCCGATGGTCTGGCGGCTGCGGGAGCGCCAGCTCGCTGCCATCGCCGAGGAGGAGTGAGCGCCCGGTTCCAGCGCGCGAGAGGGGCCGCGGACGCGGCCTAGGGTGAGCGCATGTCGCCTTCTCGCTCGGGTGAGGGTCCCGATTCCGTACGCGGGGTCTCTGCCCGCGACCACCGCCGTGAAGTGTTGGCGCTGGCGATCCCGGCCTTCGCAACGCTGGTGTCGGAGCCGCTGCTGTTGATGGCGGACTCGGCGATCATCGGGCATCTGGGGACGACGCAGCTCGCCGGGCTCGGCATCGCGGGCAACATCATCGGCGTCCTCGCCGGGCTCTGCATCTTCCTCGCCTATGGCACGACCGCCACGGTGTCGCGGCGCCTCGGGGCCGGGGACAAGCGGGGCGCGCTGACCGGGGGCGTGGACGGGATCATCCTCGGGGCCTTGATCGGCCTCGGCATCACCGTCGCACTCCAGCTCCTGCTGGAGCCGGTCATCGGTCTCTATGGGCCGACCCCGGAGGTCGCGGCGCACGCGGCCACCTATCTCCGCATCGCCTCACTGGGCTTTCCGTTCCTGTTGGTGATGCTCGCGTCGACCGGCGTACTGCGCGGGCTGCAGGACACCAGGACCCCGCTCAAGGTCGCGGTGGCGCTCAACCTGACGAACATCGGGCTCAACTTCCTGCTCGTCTATGGCGTGGGCCTCGGCATCGCCGGTGCGGCGATCGGCACCGTGCTGTCCCAGGCCGGGGCCGCCGCGATCCTGGTGACCGTCGTCGCGCGCGGGGCCCGGCGGGAGGGGGCGGAGGTCCGCTTCTCCCCCGGCGGGATCCTCATGGCCGCCAGATCCGGGGCGTGGCTGATCCTGCGCACCGCCGCGCTGCAGACCTCGATCACCGCGACCACGGTGGTCGCCACCCATCTCGGCCCGACGGGCCTGGCGGCGCACCAGGTCGTGAACTCCCTCTGGATGTTCCTCGCCTTCGCGCTCGACGCGATCGCGATCGCGGCCCAGGCGATCGTCGGCCGCTATCTGGGGGCGGGCGATGCGCAGACCGTCCGGGCCCTCGTCGGGATGATGGTCCGCTGGGGCGTGTGGTTCGGCGTGATCCTCGGCGTGCTCTTCCTCGTCCTGCGGACCTGGATCCCGATCGTGTTCACGGGCGATCCGGCCGTCCGGGAGTTGGTCGCGGCCGTGCTCATCGTCGTCGCCGTCCTGCTGCCGCTGAACGGTCTCGTGTTCGTCCTCGACGGCGTACTCATCGGGGCCGGCGACGCACGCTATCTGGCGATCGCGGGCACGATCGTCACCCTCGCGTACCTTCCCTTCGCCATCTGGGTCGACCTCACCGGCAAGTCGCTCGTGTGGCTCTGGGCGGCGTACGGGATCTCCATGCTCGGGCGCGGGATCGCGCTGTGGGCGCGGGCGAGGGGTACGCAGTGGATGCGCCTGGGCGCCTGAGCACGCGGCTATTCCTCCCCGAACGCGGCGCGGAGCATCTCCTCCCGTTCAGCCAGCTTGATGGTCTCGGCACCGTGTTCGGCGCCGAGCGCGTCCTCCGCCTCCTGGATGCGGCGCCACTGGGTCCAGTCGACGAGCCTCATCTCGGCCCGGCGAGCCAGGGTCTCCGCAATGTCGGGTCGCGTGCTCGTCCCGTGCTGCGCCCGGGATTGCGCCGGGTCGGCCAGGTTGGCGAGCAGGGTGGCAACGGTCTCGGCGGCATCGCCCTTGTTGGTCCCGATCACGCCCGTGGGTCCGCGCTTGATCCAGCCGGTGACGAACTCGCGACCGTCGGTGCCCGGCACCTCACCGGCGACGTTGGGGATCAGGCAGGCATCCGGGTCGAACGGCAGCCCGGGGATCGGCTCCCCGCGATAGCCGATGGCGCGGATGACGCCCTGGGTTTCGATATGGTCCTCGGCCGGTTCCGTGCCCGGACGGGAGGTCAGGATGTCAACGCCCGTCACCCGATCGGTCCCCTCGATCCGCGTGGCGACGGTCCAGAAGTGGAAGTGCATGGTCTTGTGGGCCACGTCGGTCCAGTCCGGTGCGTCCTCACCGGTTTGTTCACCGATGTTGTCCCAGCGCTCCTTGGCCTCGCGGAACAGCCGCAGGTTCGTGGCCACCTCCCGCGGATGATCGGGATCCGCGACCAGTTCTTCGTCGGTGGCGTGGATGACGATCCGGGTGTGCGGCAGCTCGAGCAGCTCCGCCAGTTCGACCCGGGTGAACTTCACATGTTCGGGACCGCGCCGGCACAGGAGATGCACCTCGTCCACCGCGCCGTCACTGAACTCGTCGACCACCTCGCGCGGCATGTCGGTCCCCCGGAGCAGGGCGATCGGTTGCAGGGAGATGCGCGAGACGTCGAGCGCGACGTTGCCCGCACCGATCACGACCAGCGTCGTCGTGCCGTCGAGTTCGGCGGGTTTGAGCACGTCGGGGTGCCCGGAATACCAGGCCACGAAGTGGGCTGCGCCGAGGCTGCCGGCCAACTCTTCCCCGGGGATGCCGAGATCGCGGTCATAGCGCGCACCCGTCGCGTACACGATCGCGTCATAGTGGGTCAGCAACTCTGCCCGGGTCACGTCCTTGCCGACATGGACGTTGCCGATGAAACGTACGCGCGGGTCGTCGAACGCCCGCGCCAGTGCGCGGGACACGGTCTTGGTCTTGGGATGGTCGGGTGCGACGCCGTAGCGCAGCAACCCATAGGGCGCGGGCAACGTTTCCAGGATGTCCACCCGCTCGACGGCTTCCGAGCTCAGCAGCGCCTGCACCGCATAGATGCCGCTCGGACCGGCACCCACGACCGCAATGTGGTGACCCACGACGACCCCCTTGTCGACTGGCCCCCATTCAAGCCTGAAGCCCCAAAGGTGTCATCCCACAGCCGGTCAAAACAAAACAAGGGCCGGCTCACGACGAGCCGACCCGTTGAGTGACGATCCGAATCAGTCCTCCGTGAGCGCCAGGATGATCGGGGTGAAGAACACCCAGGCAAATCCGATGATCAGCGGAATGATGATCCACGCGAGGTTGTCCACAGCACTGGCTCCAATTCGGTGCCTCATCGCAATCCGGACGGTCCGGCCGTGGGCTCCGACTCGCCATCCAGCCTAGGTCGCTTTTCCCAGCTCTGCACATTGTGTCCCGACTGGGGAAACGGTCAACCGCCGCTTCCACAGGGAATTCCGCGCAGGCCACGAGTCGATGAAGCGATGCGCCCGACCCGGCACGAGGGGCCATGAGGTAATACTGGGCGCATGACCTCGAACGGAAGCACAGTGCTGGAATGGGTGATCCGACTCTGCTCGATCGATTCCACGAGTCGGCTGTCGAATCTGCCCGTGATCGAGGTGATCGCCGACGAAGCCCGCCGGCTCGGCCTCGATCCCAAGATCTGTCCCCGCCCGGACAACCCGGAGAAGGCGAACCTCCTCATCACGGTTCCCGCCGCCGATGGGTCGACGTCGGGCGGGATCGTGCTGTCCGGCCACACCGATGTCGTGCCCGTGGACGGGCAGAAGTGGGATTCGGACCCCTTCACCCCGGAGATCCGCGACGGGCGGCTCTATGGCCGCGGCACCTGTGACATGAAGGGCTTCATCGGTGTCGCCGTGGCGCTGCTGCCGGACATGATCGCCGCCGAGCTCACCGAACCGATCCACCTCGCCCTGTCCTATGACGAGGAGATCGGCTGCATCGGCGGCGAGCAGATCGTCAGGGACATCGCCAACCTCGGTCTCAACCCGCGCGCCGCCATCATCGGCGAGCCCTCCGGCATGCGCGTCATCACCGGCCACAAGTCCGTCAACCTTGCCCGGGTCACATTCCACGGCAAGGCCGCACATTCCTCCCTGACCTCAGCGGGAGTGAACGCGATCGAATACGCCGCGAAATTCATCAGCTATGTGCGCATCCGTGCCGACGAGTGGAGGGCCGAGGGGCCGTTCGACGATGCTTTCGAACTGCCCTATTCCACCACCGGAAGCAACATGGTCACCGGCGGGATCGCCACCAACACCGTCCCCGAACTGTGCGTGGTGCACTGCGAATTCCGAACGATCGGCTCGGTGAACCCCCAGGTGACCATGGCGGAATACGAGGCGTACGCCCGGGAACTCGAAGCCCAGATGCAGACGGAGGACGCGTCCGCGTCGGTCGATTTCGAGGTGCTCGCGGCCGTCCCGGGGCTGGACACACCGCCGGACGCCGCCGCCATCTCGCTGGGCCGGGAGCTCGGCGGGGTCCCCTCGGACGACAAGGTGACCTATGGCACGGAGGCCGGGCAATTTGCCGGTGCCGGCATGGAAGCGATCGTGTGCGGACCGGGCGACATCGCCCAGGCGCACGCGGCCAACGAATGGATCGCACTCGACCAGTTGGATTCCTGCGCGGACTTCATCGCACAGTTGATCACTCGGCTCTCACGCTGAGCCCCGCGAAAGAATCACCCGGCCGATTCACCTGCGGATGCCTCGTGTGCGACGGTGGCATACATCGCGCGCAGCAGGGAGTCGAGAGCCCGCGACGCGTCCTGTGCGAGACAGGCCGCGGCCACGAACCGGTCGGGGCGCAGGAACACCATGCCCAGCCCGCGGGTGTCGAACCAGCTCTTCAGGCTGCCGTCGAGATCGCCGACGACGAGGGTGCCCGAGCCGGCGTACTCCTTCTCGGCCCACGCCCGCTGGGTCTCCGACATGAACGCGACCCGCCGGGCACCCAGCGCATCCAGCCGCCGCAGGTCGTCCTCGGTGAAGAGCCGGGCCGGATCGTTGCCCCAGGCCGCGATGCTCCACCATGAGCCGATCGCATCATCGAGCAGGATCCCGGTGCCGTCGGCGGTCGCGACTCGCGGCTGGATGAACTGCAGACCGACCGGGGAGCGCTTGTCGACGGCGTTCTTGACGGTGATGAAGCGGCCCGTGCGCCGGGGCTTGGACTCACCGGGGGCGAGGGTGTCCGGTTCGACGACGACGCCCCGGCCATAGCGTGGCATGGGCTTGAAGCGCATGTCCGTGAAGTATTCCTTCACCTGCGGCGACAGGTTCAACAACCGGGACGCGGAGTCCCGCAGGAACGCGACGGTCTTGTCGGTGGGCTTGATGATCGTGCCAAAGGTCATCGACAGATCGATCATCGCCTTGGCGTGGTCCCGGCGCTCGACGTCGTAGGTGTCGAGGAGCTGATCCGACGCCTGCCCAGCCAGGACGCTGGCCAGCTTCCAGCCGAGGTTGGTCGCGTCCCGCATGCCCGAGTTCCAGCCCTGCCCCATCCACACCGGCATCAGGTGCGCCGCGTCACCGGCGATGAGAACACGGCCTTTGCGGAACCCGGAGGCTATGCGGCCGTGGTGGGTGAACACGCGGCGGCGGATCACGTCGAGCTTCGACGAGTCGGGCACGTGGTCGCGCAGCAGGTCCGCGACGAATCCGTCGTCCTCGACCTTCTCGCTCGGCTCGTTGTCGAAGAGCATGAATTCCCAGCGCCGGATCCCGTGTGGGAGGCCGATGGAGACATAGGGTCGGGCCGGGTCGGCGCCGAGATAGACATTGGGTACGCCGAGCGGGTCGTTGCGTACGTCGATCACGACCCAGCGGGTGGGCGGGGACTTGCCCTCGAACTCAACACCGAGCCAGCCGCGCGTGAATGAGCGACCGCCCTCGCAGCCCACCACGTACGCAGCCTCGATCTCGGTGGTGGTGTCCCCGGTCTGCACCTGGGCGACCACCTTGTCACCGCGATCGTCGAGCCCGGTGAGCTCATGCTCGAACAGCACCGTGACGTTGTCATAGCGCGCGAGACCGTCGTGCATGACCTTGTCGACCGCCGGCTGGATGAATCCGTGCTTGCGCGGCCAGCCGAACGGCTCGCCCTTCGGGTCGTTGGTGAGGATGACCTCACCGTGCCCATTGACCAGGCGCATGATGTGGTGCGGAACGGTGAACGGTGTGACCTGGTCAACCAGCCCCATGGTCTGGATCGACCGGAACGACTCGTCGTCCATGCCGACCCCGCGGGGATAGTCGATGAGTTCGCTGCGGGACTCGATCAGCAGGACCTTGCGGCCGTACTGCCCGAGCAAGTTGGCCAGGGCAAGGCCCACCGGGCCGGCACCTGCGATCAGCACCTCTGTCGTCAGCGGCATTGCTGCTCCTTGTCCTTGTGAGTGGCGATGTCCTTGTGAGTGGCGACTTGTCCTTGTGACGACTCGATCGGGTCACCGGCTCAGCGCTGCGGGCGTACGACCGCGACGGGGCACGGGGCGTGGTGCAGCACGGACCGGCTGACCGAACCGAGGAGCATGCCCGCGAAACCTCCGCGGCCGTGGCTGCCGACCACGATGAGCTGAGCGTTCTCGGCGGCCTGCACGAGCGCATCGGCCGGTTCGATGTCGAGCACCTTCGACCCGACCACCAGATCCGGATAGTCCGCACGCAGCCCGGCCATTGCCTGGTGGAGGAACCGTTCGGCGTCCTGGCGGACGCTCGTGGAATGCTGCTCGCTGACCACGATCTCGCGCGCGATCGAGCGCAGCGGATCGGGCGCCGCAGCCACCCCGAGCACCGGAGCGCCGATGGCATCCGCGAACCGCGCCGCAAAACTGATGGCCTCCGTTGACGTGCGGGAACCGTCCACACCCACGACCACGGGAGCGGTCTGCTCGCGGTCGCTGTCCCCCCGCACGACGACGACCGGTCCGCGTGCGTGCTGGGTGAGGCCCTCACCCACGGAACCCACGAGCGTGGAGTGGAGTCGCGAATGACCCCGCGTACCCACCACGACCATCTCCGCCTCCGCCGATTCGTCCCGCAGGGCCTCGATCGGGTGACCGTTGATCACCTTGTTGTCGATCGCGAGGCCGGGCGCGACCTCAGCGACGAGTTGCCGGGCGTTGGCGAAGGCATCGGTACGCGGATCCGGTCCGGTCCGCACGACGAGCACGACCCGCAGCGCGCGACCCAGGCGGGCGGCCGTTCGCGCGGCCCAGCGCACTCCCGGCGCGGCTCCCGGGCTATCGTCCCAACCAACGACCACTGGACGTTCAGACATCGGACCCTCCTCACGTGACCTGGTCCCATCACATCACTGACGCTGTGCAGGATGTCACGGGGAGCCTGACCCAAGTCTTCCTGGGTATGTCATACCCAGGATCAGCTGGGTCAGGCTGGGAGACGAAACGTGGGGTTGGCCTGTCGGACGATGGAGAAGCATCCCGTCCCCTTGCCCGAGAGGCATGACTGATACGAGAAGGAGTTCCATGACCACCACCGTGGAAAAGACTCCGCTGTTCGAGCGCCCCGGCGTGCGGCCGGCGTCCCCGGGGGACATCCTGCGCGACAGCGGCCCCGGCTATGCGAGCAACGGACTGATCGGCATGATCTTCGCCGCATCCGGTCCGGTCGCGATCATCCTGGGCGTGGGGGCCCAGGGCGGGCTGAGCTCCGCCGAGCTCGCCTCGTGGATCTTCGGGGTCTTCCTGTGCGGCGGCATCCTCACCATCATCGCGTCGGTCGTCTATCGGCAACCGCTCGGCTTTGCGTTCACGATCCCCGGTGTCGTGCTCGTCGGGCCCGCGCTCGGGCACCTGAGCTGGGCAGAGGTCATCGGCGCGTTCTTCGCGACCGCGGCACTGATTCTTGTGCTGGGTGTCACCGGGCTCGTACGCAAGGTGATGGCGGCCATCCCCATGCCGATCGTGATGGCCATGGTGGCCGGCGTGTTCCTGCGGTTCGGGACCGACCTGATCTCCTCCGTCGAGGGGAACGCGGTGGTGGCCGCACCGATGGTGATCACCTTCGTGCTCCTCACGACGATCCCGCGCCTGGGCAAATATCTGCCACCCGTGCTCGGCGCGCTGGTCGTGGGCGCGATCGCGGTGGCGGTCAGCGGACAGTTCACGCTGGAGGATGGGGGCGTACCCACCTGGTTCGCCGCCCCCGTCTGGACCGCGCCGGTCTGGTCCGTGGGCGCCATGCTCGAGCTCGTCGTCCCGTTGGCCATCACCGTGCTCGTGGTCCAGAACGGTCAGGGTGTCGCGGTGCTCCAGGCCGCAGGCCACAAGCCCCCGGTGAACGTGACGGCCGTGGCCTGTGGCGTCTCGTCCGGTTTCGCCGCATCCTTCGGCGCTGTCGCCACCTGTCTGACCGGACCGACCAACGCCCTGCTCACGGCGTCGGGTGAGAAGCAGCGGCAGTACACGGCCGCGATCTCCTTCGGCATCCTGTCGATCCTGTTCGCGCTGTTCGCACCGGGCTTCACGACGCTGATGCTCGCGGCGCCGGAAGAGTTCATCCTGGCCCTCGGTGGCATCGCCATGCTCCGCGCTCTGCAGCAGGCGTTCGTGACGTCGTTCCGCGGCAACTTCACGCTGAGCGCGCTGATCACGTTTGTCGTCACGATCTCCGGTCTGACGATCTTCAACATCGGTGCCGCGTTCTGGGGAATCGTCATCGGCTATATCGTCTCCCGGCTCATGGAGCGCGCCGACTATCACAAGGGACTCGCTGGCTGAGTCGGTCCGCGCACTTCACTGCGCGCGGGTGCACGACGGCTCGCCATCCTGAACCCATCCGCCAACGACGATCGGCCGGCTCCCGCGAAGGGAACCGGCCGATCTCTTCGTTGCCTGTCGGCGGAGGTCACTCCGCAGCGACGACCTCCAACGGGAGGTGCGCGGTGACGGCCTCGTGGAGCTTGACGCCCACGGTGTGGGTGCCGAGCGCCTTGATCGGCTTGGTCACGGTGACCGAACGCTTGTCGACCAACGGTCCGCCGGCCTTCTTGATCGCGTTCGCGATCGAGGCGGAGGTCACGGAGCCGAACAGCTTGCCGCTGTCGGATGCGTTGACGGCCACCCGGACCTGCAGGCCCTCGAGCTGATCGCGCAGCTCGTTGGCGTGGTCGAGGTTGCGGACCTCACGGGCGTCACGCGCCCGCTTGATGCCCTCGATCTGCTTCTC
>LSQX01356476.1_pt2 | contig 12435 bp, 8 predicted proteins | sample 654561 | NCBI WGS metagenome assembly LSQX01 (sample SAMN04489861, study PRJNA283612) | anaerobic digester metagenome | isolation source: 4 biogas reactors fed with cattle manure at either 37C or 55C with and... | place: Denmark: Kongens Lyngby | collected 2014 | reverse complement strand
CAACGACATTCGTGCCATAGATGTTGATCAGGACGGTATGCGCACTCACTTTACTGTTTTGCGTAAAGACCGTGAGCCATTACGTGTAACGGTGAATCAGCCTGGTTTACACAACGTACTGAATGCCTTGGCAGCAATTGGGATCGCGACCGATGAAGGCGTTTCTGATGGTGCAATTTGCCGCGCCTTAGAAGGCTTTGGCGGTGTAGGCCGTCGCTTCCAAGTTCAAGGTGAATTTGCTGTAGATGGTGGCAATGTGAAATTGGTGGATGACTATGGACACCACCCGAAAGAGGTTGAAGCAACCATTAAAGCGGCACGTCAAAGTCATCCTGACCGTCGTTTGGTGATGTTATTCCAGCCACACCGTTTTAGCCGTACCCGTGACTGTTTTGATGACTTTGTAGAAGTGTTGTCGCAAGTCGATCAATTACTGTTGCTGGATGTTTATCCTGCGGGTGAAAAACCAATTGTGGGTGCAGATAGCCGTACTTTGGCGCGCAGCATTCGTTTACGTGGTCAGGTCGAGCCAATTTTGGTCGATCCACACGATGGCAATTTACCGAATATTGTGAAACAAGTGTTACAAGCCAATGACTTGTTATTGACTCAGGGTGCAGGTAATGTTGGGGCAATTTCAATCGAACTTGCACAAAATCATCTATATTTAAAATAATCACAGCGTGTGATTTTGAATTTGATCGACCAGTTTTAAAGTTTAAGGATATAAACGTGTCAAATGCTTCAAAGTTCGGCAAAGTTGCCGTGTTATTGGGTGGAAAATCTGCTGAACGTGAGGTTTCTCTAGACAGCGGGCAAGCGGTACTCGAAGCACTGCTACGTTCAGGGGTTCAAGCAGAAGCCTTTGATCCTCAGTCACGTAGTGTGACGGAATTGGTCAATTATGACCGTGCCTTTATTGTGTTACATGGGCGTGGTGGTGAAGATGGTCAAATTCAGGGCGTACTGGAGTGGTTGAACATTCCATACACAGGCACAGGTGTGCAAGGTTCAGCCATTGGCATGGATAAAGTCAAAACCAAGCAAATTTGGCAGGGTTCGGATTTGCCAACGGCACCTTATCGTATTGTTAGCAAAGATTCTAATATTGAAGAGGTGGTCGCAGCTCTAGGTTTGCCACTGATTATTAAGCCTGTGCATGAAGGTTCAAGCATTGGCATGAGCAAAGTTGAAAAAATGGAAGACTTTGCCGAAGCGGTAGCCAAAGCGACTGCACACGATGCCGTGGTCATGGCAGAAAAATGGATTACAGGGCGTGAATTTACCATTGTGTTACTGAATGGTCAGGCCTTGCCAATTATTCGTTTAGAGCCACCGAAAGATGTGGCGTTCTACGACTATGAAGCTAAATATCAGCGTAACGATGTGCAATATGGTATTCCATGTGGTTTAAGTGCCGCAGAAGAACAACAGTTACAGGCATTGGCTTTACGTGCTTTTCAGGCTGTGGGTGCAAGCGGCTGGGGCCGTATTGATGCCATGCAAGATGAGCAGGGCAATTTCTGGTTATTGGAAGTCAATACTGTGCCAGGCATGACCAGTCATTCTTTAGTGCCAAAAGCTGCAAATGCAGTGGGCTATAGTTTTGATGAGCTCTGTGTGGCGATTTTGGCACAAACCCTTACAGGTGAAGCGCACTAAGTATGGCTCAACTTCCAGCATCTTTGCGCCGTAAACGGGCAGCAATTACCTCAATTCATGATAAGCCACCGACAGCCAAAGAAAAGCTGATCAATTTTGGTGGCTGGGTAATGCTGTTTGTGGCGATGCTGGTATTGGCTGTTGGCGCTTATGCGTTATACACGGTGATGACCGATGCTCAAATTGCCAAGCTGGATGTGGTGGGTACGCGTTCAGATGCAGAACATCGTCAGGTCATGACCCATGTTAACCCTGTCATGAAAAAGAACTACTTTACCTCTGACCTAGAGCAAATTCGTGACACCACTTTAGAGTTGTCTTGGGTAGATCGGGTGGTGGTTTCCCGTGCTTGGCCAAATGCCATTCGTGTGCGGGTGATGCCTCGTCACGCCATTGCCCGTTGGGGTACAGGGCGTTTACTGAGTGACAGTGGTGAGGTGTTTAGCGAAGTCGCACCACAAAATAATCAACATTTGCCGTTATTACATGGCCCAGCGCATCAGTCTCAAATGATGATGCGCCGTTATAATGAAATTAACCAATTATTCTTACCCGTTAACGATCGTTTAAAAGAACTATATTTAACAGAGCGTATGACGTGGTTTATGCAGTTTGATTCAGGTCTACGTGTTATTGTGGATAAAGATCAAACCATGAGTAAGCTGCAACGTTTGGGGCATCTTGCACAAAGTGATTTAAAACCTGTATGGTCTAAAATCTCGGCTATCGACTTGCGTTATCGCAATGGTTTAGCCATTCAGTGGAAAAATTCCATTGCACCTAAAATTGCAAATGGTCACTTTGTTGTAACGATTGATGACACAAGCATTGCAGAGGGAATAAGAGCAAAGCCATAATATTGGGCTTTAAAAAAATAGAGGCATTAAGCCATAAATTAAACATACTGGTAATGGTAGTAAATAAATGAGTGAAGCTGTTCCCTCGGTTGTTGCGATTGACATTGGGACGCACAAAGTTTCAGTTTTGATTGGTAAGGTTCATGCGCCAGACAATATCCAAGTAATTGGTATGGCGACTGCGCGTAACCGCGGCATGAATAAAGGCAAAATTGTCAGTCTTGATAAAGTCATCACGGCTATTAAAAATGCTGTGCAGGAAGCGGAAGATATGGCTGAATGTCGTGTGCATTCGGCATGGATTTCTATTCCAAGTGCAGAACTCAAAAGTTTTTATGCCTCTGGTCGCACCCCAATTGAAAACAGTGAGCACATGATTACCACCAGCGAAGTGGTACGTGCTTTAGATTTAGCCAAAGCCAGTCATCTCACCTCAGACCATTATTTGGTGAGTGCAGTACCGCTTGGTTTCGATTTAGACGATTCTGGCGAATGGGTACAAAACCCGATTCGTATGTCGGCACATAGCATGACGGGGCATTATCAGTTAATGATGTTGCCTATTAGCACCATGCAGAATTTAGACCGTGCCTTAAAAGGGGCCAATATTGGCGTCGAAAAAATGGTGGTGTCTAATTTGGCAACCGCAGAAGCCAGTTTGCTGAAAGATGAAAAAGAATATGGCGTGTGTCTGGTCGATTTAGGCGCAGGCACCACCAGCATGGCGGTTTATTTAGATGGTCGTCTAGCGTTGGCACACACTTTGCAACGTGGTGGTGAACACGTTACTCGTGATATTGCAGCTGTATTGCAAACCACGACAGAAGAAGCTGAACGTATTAAATTATTGCACGGCTGTGTTGATATGAAGGTGGTCAAGCCTGATCACATGATTCAGATTCAGGGTATTGATGGGCCACAAACCATTAGTCGGATTGAACTGACCGAAATTATTATTGCGCGTTACGAAGAAATTTTTACACAAATTCGTCAGGAACTGGAAAAAAGTGGTGCTATCCATGGTTTATATCATGGTGTGGTATTGGCAGGTGATGCTGCACAAATTGAAGGCATGATTAGTTTGGTACGTCGTATGTTAGGCGTATCTGCACATTTGGGTAACCATCCTGCACAAGTTTATGCAGATGAACCACATCAAGCCGCTTTACGTCGTTCGCAATATGCGACTGCAGCAGGGTTGTTGCTTTATAGTCAAAATTATACCCATGACACGATTGTTGAACATGAAGACCCTGAAACCTTATCGGTGTGGGGGCGTGTGGGACGTGCGTGGTCAGGGTTAAACGAAAAGTTAAAATCGATTTTTTAAGTTGAGTTTTTTGGGAATATTGTTAGGAAGTTGTACGGATCATCGCTTGTACTTGACAAGCCAGAAGTTGAACAGCATTCTTAAAAATAATTTTTTATGAAGATCAAGGCAGTATACGGGCTTAAGTGACTGCCAATTATTATGTATTAGGAAATCTAAAGGTCATGGCCTCATTTGAATTTTTTGAAGATGATCAAACCGATAGCAACGGTCAAGCCCGTTTCACTGTGTTTGGTGTAGGTGGCGCAGGCGGTAATGCTGTGCAACACATGCTGGAGTCCGATATTCAGGGTGTAAAATTTGTTTGTGCTAACACTGACAAACAAGCACTAGATCGTATGAATTCGCAGTTTAAAATCCAGTTGGGTGAGCAAAGCACGCGTGGTTTAGGTGCGGGCGGCGATCCTCAAGTGGGGCAAACTGCAGCAGAAGAAAGCCGTGAACTGATCTGCCAACAACTTGAAGGCACAGATATGGTATTTGTGACCGCAGGTATGGGTGGCGGTACAGGTACAGGTGCTGCCCCTGTCGTGGCTGAAATTGCGAAAGAGATGGGTATTTTGACTGTTGGTGTGGTCACAACACCGTTCAATTTTGAAGGTAAACGCCGTTTGCTGTCTGCCGAAAAGGGTATTGCCGCTTTAGAACAATATGTCGACTCGTTAATCATTATTCCAAACCAGCGTTTAATGAAAGTTTATCGCGACATTTCCATGAAAGATGCGTATAAAAAAGCCGATGACGTTTTACTGAACGGTGTGCGCAGTATTTTTGATTTGGTGGTACGTCCTGGTCACATCAACCTTGACTTTGCAGACTTGAAAACTGCAATGAGTACACGTGGTTATGCCATGATGGGTGTGGGTTCTGGTCGTGGTGAAAACCGTGCTCGTCAAGCAGCTGAACAAGCGATTCGCAGTCCATTGTTAGACAGCGTGACGATTGCCAATGCTAAAGGCTTGTTAATTAACGTCACAGGTGGTGAAGACGTGACCTTCGGTGAAATCGAAGAGATCATGGATGTGATTCATCAGCTTTCAGATACTGAACAAACTCAAGTGTTCTATGGCACTGTATTTGATCCAGATGCACGTGACGAAATTAGCGTGACTGTGATTGCTACAGGTTTAGCACGTAATACAGGCGATACGCCAGAGCCAGCGAAACGTACTGTGACTCAAACTGCAGCTGCAGCTCCTGCCGCAGCGGTAGAAGAAGATGATGTGCCTGCCATTCAGCGCCAACAAGCAGATGCTGCGCCGATCAGTGCAACCAGTACTTCGGGTGCTGCACGCCCAACGCCAATGAGTATTCAAGACTATTTGAAAAATCAGCAGCGTAAATAAGCCAAGATCATCAATTTAATTGTATGATCGGGAAAAGGCAGTTTTAAACTGCCTTTTTTGTTTTTTATCAATGGCTAAATATGCTAACGTATAGCGGTTTTAAAATTTAGATGAATTGAGAACATGCTGAAACAACGTACCCTACAACGTGTCGTCAAGGCGAGCGGTATTGGTCTGCACAGTGGTCAAAAAGTTTTGATCAACTTTGTGCCGCATCATGCCGATGGGGGAATTGTGTTTCGTCGTATCGATTTAAACCCACCTGTGGATATTCCAGCCAATGCCATGCTGATTCAGGAAGCATTCATGTGCTCGAATTTGGTTCAAGAAGATGCCAAAGTCGGCACCATTGAGCATGTGATGAGTGCGATTGCGGGTTTAGGTATTGATAACCTGATTATTGAAGTTTCTGCTTCTGAAGTGCCAATTATGGACGGCAGTGCTGGGCCTTTTATCTATTTATTGATGCAGGGTGGCTTGAAAGAACAAGACGCTGCAAAAAAGTTCATCAAAATTTTAAAACCTGTAGAAGCATTAATTGATGATAAACGTGCGGTATTTAGTCCGCATGAAGGTTTTCAGCTCAATTTCACCATCGACTTTGATCACCCTGCCTTTAAAAAAGAATATCAGTCAGCCACCATCGACTTTTCGACAGAAACTTTTGTCTATGAAGTCAGTGGCGCACGCACTTTTGGCTTTATGAAAGATTTGGACTATTTAAAAGCCAATAATTTGGCTTTGGGTGCAAGTTTAGATAATGCCATTGGGGTGGATGATACTGGCGTGGTCAATGAAGAAGGTTTGCGCTTCTCTGATGAGTTTGTGCGTCATAAAATTTTAGATGCAGTAGGGGATTTATATTTGCTTGGGCATCAAATTATTGCCAAGTTTGATGGCTATAAATCAGGACATGCGTTAAATAATCAGTTATTACGCAATGTTCAGAGTGATCCAAGCAGTTATGAAATTGTAACATTTGATGACATAAATTCTTGCCCGATCAGTTATGTCCAAGTGACATAAGTCATTGTCTTTTCTTGCTAACGTTATAATGTAACAATAAAAAGTGTGACATAAATCACAAATTTACATTCGAGTTTTTGGAGTTTTCTGCAAACAATTATTTTTTATTGCTTGCCAAACGTAACAAAGCTTGGCTAAGCTTAGGGTCGCTCACAAAGTCAGCAGCACCTCGTAACATATCTTGAGTTTCTGGACTAAGTGTTTTTAAAGACTTTTCACTCTTTTGGGGTGTTTGAGATTCAACTCTTAATCGAACCTGAATTTTTTGCAAGTCTTTAAGTTCATGCAGTTGTGACAGTTGAGTAATGTATTGCTTTTGCAAATAGCCAAGTTGGCTCACCATTGCCTGATTGGTTCCGGTAATGGTTAAGACACCTTGCTGATAACAAACCACCTGCCATTGCTCTGGTTGCGGCAGTAAAGGTTGAATAAGTTTGCTAAGTTTCTGCCATGCAGCAACTTGGGTTGAGAGAAACGTTAGGTTTCCTGTTTTTATGTGTTTTCTTGTTTGTTGAAAGAGATTCACAGGTTCGGACATACATCATTCCTTCATGTTTATGCCCTAATCTTATGCGCTCCTTTCAGTAGATATCAAGGAAGAGATCACAAGGAACTTCAAGTAAGAACAGTTAAGAGGTTTTTTTATGCATTCACGCCGTATTTTATTAGCGTTTTCACTGGCAGCTTCTGCTGCATCTGTCGCATTTGCAGACTTGGTTGAGTTAGATTCACAAAATTCATCAACTGACCGTATTGAACAATTAACACGTACCTTGTCTCAAGGTTCTTATACTGAATCACAAGATATTGACGTTCCTGCACAAACGCAGATGACGGTTAAACTGCGTGAAAAAACTACAGAATTAAATAACGCGTCTTTAGCCAAAAAATATGGTTCTAATACCAGCACCCGTTTTGCTTCTTCAAATCCTTATTCGTGGTTAGTGTCACATCCTTTACCAAATGCACGTGTTAGCTCGAACTATGGCGGTCGCGTGATGAGTGGTCGTGCTGAAAACCATTCTGGCTTAGACCTTGCTGCACCAAACGGTACACCAATTTATGCGACTGGCCCTGGTGTTGTGACTAAATCAGGTTGGGGCACAGGCTATGGTCAATATGTAGAAATTAACCATGGCAATGGCTACCTTACACGCTATGCACACGCTTCACGTTTAATTGCACGTGTGGGCGACCGTGTTGAAGCAGGTGAACATATTGCCAATGTTGGCTGTACAGGTCGTTGTACAGGCCCACACCTTCATTATGAAGTTGTGAAAGATGGCAAGCGCAAAAATCCTTCAACTTATTTAGCGATGTTGCCGTAATTGGTGCGCTAATTTAAGCGATTGGCTTGTAGTACGTAGAACTAAAGCCCAACACAGAGTTTGATTAAATTAAAGCGGCGTCAGTCGCTTTTATTTGGTCTGGTGTTTAGTCAGAGTTTAAATAGTTAACAATATCTGCATTGCATGAGTTATTAAAACAAATCAAAATGCTTTGCTGTATTTACGCCCTGAGTAATTTAATATTAGCCATTCACTTATCACTTAGAAAAATAATAACAGCCAGTGCAGTAACTATTGTATAAAAAACCGCCTATATTGGCGGCTTTTTGTTATCTCGTGTAAGTAAATGTCAATCAGTATTTATTTACTAAATAGTGTGGCAGATGCGCATTTAAGTTTAGCCATATCTACTAAAGTCTAAAATATGTTACATATAAACGCATACGATTAGGCTTAGGAATAGTGAACTATGGCGTTTTATGGTGATACGGACGCACAAGAAACCCAAGAATGGCAAGACGCCTTTGATGCTGTGTTACAACACATGGGAACAGAACGAGCAGCATTTTTACTAGAAAAGCTGTATCAACGTGCAATTGCAAAGCATGTTCCCATTCAGCGATTAAATACTCCCTACCTGAATACCATTTCAGTTGAAGAACAACCTGCCATGCCAGGCGATCAGGATATGGAACGCCGTATTCGTGCGTTAATTCGCTGGAATGCGTTGGCCATGGTGTTACGTGCCAATAAAACAGGTGATGATTTAGGTGGTCACTTGGCCAGCTTTGCTTCTTCAGCAACCTTATATGATGTCGGTTTTAACCATTTCTTCCGTGCTAACAGCGACCATTTTGGCGGTGACATGATCTACTATCAAGGTCACTGTGCACCCGGGATTTATGCACGTTCATTCTTGGAAGGGCGTTTAACCGAAGATCAATTGAATAATTTCCGCCGTGAAGTGGGTGGTAACGGTTTACCGAGCTATCCACATCCTTATTTAATGCCAGATTATTGGCAGTTCCCAACGGTGTCGATGGGTCTGGGCCCGATCATGTCGATTTATCAGGCACACATCCAAAAATATTTAATGAACCGTGGTTTGATTAAAGAAGAAGACCGTAAGGTGTGGGCGTATTTGGGCGATGGTGAAATGGATGAGCCAGAAAGTCTGGGCGCAATTTCACTGGCAGGCCGTGAAAAGCTAGATAACCTGATTTGGGTGGTGAACTGTAACTTACAACGTCTAGATGGCCCTGTACGTGGTAACGGTAAAATCATTCAAGAGTTGGAATCGTTATTCCGTGGTGCGGGCTGGCGCGTGATTAAAGTGGTTTGGGGCCGTCATTGGGATGCCTTATTAGATAAAGATGACTCAGGTGCACTAAGAGCCATTATGGAAGAAGCGGTGGATGGTGATTATCAGCGCTTACAAGTTAAAGGTGGTGCCTACGCACGTGAGAAATTCTTTGGCAAGTATCCTGAAGCCAAAGAACTGGTTAAAGATTTAAGCGATGAAGATATTGATAACCTGAACCGTGGTGGTCACGATCCGTATAAAGTGTTTGCGGCTTATGCGGAAGCATGTAAGGCCAAAGGTCAGCCAACGGTAATTTTAGCCAAAACGGTAAAAGGTTATGGCTTGTCTGATGAAATTGAAGCGGTGAACAAAACTCACCAAATCAAAAAAATGCAGTTGGACTCTTTAAAATATGTACGTGACCGCTTTAACTTGCCATTTAGTGATGAGCAACTCGAAGAAGTGCCGTTCTATCGTCCAAGTGAAAACTCGCCTGAATTAAAATACATGAAAGCGCGTCGTGAGGCTTTAGGTGGTTATTTGCCTGCACGTCGCAAAGACAGCGAAGCCTTGGAAATTCCCGCACTATCCGTTTTTGATTCAGTCTTGGCGGGTTCAGGTGGCAAAGAACAATCTACGACGATGGTGATGGTGCGTTTAATTTCTGCTTTGCTGAAAGAAAAAGCCATTAAAGACCGTGTGGTGCCAATCGTTCCTGATGAAGCACGTACTTTCGGTTTAGAAGGGATGTTCCGCCAGTTGGGTATTTATGCCGCACATGGGCAAAAATATACCCCTGAAGACCAAGAACAGTTAATGCATTATCGTGAAGCCAAAGACGGTCACATGCTGCAAGAAGGGATTAACGAAGCGGGTGCGATGAGTGCTTGGGCGGCGTTAGGCACCAGTTATTCAACCAATAACCTGCCTATGATTCCAATGTATATGTATTACTCTATGTTTGGTTTCCAGCGTATTGGTGATATTGCATGGGCTGCGGGCGATGCACAGGCTCAAGGCTTCTTGTTAGGAGCGACTGCAGGGCGTACCACACTGAATGGTGAAGGCTTGCAACACCAAGATGGTCATTCACATATTTTAGCCAACACCATTCCAAACTGTGTGTCTTATGACCCATGTTTTGGCTATGAGCTTGCGGTGATTGTGCATGATGGTTTGCAGCGTATGTATGTGAATCAGGAGCGTGTGTTCTATTACTTAACCGTTATGAACGAAAACTACGAGCATCCTGAAATGCCACAAGGTGTTGAAGAAGGTATTAAACGTGGTATGTATTTACTGCAGGAAGATGAAAAAGCCACTGTTCAATTGCTAGGTTCGGGCGTGATTTTACGTGAAGTGATCAAAGCTGCGAAAATCTTGCGTGAAGAGTATCAAATTCATGCCAACGTCTACAGTGTGACCAGTTTTAACGAATTGGCACGTGATGGTATGGCGTGTGAAGAATACAACCGCTTGCATCCACTGGCAGAAGAAAGCAAAGAGCCATGGGTGTCGCAACAACTGCGAGGTACAGATGGTATTGTAGTTTCTGCAACCGACCATGTACGTGCGTATAGCGAACAGATTCGTGGTTACTTGCCAGACAACCGTCCATTCGTTGCTTTAGGTACAGATGGATATGGCCGCTCAGATACCCGTGGCAACTTGCGTAGCTACTTTGGTGTGGATGCAGCACACATTGTGGTAGCAACCTTGAAAAAGTTAGCAGATGAGGGCGAAGTCGATGCGCGTTTAGTCAAAGATGCGATTTCGACCTTTGAGTTGGATACCGACCGTCCTGTAGCGTGGGCACCGCAAGCGGTTCCTGAAGTACAAGCTGTTGCTGACTACAAAGAGGAGCACTGATCATGCAAATTCAAACGCCTGATATTGGTGTCGATAAAGCCACAGTTGCTGAAATTCTGGTCAAAGTTGGCGACACAATTGCAGTTGATGACAGCATTGTTTTACTGGAATCTGACAAAGCCTCAGTGGAAGTACCTAGCACTGCCGCAGGGGTAGTCAAAAGTATTTTAGTGCAGCAGGGTGATGAAGTTGCCGAAGGTGCAGTTTTGGTTGAACTCGAAGCCGATGCACAAAGCTCTGTAGTTGCAGAACCTGCCCCACAAGCTGAAGTACAGACTGCTGAGGAACTAACGGAACAAGTTGCTACTGAAGCGCCAAGCACAGCTGCATCTGCAACCACGCAAGAAGTTGATGTGCAAGTGCCTGACATTGGCGTGGAAAAAGCGGTGGTTGGTGAAATTTTGGTACAAGTGGGCGATGCCATTGAGGTAGATCAAAGCCTGATTGTGGTGGAATCAGATAAAGCCACAGTAGAAGTGCCAAGTACTGTGTCGGGTACAGTGACTGCCATTGCTGTGACTACTGGGGATACTGTAAAAGAAGGTGTTGTGATTCTCACTGTGAAAACAGTAGCTACTACTGCAGCGACACAAGCACAGCCAGCTCAAGCGCCAAAAGCAGAAATGGTGGCAGAAGAAGCTTCAACAGCATCTACGCCATCACAAGCAGCATCTGCTCAGGTAGATGTATCTGTACCTGATTTAGGTGTAGATAAAGCCACGGTTGCAGAAATTTTGGTACAAGTCGGTGATACGGTTAGTGCAGATCAAAGTCTGATTGTGGTGGAGTCAGATAAAGCCACAGTGGAAGTCCCTAGTACAACTGCAGGGGTCATTCAAGCCATTCATGTGGAATTGGGACAAAGTGTTACACAGGGCAATGCCTTGGTGAGTATCACCACGCAAAGCACAGCAACCGCTTCTGCACGTCAGGCACCTACAGCCTCTGTGACTGCAGCAAGTCCAACACCTGCTACAGTAACAACGGCTCAAGTAGAGCTGGCAGCTGAACCTGTTAATGTGGACAAGCTCAGCAAAGCACAAAACGAAGCCAATGCAAAAGTCTATGCAGGCCCTGCGGTACGTAAACTGGCGCGTGAGTTAGGGGTGGTCTTGGCCGATGTCAAAGCCACTGGCCCACATGCGCGGGTTATGAAAGAAGACTTGAAAGCTTATGTCAAAGCGCGCCTCACTGCACCGCAAGCTGCGCCAGTTGCCACTACTGCGCAAGTGGCAGGTCTGCCAAAACTGCCAGACTTTAGCGCTTTTGGTGGTGTGGAAGAGCATGCATTGACACGTTTGCAACAAGTGTCGATTCCGCAATTGTCATTAAACAATTACATTCCACAAGTCACACAATTTGATTTGGCCGACATTACTGAGCTGGAAGCATGGCGTGGTGAATTGAAAGGTAACTTTAAAAAAGAAGGTGTCAGTCTGACCATTTTGGCGTTCATTGCCAAAGCGGTGGCGCACTTGCTTAAAGCTGAACCGTATTTCGCTGCGCATTTGGCAGATGATCAAAAGTCGGTACTGTTGCGTAAAGAAATTCACATGGGTATTGCGGTTGCAACACCTGATGGCCTGACTGTACCTGTACTGCGTCATCCAGATCAAAAATCGATTAAACAAATTGCAATTGAACTGGGTGAACTTAGTCAAAAAGCGCGTGATAAGAAATTGTCACCAAAAGATTTACAAGGTGCAAACTTTACCATTACCAGTTTAGGTTCGATTGGCGGGACAGCATTTAC
>LSQX01237357.1_pt1 | contig 12435 bp, 10 predicted proteins | sample 654561 | NCBI WGS metagenome assembly LSQX01 (sample SAMN04489861, study PRJNA283612) | anaerobic digester metagenome | isolation source: 4 biogas reactors fed with cattle manure at either 37C or 55C with and... | place: Denmark: Kongens Lyngby | collected 2014 | reverse complement strand
CCCTGCGCATGATCGCCGGGCTGGAAACGCCCACAAGCGGTCGCATTACCATCGACGGCGTCACTGTGTTTGACAGCGAAAAAGGCATCAACATTCCGCCCAACCGCCGCAAGGTGGGCTTTCTGTTCCAGAACTACGCCCTGTGGCCCAATATGAGCGTGTTCGAGAACGTGGCCTACGGCCTCAAGATCCGGAAAAAGCCCATGGATTACATCAAACAGAAGGTGAAGTGGGCTCTAGACATCGTTGATCTGCCTGGAGTGGAAAACAAGAATCCCAGCCAGCTGAGCGGCGGCATGCAGCAGCGGGTGGCAATTGCCCGGGCCATTGTCATCGATCCCGACCTGCTGCTGCTCGATGAACCCCTCTCCAACCTTGACGCTAAGCTCCGCATCTCCCTGCGCAAGCACATCCGGGAAATCCAGAGCAGCTTGGGAATCACCGCGGTCTATGTCACCCACGACCAGGAAGAAGCCTTGGAGATCTCCGATCGGATTGCTATCATGAACAAGGGCGACCTCCAGCAAGTGGGTACCCCCAAGGAAGTGTACGAGCGGCCGGCGAATCATTTTGTGGCAAGTTTCGTAGGCGAAGCAAACTTCCTCACGGGCGAAGTGGCGGGCGGAGCATTCGTTGTGCCAACTGCCCAGGTCAAGGTGCCCCTCAGCGTCGTGCAGGAAAACGGCAGTCTCTCGCCTGGAAAAGCCACAATGATGGTGCGCCCAGAAATGATTAGGGCGGCTGATGCCGACGACCATCATGCGGTGGGACGTATCATCAGGCGCTACTACGTGGGGAACCTGAAGAGATACTTGGTGGAACTCCCTGATAACACCACTCTCTACTGGGAGATGTTTGATGACCCCTATCAGGAAGGGGACAAAGTACACCTAAAATTCGCGGCTATGTGCCATATCAAGGATGGTGTCCAGCATGATTGAGCGGAAAATCGCAGCTGATGTAGTTGAGCAGTTCGGCAACCTCATCGCCCTGCGCAAAACTGAAGAACAGTCCTTTCCCGGTATCGCCCAGCTCTTTGTGGCCTCGGTACTGCAGTGCCAGCCCCTCGCGGAAGTAGAAGTGCTCACAGCTGCTGGGAAGCGCCTCGACCTTGTGGAGGAAGCAGCTGATTTAGGTCCCATCTGCCACAAACGCTCATTCGGAAGTGAGCACGTGTCTGTCCAGGAGGAGATCGTGGTGCACGACGACGAGGCCGCCCTGCGCCTCACCCTGGTATCCAAGGCCGCCTCTGACCTAGAGCTCATCCTGCGCATTTCTGGGGGAGTGCTCATGTCCCCGCAGGGAGTGCCGTACCACTGGGACGAGGAAAAGCGTATTCAAGGCAGTCTCTCCCCAGAGTGCATCCAAGTTGACTGGAGAAATTTAGTCCGCCTCGTCCTCACCTTCTCGGAACCGCTCGATGGAGGCGGTATCGCGGCGCTGAGCGAGGACGATGTGGCCAAGAAGCTCTATTTCCACACTTTCAACGCCAAGAAGCGCTACCGTTATTGGGTGGAGCGGGAAACACGCATACCCAGCACCGGACTTTCCAAGGCCGCGGGCAGAAATCTTACCTACTGCGGTACGAAGGCCATCAGCCTCCGTCCGGGTGAGTCATACACCATGGAAGTGCGGTTTGCCCTGGGGGACGTCCCAGGCCGCGCCTATACAGAGCTGCAGGCAGCTCGCGAGCGGGCTTGGCACGAGTTTCTCGCGCAGGTGCCTGAGTTTTCTTCTGACCACACTGAACTGACCGAGACCTACTATAAGAGCTGGTTTGTGCTGTTTGCCAACCGCATGCGCTTCCCGGAGTCGCGCTTTCAGTATCCGTTTACCTCAGTGAATAAGTTCCACTATTACAACCAGTTCTTCTGGGATTCAGGCTTCCACGCCATTCCCTGGATCTGGTTCAACGACAAAGAACCCGCCCAATCGGAGCTGAAAAACTTCGTACTGAACCAGTGGCGCAGCGGTATGATTCCCTACGAGCTGTTCCTCTACGATGTGAACGGACGGGAATGGATGGAAACGGACGCGAAAACCACCGCGGCTACGCAGCCCCCTACCCTAGCCATCTCCCTCATGGAAATCTTTACCAAGTTTGGTGACAGGGAGTTTCTGGAGTTCTTCTACGAACCCCTCCTACGGTACGAGGAATGGCTGTGGAGATACAGAGACCTCGGCCGGCGCGGCCTCTCCTATGTTTTCCATATCTGGGAAAGCGGGACAGACAACAGCCCGAAGTTTGATCCAGTGCACAAGAACCGCCTGCTGGATCCGCCGCTGGAGCTCGTGGACTTCAATGTGTTCATCTACCTCCTGCGGCAGACCATCGTGAAAATGGCGGAGATCTTGGGCAAAGAAGTGCCCGCAGGCGTCAAGGAGCGCATCGCCCTGACAAAACAGTCTGCCAACGCAGTGTTCCTCGACACGGACGAGGGATTTTACTATGACGTCTGGGCAGACAGCACTAAGCAGGTCAAAGTAAAGGCTTTTTCTGGCGTGCTCCCCCTGATCACAGATTGGCCAGATGACAAAGTGCGGGCACGGCTGCTCAATGACTACCTCCTCTCAGAGGAAGAGTTCAACACGCCCTGCCCTGTCCCGTCAGTGAGTATGTCCGAACCCAGTTTCGCCAGCCACGATTTCTGGCGAGGTGCCAACTGGCCCCAGATCACTTGGACATTCGTGTACGGCCTGAAGCGCAATCACCATTTTGAGGCAGCAAGCCTCATCCTCGATAAATACCTGGCCGAATCCACGAAACACCATTTCTGCAACGAGTACTGCGACTCAGTCACAGGCCAGGATGTGGGGCTGCCGTTCCAAGGATGGGGAACTTTGTATGTTGACCATATCATTAGGCACTTGTGCGGCATCGAACCAACGGAAACAGGCTTCCAGTTCCACCCCCTCGCCACAAGATACACATCCCTAGAAGTGCGTGATGTCCGCCTGCGGGACATGATCGTGCATGTCAAAGCCCAGGCTGACCATTGGGTTGTCACCATTGACGGGGAAGTGGCCATCACGGCTCCCCGGGGCGCCGTGTTCACTGCCGGTGTGGAAAATGGGAACCTGGTAATCGCTGGGCCCAAGGATCTTGATATTGCCGTAATTGCCAGCGAGTCTTCTCATTCGAGGCCGCTGGAGATTCGCACGGCTGACTAAGACTCAAGGAACAATGTTGCGGAGGTATTCCATGTCGCTACTGGAAAGAATTGCACCCATTGTCGTTCGGGCAGGAGAGATCCTGACCGAGAAAATGGAATCGGGATTTTCGATCTCCAAGAAAGGTCAGATTGACCTAGTGACAGACGCAGATCGCGCTGTCGAGCAGTTCCTCATCAACGAGCTGCAGAGCGCGTTCCCAGCCGCCTCTTTTTGTGCGGAAGAGCGGGGCTGGTTGGAAAACAATGCAAGCGATGCAGTTTGGTTCATCGATCCCCTCGATGGCACCACCAATTTTGCCCACGGGTTCCCATACTTCTCCATATCGGTCGCCCTGGCGAAGAAAGGAGAAACCATCGCCGGTGTGGTCTACAATCCCGTGAGCAAGGAGCTGTTTACAGCGGAAAAAGGGAGTGGCGCCGCCCTCAACGGGCGCCCCATCGCCGTCTCAAGGATAGCTGATCTCCAGGACAGCCTGCTTGTGACTGGCTTTCCGTATGATATCAAAACGAGTGCTGCCGACAACATGGCCCAGTTCGCCCGGGTATCCAAAGCCTGCCAAGGCGTCCGCCGCACAGGCTCGGCCGCCCTTGACCTGTGCAGTGTGGCCTGCGGACGGCTGGAAGGCTATTGGGAGCAGCAGCTCAACGCCTGGGATATTTCGGCCGGTGCCTTGATAGTGCAGGAGGCCGGAGGAACGGTTACGGATTATCACGGCAATGCCTTAACACACAAGTCCCAGAGCGTACTGGCCACCAACGGCCTAATCCACCAACAGCTGCTGGCTGTTTTGAAGGGGCAGAGCAATGCTGACTAACGGACATGGTGGAGTATTTCTGAAAATCAACGGCGTGTATCCCAACTTGGGGCGGGTTGAGCAGCGGGTTGCGAATTTCATCAAGAACTATCCTGAAGAAGTGGTGCGACTGCCCATCAACGTCCTAGCCGACAAGGTGGGCGTGAGCAGCTCCACAATTGTCCGGCTGTGCCGCCGCCTCGGGATACAGGGCTACTCCGACCTTAAGCTTCAGCTGGCCCAGGACTTGGCCACCACCACGCTGCAGGCCTATGCCGATGCAGATGCTGCCCAGGGTCCCGAAGCGCTGGTCCAGGCCGCCCGGGAACGGCTCTTGGCCTCGATCAACGATACCTTCCGGCTGCTCCGTGCTGAGGACCTGGTTCGAGCCGGGAAAATCCTTCAGGGAGCCCGCAGCATACTAGTGATCGGGACAGGCGGCTCGGCGGCGGTGGCAGCCCTGTTTAACTACAACTTGATCAAGCTCGGGTATCCCAGCCAAGCCTCCACTGACTTCGTGGCCATCCCCCTGATCATCAACCGCATGGGGCCCGATGACGTCTTAGTAGCCATTTCCCACTCTGGCTCCACTAACAGCGTTGATGAAGCCGTGAGCATGGCCAAGAGTCAAGGGTGCACAGTGATTGGTCTCACCAACTACCCAGAATCAGTCATTGCCCGGAGAAGTGACGTGGTGCTGACCACCGCCGTAGTGGAAAGCCCCTCAGGCTGCGAGGGTGGTCCGATTCGGGTAGCGCAGATCGCCCTGCTGGATGCCCTCTGGCAGTGGTTGAACGCGGCCAATCAGCGGGAAGAAATGGACGGTTCTGGGTCTAGAGAATCCTTGGGAAAGAGTGAGACACGTGCATAGCGGGAACTACATCTTGGGGATTGATCTGGGTGGAACGAAAATCGCGGGCGCAATACTATCGCGGAGCGGACAAGCAGCAGCGCGCCGAGAGAGGCCCACAAATGCCCATGAAGGCCCGGAACAGATCTACACTAACGTACTGCAGCTGATCAATACCCTCTCAGCAGATGCGGAGATCCCTGTTTCGCAGCTAGAAGGCATCGGCATCGGCGTGCCGGGAGTAGTTACCAGCGAAGGAGCGGTAGAGTGGGCACCCGCGCTCAGATGGAAGGACTTTCCCCTCGCCCGCCGCTTGGAGGAAGACCTTAAGGCGAGAGTCATAGTGGAAAACGATGTCCGCCTCCAGGCTCTAGGCGAATACCGCTTTGGTGCAGCCAGGGGTGCCGATCCCATGGTATACCTTGCCATCGGCACTGGCCTGGGCAGCGGCATCATCATCAACGGCAGGATCCATTTAGGATGCCACCGCACCGCGGGGGAGGTATCCAATATGGTGGTGGACCGCTCCCAGCTGGGAAAAACCTTTGGCGGATTTGGGGGCCTTGAGCTGTACGCGAGTGGTGCTGGACTTGCTCGGCTCTTCTCCGAACTGTACCCAAACCACCCTGCGGTGCAACCCGGGATTACCGGCGCTCATGTCTGCGCCATGGCCGCCGACGGTGTAAGCGAAGCCCTCGCGGTGCTGCAGGAGTTCGCACACTACCTCGCTTTGGCCGTTGTGAACCTCGCAGTGACCATAGATCCTGAGCTCATCGTGCTTGGCGGCGGAGTTGCCCAAGCAGCGAACTTGTTTCTTCCGCAGGTTATCGAGCTGACAAGGCCAGTGGTGCCAGCCCTGCCCCGCATCGTTGTTTCGAAGCTGGGTACGCTGACTGGGCCGCTGGGGGCTCTCGCCCTCCTGACCTCTACAGCCAGCCAAAGGCCCGCAGGGCCTGGTACCNNTGGATAGGCCGCCCATTCCCACGTTACGGGCCAAAGACCGTTCTCATCAGCCTGCTCGGCATAGAAAGCCAGATTCTCCTGAACCAAATCGCCAAACGCAGCACAAAGAAAGCTGTCTGGCCCCTGCACGAAGGTCAGGGGCAGCGCGCGGTAGCCTTGTGCCCATTTCGACACATCAGGATCCACCGCGGCCACAGCCAGATCCGCCAGTTTCTGCTGGATTTCCGCTAGACCGTATCCAGTCTGCTGCCTGAACTCGGCCTCACGGCCAGCCATCAACTCAGCCACCGCAATATAGTTGCTGATTTCGTGCATGTCCATGACATCGCATCCCACAAGCCTGGTCGCGGCCAGCTGGATAGTCTGCCAGCCTTGGGCAGCGGCCCTGCTCCCCGGCTGGGACCAATGGACGAGACAGGCAGCCAGCTCCACGCTGGGGTTAAACATCCACTGTTCCTTCGCTCCTTCCGTCCACTCGTGCCAAGGGGCGTGGGGATACTCCCTAGTGGCTGGCATCACGGCTGGCCACAGCCCATCTTCCCCTTGGGTTTGGCAGAGATATTCCACTAAGCTCTGCACGGTTGGGACTGCCGGCCCAGCCTCCACCTCTCTCAGGATGCGGGACGCTGCCCAAGAAGCCATAGGCGATGAATCGGGCAGCCAGAAATCGGGTTCCAGCCCATGGCCAAAACCGCCGTCGCTGTTTTGGTACGCCGTCAAGATATCCACAACCCTGTCCGCCGGTCCTTCTCGGAAAGCGTACTCCCAGCGCGCTGCCTCCAGCGGTCTGGCGCAGCGCTTAATCCACCGCTCTGCACTCTGAAACGATTGTGCCAATTCCTGCATCTCACTCTTCCCTCCGGCACCGAATTGTCCGGCCCAAGTCCAGATGACACCAACCAACTAGTTGTAAAATTTATCCACAAACATCCTTTTTGAAAGAGGATTTTCATACTTTCTGTCAAATACCCCAAGTGTCAACTTTCTCATTGTCCAGAAACTGAGGGGAGTCTTCGGGGAATTGGTTGTCAGAGAAACATACGCGGCCCAGATGCGGGAACGAATGCTGTCGATGCTCTGCTGTGTGGACCTTGCATTGCTGCCGGATAGACAAAGTCTGCTTGCGAGATATGCCGCGAGCAACGAACTGCTCACAAACGTAAATAGCATTGTGCCCGCGGCAGCGTCGTCAGCTGATGCACTGAGCATCAGTCAGACACTGCTGCAGGAGAGCCTGTCGCTTCAGAATCGGACCGTTGAGACCTTTTGGGTCTTGAAACGGTATCAATACCAATACGAAAAAATCCTGCGCCTGTGTGGGAATGCTGTTGAGTCATACCACCTGGCGGACCTCGCCTCGGAGATGGCGCTCAATCCAGATGATCTCAGCGTTCAGGTGAACCTTTACAACCACTGCTGCTGCCGATTGCGGCGCCTGCCGCGCCTGATCTGCAGGTCCGAAGCCGCGGACGAGGGCCTTGATCCGAAGCTGGTGGCTCTTTACGAGAAAGCTACAACTGTCAGCTCCAAAACTCTGAACAGGCTTTTTCGCCATGAGTATTCCCACGCGGCTGATGCCTGCGTCACTCTCGCTAAGTTGACTTTTGGGCGGCAGGGTGCGCGGGGGTCTGATTCTGTACTGCTCCACCCCATCCTTCCAGGTGTGCCGGGAGCTGTGATTGCTTCGCCGTCTCTACTCCTGGATAGTGTGCTGTTTCGCTGTGCGATGCTGTTTACCCTCATTCACTGACGATCTTCAAAGCGGCAGCTTCACAACAAAGAAGCTGCCGCGCCTTATTTCAGCGGTTTTCCGGAGTCCGGTAGAGCTTCAGATCCCACCGATCCACACGATAGATATTGCTGGATGCCAGCACCGCCTTGTTTTGATTGCTGTAGTACACTTCGTCAATGACCAGTAGCGGCGCACCGTCCATCACTGCCAACCGCTCAGCCTCTACCGCATCGGCCACTTTCGCCGTGAGGTGCATCTCGGAGTACGCCAGCACCACGCCTCTCTTTTCCAGAAAAGCAAACAAGCTTTCCCCTAAATCCTCAATCTGAAATCCAGGGCCGAGGATGTGTATAGGGATAATATCTTCAGAGATCATCAGCGGCTCTCCATCCGCTGTGCGGGTCCGGACAAGGATTCCGACCGTAGACACATCGGAACTAAAGATCTGCTGCTGTTTGGAATCCGTCTCTTCCCAGTGAAACTCAACACCGCTGGTTCCCGGAGTAAGGCCATAGCGGGATACATACTCTGTATAGGAAGACAGGCGCTCTAGTCCGCTGCCAATCGGGATTTTCTCCTTGTGGGTGATGATCGTGCCCAATCCCTGTACCCGGCGGATCTGCCCCTGCTTTTCCAAGACACTGAGAGCCTCGCGGATGGTCGCCCTGCTCACCCCGAACATGCGGCCGAGCTTTTCCTCAGACGGCAGCTTGTCCTGGTCAAAGAACGCACCACCTGCAATTTCCTCCGTCAACCGCTGGGCTACGATCGCATAGAGAGGTCGGTGTTCGGATTTGATTCTCAGACTTGAATACGGCGTGTCGCGCATCATTTTTCCTCCCGTTTTAACGTCCACCCATCCCCGTTAAAGCCACACCGCGAATGAAGGTGCGCTGGGCAGAGAGAAACAGCGCCAGAACGGGCAAGAGTGCAAGCACTGATCCAGCCATGAGCAGTGTCCACTGCGTGTTGTATTGGCCCTGCAGTGTTCTCAGACCTACGGTAAGCGTGTTCATGCGTACACTGTTGATCACAATCAGCGGCCAGATGAAGTTGTTCCACTGGCCGAGCCAGGTAAAGACAGTGAGACTGGTCAATGCCGGCTTTGATAAAGGCAGGATCACATACCAATATATACCGAAATATCCACAACCGTCAATTTTCGCCGCGTCTTCCAGCTCGAACGGCAGAGACAGAAAGAACTGCCGCAGCAGAAAAGTGCCAAAGGCGCTGAAGGCGTTGGGGAGTATCAGCGCTTGATAGGTATCGATCCAGCCCAAAGTCCGCAGCAGAATGAAGTTGGGGATGATCACTACCTGCCCTGGAATCATGAGGGTGGCAAGATATCCTAAGAACAACGTATCGCGTCCAGGAAAGCGGAGGCGTGCAAAGGCATAGCCGGCAAAAGAGCAGGTCACCAGCTGTAGAATTGTGACGCTGCCGGCAGTAACAATGCTGTTCCAGTAAAACCGCCCAAACGGCAGCACCTCAAAGATCCGCTTGTAGTTGTACCAGTAGAACGGCTTGGGAATCCACTCCGGCGGAAACCTAAAAACGGCACCTGGCTCTTTCAGCGAAGTTGAGAGCATCCAGAAAAAAGGTAGGAGCATTATGAGCGATGCTGCCGCAGTCACCACAAACACTGCTGCGCGCCCAATACTTTGCGGTGTAAAGCGCGATACCATGCAACCAACTCCTCGTACCTTACAGGTCGTAGTGAACCCAATTCTTTTGGTAGCGGAACTGGATCAAAGTCAAGATGAAAATCACCACGAATAAGAACCAGGCAATCGCGGCCGCATAGCCCATGCGGAAAAACTGGAAGGCATTGCGGTAAATGTGATACACAATTGTATTGGTGGCATTCGCCGGTCCGCCTTCCGTCATGATCACCGCGAGGTCGAACACTTGAAACGAAGAAATGGTGGTAATCACCAACACGAAGAATGTAGTCGGCGACAGCATAGGCAGCGTGATTTTCCAGAAACAATGCCATCCGGTGGCACCGTCAATGCGCGCTGCCTCGTAGAGCTGCTCGGGGATGCCCTGCAGGCCCGCAAGGAAAATCACCATGTTAAACCCGATTCCCTGCCAAACACTGACGATCATCAGCGCTGGCAGTGCCCACTTGGTACTAGTCAGCCAATTGGGAGGATTGCTCACTCCCAGCATCCACAAAATGCTGTTCAGGGGACCAAAATCCGCGTGGAAGATCCACTGCCACACCAGGGCAACGGCTACCGCGGACGACACCACCGGCATGAAAAAGGCCGTTCGAAAGAACATTGTGCCCCGCAGGTTCTGGTTCAGCACCAAGGCAACTAGGAGAGCCAAGACCATCCGCAGAGGTACGGTAACCAGCACAAAAAAAGTAGTGTTGCGCAGCACCTTGATAAAGGTGGGATCATTTGTAAGCAGACGGATGTAGTTGCGCAGCCCAACCCACTGAATGGGACGAATGAGGTCCCATTCAGTAAAGCTCAGGGCAAGAGCTGCCAGAACAGGCAGAAGCGTGAAGATGAGAAATCCAATCAGGTTTGGGGTGAGAAACCCATAGCCTGCCCAGATCTCGCGCCTTCGCACAGCACTGGGTCTGGGTGGTGGGTAGCTTTGTTCGGCTCGCGCCATCGGCTACTCTCCCTCCACTCCGAAGATCCGGGCGGCATTGCGATAAAAGATCAGGTCTTGCTCCTCCTCTGAAAGGCCGAGCTCGTCGAACGCCCGTTTCCAGCCCTGGACGTTGTCCTTCAAGCGGCGCAGATCGCAGTCGGATCCGTATACGAGCTTCTCTGGACGGATCTCCCGCTTGATATAGCCTCCCTCGAGAATATGCCGCTGCACAACATCTCCGCCGGAAATATCAAAAAAGAGGCGCGGCCGCCACCGAGCGACGGCACAGGCAGTCATATAATCAGGCCAGCCCAGATGAGCGCCGATCATGTACAGCTTGGGGAAATATGTGGCAATAGTGTCGAGATAGATCGGCTGCATGCGTGCGGATGAACGACCGTAGGGAGCAAGGCGCGCCTTGTTCCGCAGATCCTCCACCAGCCGTTCTTCTGCTTCTCCCTGTGGAATAGCCTTCCAAGCGTCTTCGTCGCCGCCCACGAGATAATCCACAGGACCTCCGATAACCCCAGTGTGAAAGAGGATGGGCATACCCAAAGCTTCGGCCCGCTCATAGAACCTAAAGTATGCCGGGTCATCATAGTTGCGGGCCGGATTGATCAGCTTCAGACCAGTAAAACCTTGATGGTAGTATTCCTGCACCACTTTAGGCGAGTCTTCATCGAGATTAACCATGGCAAGGCCCACAAGCAAATCTGGCAGTTTTTCCAGGGCTTTGGCCACCAGTTCGTTCCCCCATCCCGGCCATCCGATGAGGGCAACCTTCACTATACCGGCTTCAGATGCTGCCGCGGCCAACTCCTCCAGCCAGCCGTCTCCCGAATCACGCTGCCCCAGCTTTTCCCACCAGCCAAAATGGACATGAACATCAAATACGCGCACTGCGATTCCCCCTCCCGCTTCGCAGAATGCAGAAGGCCGAACATCGGGCCTTCTGCATTCCATATGGGCTCAACTGCTCTATTGGTTGCGTTTTGCCAAGAATTCCTCTACATCAGGCTTCATCATGGCCACTACTTCTTCCGCTGTCGCCTCGCCGATGAACAGCAGGTCAAGAGCTGGGTTCACAACAGTGGTATTGAGTTCTACCCAACCATCGAACAGCGGCGGAATCTTGCCGTACTCGGTGTCTTCGAGGAAAATCTCACCGAAGCCTTCTGGCAGCGCACTCACGAACGCATCACGAGTTTGGTCGGATCTGTAGGCCGGCACTGCTACGCCCGTGCTGGCGAAGATCGTTTGACCCTCCACACCACAAAGGAACTGGAGGAACGTCCAAGCTTCTTCTGGATGCTTGGTGTTGGCGGAAATGACGTATCCGGCGCCGCTCATGCTGTTAGCCCGAATTCCGGTGGGTCCGGCCGGCAGCGGGGCAACACCCCACCTAAAGGAAGCCTGCTGGAATGTGGGGATACGAGCCGCATTGGTCATGGCCATGGCTACCCTTCCGGTTTGGAACAGTTCCGTGGAGTTGCCTAGCTGCAGCATTTGGGCGAAGCTCGGTGCTACCTCGTACTTGTTGATCAAGTCGCCCATGAACTGCAGGGCTTCGATGGCCTTAGGATCGTCCAAGGTAAAGCGGGTAGGATTCAGATTGTCATCGAAGATATCGGCACCGTTTTGGTGGATGAAGTTGAAGTATTTGTTGCTCTCCAGGACCACGCCGTACTGGGTAATCCGGCCCCGCTCATCCCGCACAGTCAGCTTCTGAGCGGCATCCAGGAATTCAGTCCACGTCCAGGTGCCATCGGGATAATCAACACCAGCTGCATCGAACAGGTCTTTGTTGTAATAGAGAATTGTGGTGTCATTATCCCGTGGGAAGCCATAGATGACGTCTTTGTACTTAAAGATTTTCAGCAGCTCATCATAGTACGGCTCAATATCGAATCCACTCTTCGCGATCAGATCGTCCAACGGCATCAAGGCGCCGCGAGCCGCATAGCTTGGGATGTTATTCAAGAACATTACATCGGGAGCGGTCCCGCCTGCCATCTGAGTTTGAATGCGATCAAAATAACTGGACCAAGGTGCGTGCTGTGTCTCAATCTTGATGTACGGATACGCGGCCTCAAAAGCCTCAATAACCTGATAGTTCGGCGGCAGCTCATTGGGATCGCCCCAGAACGACCAAATCAAGGTCACGGGCTCTTGTGCCGATACCCAAGCTGTCATCCCCACCAGCATTGCCAACAACAGACATGCTAACCCCAGTGTTCTTCTCTTCATTCATACTCCTCCCTCTGTTTGATTTCTCAATACCCAAGCCCGGTGCTGCCTCAGACTGGGTATCAT
>LSQX01137654.1_pt2 | contig 12438 bp, 10 predicted proteins | sample 654561 | NCBI WGS metagenome assembly LSQX01 (sample SAMN04489861, study PRJNA283612) | anaerobic digester metagenome | isolation source: 4 biogas reactors fed with cattle manure at either 37C or 55C with and... | place: Denmark: Kongens Lyngby | collected 2014 | reverse complement strand
CAGGTCGAAACCAATGAGAAACTCCCTTGCCATGAAGGGGCTTGTGCGTTTGACGACCATGGCGCCAAGAAAAGCAATCATGGTAAGCAGAAACACTGGGCTGAAGATCTTGGCCAGAATTGGCGCGAAGTTCTCAACGACGCTTTTCTTGGCTTCCACCAAATACACCGTAATCAAGGCTGCAGCTGCCCCGCCGTAAACGACAAGGTAGTTTTCAACAAAAGGTCCCATGTTGATATTGATCGATTGGAAAATTATCATGGTGAACATCATCAGGACCATCAGGCCCAGCATGAGCAGGCTGCCATAGATGACGCACTCGCCGGTGAACCGAACAAAGTTCATGCGCGCCTTGCTAGACCGCCATTCTTGGCCTGTGTAGGCGATGCCCGTAACCAGCCAGAGAAAGAGCGGTAGATGAACTCCGGTCAATATGTCTGTCTGGCTGGGTCTATACGGGGACAGAAGATTGACAACCACGCAGCTTGTAGTGTAAACAGCCAATAGCGGCCAAAACATTTTGACCCGGCCGTGTTTCACGGTGATGAAGAAAGCGATGAACGGCAGAACAAAAAAGCTCAGGTTCTTGAAGTAAACGACATCTTGAGTTTGAATGCCGAACATCGCCGGGATCTTGGCAGCCGTTCCCGCCAAGAAAGAGAGCAGTATGATCAACGCGATCTGTTTCCGGCTGCGGGCTTTCGCGGTGGGATCGGCGGGATCCAGGAGCAAATGTTTCCAAAGGTTTTCTGTATTGATCTTGGAATACTCCTCTGAAATCGTGTTGACATTCCCAAGCCGCTTTACACTGATGATAAACGCTTCTTCTTCGCTCAAGCCACTTTTGACCAAATCATCGATCTGATCCAGGAGATGGCTTTCCAGTTCAAGCACATCAGCTTCTTTCATGCCTTTGGAGCGCAGGTAATCCCCCCAAGACCTGACATGCTGCTCCAGTTCAAACATCCTCATCATCCTTTCTACTCTTGGCGGCGATGATAGCCGACGACAAGACTGAGTATACGAGTTCCCATTGTTTGGCATGCTTTTCCAACTCTTGCCGGCCGGCTTCGGTCAACCGGTAATACTTGCGCCGGCGCCCTTCTTTAGACATCTTCCAGTATGACTCTACCAGTTTGCTGTTTTCGAGCCTATGGAGGACCGGGTAAAGCATTCCTTCGGTCCAGATGATTTCATCATCCGACGCTTCTTTGATCATTTTGATAATCTCGTATCCGTAGCTGTCTTTTTGCCGCAGAATGGCCAGTATCAGCGGTGTTGCCGATGCGGCGACCAGGTCCTTTGATAGATCCATGACAACCTCCTTTCGGATATATAGAAGATCTAGGTACCAGGAATAGTATACCTAGAACACCAAGGTATGTCAATCAGGTTTTGACCGATGAGTGTTTTGCTGATGCATGGTTATAAATGGCTTGGGCAGGAGAATTCCAAACGTGATATAAACAATGAAGCAATAGTGAACACTACGGGCCTGAGGAGTAGTATCAGGTTCACGTTTCAGCCTGAGACCAGATTCTTATGGATCAGCATCAAAGTTCGCAGAACAGGAGGAATATGCAGTGAAAATCGTGGTACTTGAGCCATTGGAGATTACCGACGCGAAGCTTTCAGCTCTGCTCCAGCCATTCTTGGAGGAAGGCCACACTGTTGCGTCACTGCCGGAAGGCTGTGGCTTTGACTCTTTGATCGGGGAAGCGGAGGACGCAGATGTTCTTGTTCTTGGCAACATGCCTCTGCCTGGCGAGACTATCGCCAAGTGCGGGAAACTGAAGTTCATATCTATAGCTTTTACCGGATTTGATCATGTGGACATCGAGCAGTGCCGCCGGCAGGGTGTGGCAGTTTCAAACGCGTCAGGATATGCGGTCGAAGCGGTGGTTGAAACAACCATTGGGCTGATGATCAGCACTATGCGCCGCTTCAAAGAGGCGGAGCAGCGATGCCGTTCAGGCGGCACAAAGGCTGGTTTGGTTGGTCCGCTGCTTGCCGGCAAGACTGTTGGAGTGATCGGGACGGGATCAATCGGTTCGGCAGTGATCAGGCTTCTTAATGCCTTTGGCTCAAGAGTGCTTGGTTATTCACCCTCGGATAAGCCGCCGGAGGAGGTACAACGGGTCGGTTATGAAAAGGTATCATTGGGGCGGCTGCTCGCAGAATCTGACGTGGTGACTCTTCACTGCCCTCTGAATGATTCCACCCGCGGCTTGATTGGCGCGAGGGAAATCGCGATGATGAAAGACGGAGCCTATCTTTTCAATCTCGCCAGAGGGCCGGTGGTGGACAGCCATGCCTTGGCCGAGGCACTAAATACCGGAAAACTGAGCGGCGCAGGGGTGGATGTCTATGAGAACGAACCGCCGTTACCGCTGGATCATCCGCTGCCCAGTGCCAAAAACACTGTTGCCTTGCCGCACATAGCGTGGTATTCGCAGCAGTCTCTGGAGCGGCGGGCGGAGATAGCCTTTGAAAACATCCAATGCTGGATGGCAGGACGACAGCAGAATACTGTCGTATAGAGACAGAGGGGACGGTGACGTGTCACCTCGTAATGAGGTGACACGTCACCGTCCCCTGTCACCATTGCTCTCATATGGTGCCGAAGGAGGGAGTCGAACCCTCATGGGTCTAGCCCACACGATTTTGAGTCGTGCGTGTCTGCCAATTCCACCACTTCGGCATGTGGGTGAATCAATGTTGACAACGTTAATTTTAACATGGATGATCGTGTTTTGCAAGTGGATTTTTCACAGCGGATGCGGAAGGACCTCTATGGTACACCCCCAAGTTTCGGCAAAATATTATTCCACTTATTGAAAGAATGCAGGTTTCGAAAAGATTGACGCAGAATGATCTGTCAAAGACAATCCATAAGCGCGGGGCAGCAAACAATTCCTTGCGGTTCTGTCTAAACCCCCAAGGGAGTGCTCTTTATGACATCAAGGTTTACTCCGGATTTTCTGTTGGTCGACTGGAATGAAATCGAGGGCAAGAAAAAGGAAGGACGCACCAGCGGCGAGATCTACAGCAAGCTCATCGATTGGTCATATAAAGCGAAAAAACAGAATGAGAAAGTGTTCGATAGGCTTTCCCAATGGATTCTGGATGATTCCGAGTGGATCAAAGACAAACTGCCCGAGAATAAGCAAATTCTGACGCAAGTTTTGGCTCTATTAAGTGACGACTGCGATAAATTTCGCATATGTCTTCAGGAGCTTGAACCATCTGGAGTAGTAAACCCTGCTGTCTTCCGCGCATTGGATCTATTGGCCGCAGGGCTGGCCGGAAACCTGGATGACGAACGGATACAGGAAGCCGTATCCAAGATGCAAGCCGATTTTACTGTGATGCAGGAACGGGATGTGCGGAAAATAATCGCTGGATGCCCAGAGGGTTCGATGCACGCTACCCAGATAGGGTATGTCAATTATTTGAAGGACTGCGTAACCAAACTTTGTTGGACCCTGCATATGCCGGAAGTGGTGAAAAAGCATGCCGGAAAAATCAACCGTGAAAGCTTTGAGTATATTGAGATTGGCAAGGTAAGGTTCATTGGCAAGGATATCGCCAAATATCCGGGGATTCTTGACGCCGATCCTGCAGCATCCTTGTCAGAACTGGCCGCCATGCTGCCGGAGTGTGGAACTGACATCGCCGCGCTGTGTTACTTGGCCCATCATTACGGCGGCCCCGTGGACAGCGCCTATTGCGGGTTGCTCGGGTATTTTTGCAAAGCTGGCACGCCTGTGCCGGATGGGTACGATTTCTATGATGTACCTACAGAAAAAGCCGCTTACGGGGTTTATGCAAGCCCCAGTTTCGATGGAGATTATTTTGGTGCAGCGTACGACTTCACCAGAGATCAGGTGCTGGCGGACGGCGTGCACATTCCCTATCCTCAAGCCTATTGGACAGCGGAAGTATTCTTGGAAGGTAGATTCAAGGGCAGCGGCGCCCATCGGTTTGGGTATTTGTTTAGTGTAGAGCTGTGATTTATTGGTTCTCTTGACAGCGGCACACTCTGCCCATAGAATAATAATAGTAGTAGTACTTATCCATAAGGGGCGAGTGCCGTTGAATCCTAAAGGTTTTATACGCAAAACGAAACAGCGGGAATTGATCTTGTCGGTGCTGCGTTCGACCAAGTCGCATCCAACTGCCGACTGGATATATCAAGAGGTGCGTAAACAGATGCCGAATATCAGCTTGGGCACTGTTTACCGCAATCTTAAGACACTTACCGAGATGGGAGAGATTCTCGAGCTGTCATATGGAAGCACTTACAGCCGTTTTGACGGAAATGCGAAGATGCACTACCATTTTGTCTGCGAACACTGCGGCAAGGTCTATGACCTCGATCTGCCGGTCAATGAGGCGATTGACACCCAGATCGAGAAACAATACGGTGTGAGTGTCAGCCAGCACAGGCTTGAGTTCTATGGTGCGTGCCGAGAGTGTATCTCTGGGGCAAAGTCGGAAGCGGCGGCTGTAACGTAAAAACGAACGAAAGCCGTTATAATTTTCGTTTTTTCGAGATTCTAGGTTTTCTCCACCAAGATAACCTAGAATTTTTTATTGGACATTTGCCCCAACATGTAGTATATTAGAAAAGCAGACTAACAAAATATGGTAGACAAAGGAGGAGTGAGGGTTGCAGCTGAGTGAGAACGCTCGAACAGTGTTGGAGCGGCGTTACCTTAAACGCAAAGACGGGAGAGTCATCGAAACCCCTGAAGATATGCTGAGGCGCGTTGCGGCGAACATCGCCGAGGTGGAAGGGCAGTGGGATCCAAGTAAAATCCAGGAAATGGAAGAGAAATTCTTTAACATCATGGACAACTGCGAATTCATGCCCAACAGCCCGACACTCATGAATGCCGGAAGAGAACTGCAGCAGTTGTCCGCCTGTTTTGTGCTGCCGATTGAGGATTCGATGGAGTCCATTTTCGGCTCTCTGCGGGACGCGGCATTGATCCAGAAATCGGGTGGCGGCACAGGTTTCAGTTTTTCCCGCATACGGCCTCAGAATGATCGTGTCAAGACCACCGGTGGTGTAGCGAGCGGACCTGTGTCATTCTTGAAATGCTACAATGCCGCCACAGAAGCAGTGAAGCAAGGCGGCACCAGGCGCGGCGCCAACATGGGGATTCTGCGTGTTGATCACCCTGACATTCTGGATTTCATCAGGTGTAAGGCTGACAATAGAGAGATTACCAACTTCAACATATCAGTAGGGATTACCGAAGCGTTCATGGAGGCGGTGGAGGCGGATCAGGACTATCCGCTGATCAATCCCCGCAGCGAAGAAGAAGTGGGCAGGCTCAAAGCCCGCGATGTTTTCAACCTGATTGTCGAAATGGCTTGGAGAAACGGAGAGCCGGGAATTGTCTTCCTTGATCGGATCAATAGAGCCAACCCCACTCCTCATGTCGGTGTGATTGAAGCGACCAACCCCTGTGGCGAACAACCGCTTTTGCCCTATGAGAGCTGCAATCTTGGGTCGATCAATGTGGCCAGGTTTGCCGTGCAGACCGATGCAGGATGGACGGTAGACTGGGATCGGCTGGAAGAAGTTGTCCACATCGCCGTACGCTTCCTGGACAATGTGATCGACGCCAACCGGTACCCCCTTGAAGAGATCGAGAAAATGACCAAGGCCAACCGCAAGATCGGACTCGGAGTGATGGGCTTCGCCGACCTGTTGATACGGCTGGGAATCCCGTATGATTCGGAACAGGGCGTAGAATTTGCCAGAGAACTGATGAGGTTCATTCAGAATACCGCCCGGGCTCAGTCCGCCAAACTTGCGGAAGAGCGGGGCCCCTTCCCTAACTACAAGGGCAGTGTCTACGAGCAGCAGGGAATCGTGCTGCGGAACGCGACTGTTACCACGATTGCCCCAACCGGGACCATATCTATCATCGCCGGTTGCTCCAGCGGCATTGAACCCTTGTTTGCCCTGGCATTTACCCGGAATGTGTTGGATAATACCAAGCTTGTGGAAGTCAACCCTGTTTTTGAACAGGTCATGAGAGAGCACGGCTTGTATTCGCCGGAATTGATGGAATTGGTTGCGAAAACCGGTTCTGCTGCCAATCTTGAGCAGATACCGCTGGAAATCAGAAGGGTTCTGGTAACTGCCCATGACATAGCGCCCAAGTGGCATATTGCCATGCAGGCGGCGTTCCAGGAGTTTACCGACAATGCTGTTAGCAAAACAGTCAACTTCCCCAACGATGCCACTCCCGAACAGATCGAAGAAGTCTATCGTCTGGCATATAAACTGGGATGCAAGGGAGTCACTGTGTACCGGAGCGGCTCCCGGGAGGCGGAAGTGCTGACTGTTGGCAGCGATAAGAGCGCGTCGGATACACCGAGAACAAGTCCAGGCGGTGCCCGGCCAAGGAAACGGCCCGCTATTACGAGAGGTCAGACAGAAAGAGTCAAGACCGGCTGCGGCACACTATATGTCACAGTGAATGAAGACGACGAAGGTGTATGCGAAGTATTCACTACGATCGGGAAAGCGGGAGGATGTTCAGCGGCTTTTTCAGAAGCCACTGCCCGAATGATCTCCCTGGCGCTCCGTTCCGGTGTAGAACTGGAGCAGATTGTCCGGCAGCTGCGGGGGATCCGCTGTCCACACCCGGTATGGCAGAACGGGAAGCTGATTCTCTCCTGCCCCGATGCGATCGCCATGGTCCTCCAGCGCTATCTTGATGAGAAAAACGGGAAGGAACAGTCCCGCGGCGATGTCAGCCTCGCCGGGTCAAAAGCAGATGCCTGCCCTGAGTGTGGAGGACAGCTGAAGCACGAAAGCGGCTGTGAGACATGTATGGATTGCGGATTCAGCCGCTGCAGCTGATAACTGCTGCCAGAACACAGGACAAGCCCACTTGTTTAGAGTGGGCTTGTCTTTGGCAGTTCATAAGGTTGTATTACATTGTGAGAGCGCTTAACAGTCTTTGGGCGATTTCCACCTGGGCATACTCGTAAAGTTTTGCCCAGTCTTGATTGATGGCGGTGTAGAATATTTCAGGCGAGACACCGATATAATCAGAGAGCAAGGTGGCTACGCGGTCCATGCCCATGTCACCCAGCGCCGCCCAGTCTTGAGCCAAAACAGCTTCCACTTCCCATGGAGTAAGGCCTAGTTCCACCAACTGCCCGAAAAGGCTCGCGCGAAAGTTCTCTCCGGCACCGGACCAGTCGCCTGAAATGATTGCCATCAGCTGTTCGGGTGTCAATACCTCGCCTATAGCCGCAAGAGTGTCTTTGCTGATCAAGCTGTCAAGATTCATATTGTCCAGCTTGAGAGACGGAACTGCAATAGTCTCCTGCATACCCTTCAGCAGGCCGGCCAAACCTTGGAGTAGGTTCCCGGTGCCAACCGCGGATTCGACGTTGACCAGAGCCAGATTGCCCTGAAGGTCATGAAAAGCCTGCAAATGAGCTCCCTTGGTGATCTGGTCGAGTTTCCGGTTTTGGCCTTTGGCCAGGATCAAAGTGTCAGCCGCCACCGGCAGCGAGCGATATTGATCGTCGCCGGTTTTGACGATAATCCGGTTTGACCCTTGATGAACCTCGGCTATTTGCCCGGACACGGTGTCAAGGCTCAGCGCCGCATGCAGTACAGCAGCCGTTTCCGCGCGGGATGCCAACCGTTCTGGTTCAAACCGGTTGATCACATAGGTTGGCAGCAGATCCAGCCTGTTGGCCAGTTCCACAACGGCAAACAAAGGATGGCTGCGGTCAATGTCGTCAAAGGTGGGGTACCAGTTTTCCACATCAACTCCATAATTGGCCAATCCCAACAGCCGCCCCACCACAGCCACCAGTTCGGCGCGTGTAGCAAAATCGCCTTCGGCTGTTTCACTTTCTGCCATCGGCAGAAGATGGTCCAGCCAGCTGTACAGGGTTTGCTGGTCTGCCGAGGCAAGGTCGAAGCACCTGGCCGCAAGTGCGATCAGTTCTTCTCTGGTGACACTGTGGTTGGGTAGGAATGCCCCCTCGTATATACCATCGAAGATACCGCGTCCGGCAAGAGTTTTGATGGCTTCTCGAGCCCAGCTGCCCTCAATGTCAGGATAGATATCTGCGGCCGCTGCATTTGCGGCGAATAAGAGCATGACGATTATTAATACTATTGATAGCTTCTTCACGATAAATCGTCTCCTTTCGCTGAGAGATAAAAATGATAGGTTCTCAATATGACTCATATTATATTGCACATGTATATTACACTTTTAATTCGTATCCCGCAACAGTATCCCTCTATGTAATAGTAACCGTTTAAGTCAAGGTTTGGCGCCACAGGCCGAGGATGGAAAATTAAAAGGTATTTATATGAAAGTGTGGAATTGTTTAGGGAAGAAATGGGGGAGAACAGGTGGAACAGAAGCTGTTTTTGATCGACGGCAACAGTTTGCTTAACCGGGCATATTATGCGCTGCCGCCCTTGACCACTGTTCATGGAGTGCCGACCAACGCTGTGTACGGCTTCGTCACAATGCTTTACCGCTTGCTCGACGATTATCAGCCCGACAAGATATACGTCGCTTTTGACGTTTCAGGGCCTACATTCCGCCACCAAGCCTATGAAGAATACAAGGCCAACCGTAAAGGCATGCCTGACGATCTGAAACCACAAGTCGATCTAGTCAAATCCGTTCTCGATGCCTGGGGGATTGAGCGTTTGGAACTGCCTGGGTATGAGGCGGATGATATTATCGGGACCACAGCAAAAAAGGGTGAGGCCGAAGGGTACCAAGTCTACATAGTGACAGGTGATCGGGACGCTTTGCAGTTGGTGTCGGGCCGGACAACGGTCCTGCTTACCAAAAAAGGGATCAAGGAACTGGACTTTGTGGATCCCGAAGCACTGCGCATACGGTACCAGCTCAGCCCTGAGCAAGTCATCGATCTTAAAGGCCTGATGGGCGACAGTTCCGATAACATTCCCGGTGTTCCCGGTGTAGGAGAAAAGACTGCTCTCAAACTTTTGCAGAAATACGGCAGCATCGACGGAATCTACGAAAACCTTGAGCAAGAACAGGGCAAGCTCAAGGAGAGACTAGCCACCCACAAAGAACTGGCTTATCTGAGCAGGGAGCTTGCGACCATTGACTGCCAAATCCCCATCACAGTCGACTTTGCATCCAAACCCAGCGCCGATGTGCAAAAGCTTATTTCGCTGTTCAGAGAACTGGAGTTCAAAAGTCTGATTGAGCGGCTGGAAAAGGAACACGGGATCGAAGAAGAGGTGGCGGACGCAGCGTACGCCGGTCAAAGCCTTGATACATCAGAGTACGTCTATTTCCGGCCTGATCAACTACCTCAGCTGGCTTCATCTCTCGCCTCGGCCCGGCAGTGCGGTGTTTACTACGATGGGGAGCACATGGCGATAGCATGCGGCGGTGAACCTTGGTATATTGATCGCCAGGATTGGGGCTCCGCTGTCTTATTGTTAAAGGAGAACAGCGCCCATCTGACTCTCTACTCCAGCGATTCGAAGAGCCTGGCCAAGTTGTGCGCCCGGCACGGAGGCAGCATCGAAGACTTTCACATTGCCGGCGACCTGGCGCTTGCCGCGTATGTCTTGGATCCGTCAGCGAAAGGGGATCTTTCGGTTCTCTCGGTGCGTTATGGAAACTTGCCGCCTCTTTCTGAGGTTGGCCCCCAACCCGCTCAAGCTGCGGCGAAAGCACTGCGGGTCCTGGCATTGGGTGAGGTTTTGGAAAAGGAGATTAACGCTCTTGGCATGCTGCACCTCTATCATGATGTGGAACTACCACTAGCCAAGGTATTAGCCAAGATGGAACTTGCCGGTATCCGCTGCAACCCGGAAAAACTGCAGCGTATCTCCGCGGAAATGGAAGAACAGCTAACCCAGCTGACAGATGAAATCTATAAGTTGGCCGGCACCGAGTTCAACATCAATTCGCCGAAACAGCTGGCGGCGATCCTTTATGAACAAATGAAGCTGCCGGTTTTGAAAAAGACTAAGACTGGGCCTTCCACCGATGCCGAAGTCTTGGAGCAGCTTAGTTTCCATCCATTTGTGGCCAAGATTTTGACATACCGGCAGATCAACAAACTAAAGACGACGTACGCTGACGCCTTGGTCGGCCTGATCAACCCGGAAACCGGCCGGATTCACACCACCTTCAACCAAGCGATCACGGCCACAGGGCGTCTAAGCAGCGCGAATCCAAATCTACAAAACATCCCGGTCCGGACTGCCGAAGGGCGGAGAATCCGCTCCGCTTTTGAACCGGAAGCCGGTTGCCTGCTGTTGTCTGCCGACTATTCTCAGATTGAACTGAGGGTGCTGGCCCACCTGTCGGGGGATCAGGGCATGATCGAGGCGTTTACTTCGGGCATGGATATTCACCGCCGCACTGCGGCGGAAGTGATGGGGATCCCGCTGGATGCTGTGACTCCAGAACAGAGGGATTCGGCCAAGGCGATCAATTTCGGCATAGTCTATGGAATCAGCAGTTTTGGCTTGGCGAAAGGAGCCAATCTGTCCCAAGCTCAGGCTCAGAAATATATTGACCAGTATTTCGCCCGTTACCCGCAGGTCAAGGCGTATTTGGACCATATGGTCAGCTCGGCCCGGGAAACCGGTTATGTGACGACCATCCTGAACCGTCGGCGCTATCTGCCGGATATCACCAGCAAAAACTACCCGCGGCGCTCGTTTGCAGAACGCACAGCCATGAACACGCCGATTCAAGGCAGCGCGGCGGATATTATCAAGATGGCCATGTTGAGGATCGATCAGGCTTTCAAAGCCTGTAAAGTGAAAGCCAGGATGCTGCTCCAAGTTCATGATGAATTGGTGTTTGAGGTACCAGCGCATGAACTGGAGGAAGTGGCCAAGATAGTCAAAGAGAACATGGAAACAGTGCTGGATCTTAAGGTACCGCTGGTGGTGGACCTGAAAGCCGGAAATGATTGGGAGCATGTGGATGCGATCGAGGTGAATTAAGTGCCTGAACTGCCGGAAGTGGAAACAGTACGCCGGACATTGGAACCGGTCATTGTAGGTAAACGCATTGAACGCTGTGCTGTCTGCCATCACAGAGCGCTGCCTCAAAACAATGCGGATGAGTTTTGCCGCAGCCTTTACCGGCGCACCATCACAGGTATCATGCGCCGGGGCAAATATTTGATAATCTCCTTGGATCAAAAACTTGAGCTTGTCGCTCACTTAAGAATGACAGGGCAGCTGATCTATCGGCCCAAGCAGGATCTGCCGCTGCAAAAACACGTCTCCGCCCGGTTTTGGTTTGAGAACAACGGAGAACTTCGCTTTGTCGATCAGCGGAAGTTCGGCACTCTGTACTTGGTAAAAAAGGGGAATTACGGACACATCCGCGGCCTTATCACTTTGGGGCCCGAACCGTTGTCGTCGGAGTTCACCTGGGAAGTGCTTGCTGACGGAGTGCGGTCTGTCCGGGCGATCAAAACCATTCTGCTGGACCAGACTAAAGTTGCCGGATTGGGGAATATATATGCGGATGAGGCCCTTTACAGGGCAGGAATTCATCCGCTCAAGCCCGGCGCCTGTTTATCTGATAGTGAGATCGAAGCGCTGCACTCTAGTATCGTCGCTGTCCTAAAAGAGGCTATCGCCAACCACGGCACCACGATCAGAGATTACCGCACCGGCAGTGGAGATACCGGCAGTTTTCAGAACAAACTCGAAGTTTACCGCCGAACCGGCAAACCATGCGGGAACTGCGGAACCTTGATTGAAAAGATCAAGGTGGGGGGCAGGGGCACACACTTCTGCCCGAACTGTCAAAGGTGGGATCCAGGTTGTATGGATTGACCGGATCGATTGCTACAGGAAAAAGCACTGTGGCCCGGATGCTAAAACAATGCGGCGCTTCTATTATTGATGCCGATCAAATCGCCAAAGCTGTCACCGCCCCCGGCGAGCCCGGTTGGTACGGTGTGTTGGAAGCATTCCCGGAAGTGGCCACTCCCGAGCGGGAGATCGACAGGAAGAAACTCGCATCCTTGATCTTTGAGGATGAAGCAAAGCGCAGGCGTTTGGAAAGTATTATCCATCCACTGGTGTTCGAGCAGATCAAAACCGAGGCGAGATTTCTTGAGCAAAACGGCAGAGTGGTTTTCGCGGACATTCCTTTGCTCTATGAAACCAACTGTCAAACATGGATCAATTTTGTCGTCGTGGTGTATGTCCCTGAGCATGTGCAGCTGGCAAGGTTGATGCAGCGGGATAGCTTGACTGAAGCGGAGGCGTTGAGGCGGATCAGAGCGCAGTGGCCAATTGAACTAAAACGCCAGCTTGCCGACTTTGTCATCGACAACAGTGGAACCGTTTTAGAAACGCAGCTGCAAGTTGACAGATTGTGGCAGCGAATTATAGAATGAGGAAGAGAG
>LSQX01001913.1_pt4 | contig 12438 bp, 14 predicted proteins | sample 654561 | NCBI WGS metagenome assembly LSQX01 (sample SAMN04489861, study PRJNA283612) | anaerobic digester metagenome | isolation source: 4 biogas reactors fed with cattle manure at either 37C or 55C with and... | place: Denmark: Kongens Lyngby | collected 2014 | reverse complement strand
CCGGTACTCCGACGCGACTGCGGCAGCATGCAGGGCCTGTACCGAAGCACCCCGCCCGCCGTACCGGCGCAGGCTCGCGGTACAGACGAAAATGTGGAGCAAGCGTCCCGCCTGTCACAGCGATGGAGCAAAAAAAAGCGCGAACGGCACCCCCTATCCCAACCTAGGGTGAAGCCCTAGCAGCCTGTCGGACTTAGGCAGCATTACGACGAAAACACCGAAAAAACGGCAAACAACTGGGTCAGGAATCGCTTCGTTGATTGGTCGTGAACAAAAGCAATGCGTTATTCGATTCCTGCGCAGTTGTTTTTCTAAACCCGACAGGCTGCTAGGAAACCAAGCAAAAACAAACAAGGGCTGAAAGCCCGGCCTATCATCCGGCAGATGAGCCCTCTTCCCCGAACTATATCCCGCCCCTTCAGGGCTAGAGGATGATCCATCCGCATTCTGTCCACTCCCCATGCACACCACCTGTCGCCAACCGATTTCAGCGATCATGTTGACCAACATGGTCTACTTAGTGTATGCTTTCAGTAAACGTATGGTTCGGAGCAACTGGAATGAAGACCGTTAGCATTCACGAGGCAAAAGCCAGGCTGTCAAGCTTGATCGCCTGGGTGGAGAGCAGCAATGAGCAGGTGGTTATCAGCCGTTACGGGCGCGCGGTTGCGCGGATCGCGCCGATCCGTCGTGGTAAACGGACAGCACCGGATTCACTCCTGAGTCAGGTAAAGATTCACGAGGACCTGACAAGTCCCACGGGCGAAGAGTGGGAAAATGTCTAAAAACCTGATTCTGGACACCTGTGCGCTTGTCTGGCTCGTCGCGGATGACGAGCGTCTTTCGATGACGGCGCGGAAGGAAATAGAAGCCGCCGAGCTTGTATTCGTTTCACCCATCTCGGCCTGGGAAGTCAGCTTGAAAGCCGCGCGCGGGGGGCTGGAACTTCCTCTTCCCCCCCTGGAATGGTTCAACCGCGCGCTGGTCGCGCACCACCTCGTGCTTGCGAATCTCTCCGTTGAGATTATGGTGGCGGCGAATCAATTGCCCTGGCACCACCGCGACCCTGCGGATCGGTTCATCATCGCAACCGCAAAACAGGAAGGACTGGCTATTGTGACCGCTGATGCGCGTTTTGCTGCCTACGAGGTGGATAGCATCAAATGAGAACATCGGATTTGCCTCCCCTAACCAACGCTCTATAATTGTAATGCGATACGGGGCTGCTTTTCGGCAAAACCGCGTCAATTTGAAAAATGGTTTGCCAGAACCGCACTTTCTTTTGCATTTATGTTCGTTTTTAAGGTTACGCCATGAAGACACTCAAATCCTTCCGCAACGCGTGCGGCGTGCTCGCAGCATTGGCTATCACACTCGCGCCGTTTGGTGCCGCGCAGGCGGCGACGTGGATCGGCGGCGCAGCGGGCGCATGGACGGATGACGTCAACTGGGCTCCGGCGGCGCCGTCCGCCACGGAGGTGGCCTCTTCACCAACAGCGCCGCCGTAACACCGCCGGTCTCCTTCGCGGGGGTGCTGCGCGCGGAGACGAACGCCGCGGTGACGGTTTCGGTCGCGGCGGGTACGTCGGTAGAGTTCGCGCTGATGCTGCGTCCGGGCTCGGCCTTCGTGAAGCAGGGCGCGGGCACGCTGACCGCACATCCCTATCCGGGCTACAACACAGGCTCGCTCACCATCGGGGAGGGTTCGGTAGTCTTCTCCAACAACGTCTCCGGCTCCTCCGGCGGTGCCTCTAAGAATGCCAGCACGACGGACTGCCTCTTTATCATGAACGTCGCCACCAACGGGGCGGGCGGCAGCAACGGCGGGACGCACGTGAACGCGCGGTTCATCCGCAACCGCGCCAGATATGGCGGGGCGGGCGACCAGGGGACGTATCAAAACTGCCTCTTCCAGGACAACGTGGCCACCGATTACGCGGGTGCCCTGACCGGCAACGCGTCGTCTTACGACTGCGTCTTCGAGGGCAACGTCGCGACAAATAATACAGGTGTCGCATTAGGCGGAACCCATTACAGAGCCCTGATGACGAACAACGTCGCGGCCTACGCTGCAGTCGCCAGAGGTGCCACGCTCAATGACTGCGAGATTGTCGGCAACTACGAGACGGGCACATCTTTGGCCTCCAACGGCAAGATTCTCAACGGCTGCAATGTCAACCGCTGCCACATTCACGGAAACCGGGGAAACGCGCGCCTCTTCTTCAAGGGAACCTTCACAAACTGCCTGGTCGAGGAAAACGAATCGACGGATAACATTGGCGCCTTCCGCGAGGCGGAGATCATCAACTGCACGGTTGTGGACAATGCCGGCGGCGGCATCGAGGGCGGCACGTACAAGTGTACGCTCAAGAATGCCATCGTCCACGGCAACACGCCCTATGACATCATGGGCAACACGACGGCCTCGAGCTCGCTCTATGGAACGTTTTCGGCCGGGAGCTCGGTTACCGGGAGCGGTAACATCGTCGGCGAGGATCCGCGCTTCAATCTCGGCCACAATCCCAAGGATGCCTGGTACGCGCTTAGGACAAGATCTCCGGCGCGCGACGCGGGCATGGAGGTCGGATTCACGGCCACGGACACCGACTTCGCGGGCAACCTGCGCCTCAACGGCACGGTGGACATGGGCTGCTACGAGTTCTGGCCGTCCATCAAGCCAACCATGATCATGCTCCACTAGCCGATTACGCTACTGCCTATACCACGTATCGTTGCGGAGATCCTCGATGAACTTGTTGTAGCCGCGGCCCTCGGCGAAGCCCTGCCATTCGCGGACTTCGAACTCCGCGATGTTCGACTCGAAGATCTTGAAGAGCTCCGCGCGCGGCGGGATGGTCTTGCGCGATAGCCGCGCCTTCTTGGCGATGTCAAGGTTGTACCGCTGGAGCATGGGTACCACGATCGTGGTGTACTGCTTGCGGATCTGCCGGTGCGTGCGGGCATCATCCCTGGTGGCCTCCAGCGCCTGCTGGAAAAGCTCGTAGCCCTTGAGGATGTCCGCGGCATCGAAGCTGGTGCAGGTGTCGGGCATGTAGGGCCCGAAGTACTTCCCCCTGATGCGCCGCTTCTGGTAACGCAGCCACTCCTTCATGTAGGGCGCGCCCGCGCCGCAGGCGCCGTCGCACCACTGGTCGATCAGTTTCCACTCGTCCTGGAAGGGATTCCACATCAGCTTGGCGAAGATCCAGCACCTGAGATCGATGAAGTCCGTGAGCGGGTTCATGCTCATCTGCGACATCACGCCGCGGACGCCCCACTGCGCATACTCGCGGAAGGTCGGGCCCATCATGTCGATGTACGGCGTCGGCGAGATGTAGTTGCGGAAGTTGCAACTGTAGTCCCAGATGAAGACGTTGCCGTCGGCACGCTTCGACCACTCCCTGATCGAGGCGGTGTAGCCCGCATCGCCGGAGGGCGGCTTGTTGAAGTCGCGCAGTTTGGCACAGGTGATGTGGACATTGGGCTCGAGCCGCATGCTTCTGGGCGGCGTCGCGGTAATCCAGAATCCAAGCACCATCACGCGGGCGTCGGGACACTCGGCAGCGATCTTGCGTGCGACGTAGTTGGCGGCATAGATGACGAGACCCGAGGCGTTGCCCTCCTGACGGACGAGCTTGCTGCAGTCATCGCACTGGCAGATGACGTCGGTATCGCCGAAGGAGAGGTTGTAGTAGATGTTCTCGGGGTGTCTGGCGTGGTCGGCCTTGATGTTCGCGACGACCTGCTCGAGGAGTTCGGTATTGCTGAGACAGAGAGCCGCATCGGTACGCGACTTCGAATCCCGGTGCCAGGCCATCCACTGGGGATGCTTGTCCTTCAGCTCCTTGCGCGGGATGCCGTAGGCCCACTGCCCCATCGACATGTGGAAGGCGCCGCCCATCTCGGGCGTCGACTCGGCCCACAGCATCCACATGTCGCCGTTGATGGCGACCTTGGAGCGCCATTCACGGGAGTAGGTCGGGTTGCCGAGGGGCTGGCGGTACTCAAAGACAGGCGCGCTGCGCCGCTTCATGCCGGCCGGAATGCTCAGGGTCTTCTTTTCCGGCACCGTCTCGTTGCCACGCGTCCAGAAGCCGCAACCGAGGTATTCGAGCAGGGCGGAGGCCCCGTAGAGCGTGCCGCGCGTCCCCTGCCCCGTCACGACAAGCTCGTTGGTGCCGCGGGCCAGGATCATATACTCCTCGGAACGGCTAACCTCATCCTCTGGAAAGCCGACGAGGATCCTCGGCCTTTTACCGGCATCCTTGAGCCCTTGCGTGATGTAGAACGAGCCGCCGGACATCACCCCGAAATAGTCCTTGAGCAGTTTCGCGGCGGCACGCGTGGAGGGGATGGCATCCTCCGGGATCACGATCTCCGCGGCGGCCTTGCCATCCTGTGCGATGATGAAGGCGGCATGGGAACGGCCGGGGATGGAGACATCGCGCGCGGTCAGCGCGCCGGTGCGCCGCGGCATCTGGGCACCCGCCGCGGCGGCAAGCAGGATGGTGGCAAGAAAGGCGAGGGTGGAACGGGTGGACATGGCTGGGTAGGTGGACATGGCTGAAGTGAGTTCACTTTAGCCTATCATGCCCAAAGAGCCAACAGAATTTAGGAACAACTTGACGCCGACCGCTTATCCGCCTAAAGTCTCCACCATGAAGCGACTGCTCCAGTTCCTGCTCGGACTCCTGCTCCTGCCGCTCTGCTGGGGTGCCACGCGAGCCTTGCTCGACCTCGGCCCCTATACTGTGATCAACCGCAGCCCGTGGATCGCCCCCTCGATCCTCGCCCTCTGCGCCGGTTGTGCCGTCTGGATCCTGATCTACCTGTGCATCCCCCCTTCAGTGCGTCTATATATCTGGGGGCATGAACTGACACATGCCATCTGGGGTCTGCTGAGCGGCGCGCGGGTTGGCAAGATCCGCGTGCGTTCGACCGGCGGCTCGGTGTCGCTCTCCGAGGCCGGAGTCTGGACTACGCTCGCGCCCTACTTCGTCCCCTTCTATACCGTGATCGTCGTCCTGCTGCGCCTGTTGCTGGGGCTGTTTATCGACATGACACGCTGGGAGCCCATCTGGCTCTTCCTAATAGGGCTTACATGGAGTTTCCACATCACCTACACCGTCCGCAGTCTGCTGCAGCGGCAGCCCGACATCCAGACCTACGACAGGCTCTTCTCGTATAGTCTCATCATACTCTTCAACCTGCTGCTGCTCGGATACCTGTTTGTGTACGCCAGTTCCGCCTCATTGACCATCTACCATGAGCAGTTGTTTGACCGGAGCCTCTCGGCCTACTACTACTTCGTCCGGATGCTCGGCCGCGCCACAAGCGCCGGTTGCCGTCTTGTCACCTCCGGCTGCCGCTCGTCACAATAAAACCGCGCCATCTCCGTTAAGCATATTGAGATGGGCTACGGCACTTCCAGAACGCGTTCCACAACGCCCCAAGAGCAGCCGGGCGATCTGGAACTGGCCAAGGCCCTGCGGAAAGGGAGCCAGGAGGCCGCCGATCAGCTCGTCGCGCGCCATGGTGGTGCCCTGATGGCCTATCTGAAAGCCAAGTCGCCCGAGGCCGAGGATATCTACCAGGAGACCTGGCTGCGGGCTATCCGGCGGATCGGAAGCTTCAAGTACGGCAGTTTCCGCGCCTGGCTCACGGTCATCGCCCGCAACTGCATGATCGACCAGCATCGGCGGCGGCGACCAGATGTCAGTCTTGATGCGCGCGATGAAGCCGGCAATTCGCTGGGCGACAGGCTGCCCGATACCGGCCCTACAGCCGGAGCACGGCTGGCGGGCAAGGAGCTGCAGCAGCGGATTGCCGAACGTGTCGCGGCGCTGCCGCCAGACCAGCAGGAGGTCTTCCTGTTGCGGACGCAGCAGGAACTGCGCTTTGCGGAGATCGCCAAAATACTGGGCATCCCGCTGAACACGGCCCTGGGCCGGATGCATTATGCCGTGACCCGCTTGCGGCGTGAACTGGGAATGAACGATGAAGACGCGTGAACAACTTGAATACCGGGCGCTGCTGGCCGCCAGCGGCGAGGCGCATCTGGACGACGACGAGCGACGTCGCACGGCGGGCTGGTCGCGTGATGCCGATGCGCTCACCCAGGCCGCCCGCGCAGCATTCGCCGGCGATCCTCCGTCCGGGCCTCCAGCTCTGGGACCAGCGGCACGCCAGGCCCTGGCCCGGCGGCGGCGGCGCTTCCGCGGCCTCTATCTCTTCCAGCGTCTGGCCGCAGCGGCGCTACTGGTGCTTGTCGCGGGGAGCGCCATGATGCTGCATACGCAACGCCGGGAACAGCGCAGCCTGGAACGGCTGGAGAGCATCCTCTTCCTGCTCAGCGAAGTGGACATAGAGGCGGAGTTGGAGACCGATGACAACTTCCCCACTTCCACCCCACTGACGCTCGAAACACTAGCCGAACAGTTGAGCCAGATGCAGTTTGCCTACAACTAGCTGCCCATCACCCGACCTTCTCAAGAATTATTAACCGCAGATTGCGCAGCTGTCCGCAGATTTTGATAATAATGGTTTACCAATCGCTTGTATTCGAGTTTGGGCTTCGCAAAATTAAACAACAACGCTCTACGAAAACCGATAGCCTTCAAGTTCTGCGAAAATCTGCGCAATCTGCGGTTAAAATGTGCGCCAAAACATAGGCGACTTAGCGCCCCCCTTTTCAGGCGAGCGGGCCACCTCGCTGATGGCGTTTATGAACTGGTTGACATCCGCGAAGCGGCGGTAGACCGAGGCGAAGCGCACGAAGGCGACATCATCGAGCTTCTCGAGCCGCCGCATGACCATCTCGCCGATCTCCTGGCTCGGGATATCGGATGATTCGCGCTGCTCAATCTCCTCGACAATATCGTCGACCAGATTGTCGATCTCCGCCGGACTGATGGGGCGTTTCTCGCAGGCGCGCATGATGCCGCTCATCAGCTTGAGGCGGCTGAACTCCTCATGCCGCCCGTCGCGCTTGACGACACGCAGCGTGTCCTTGACGATCTCCTCGAAGGTTGTGAAGCGTTGTCCGCACGACAGGCAGGCGCGCCGCCGCCTGATGGCCAGACCCTCGCGCGCCGAACGGCTGTCCAGCACCTTGTCATCTTGCTCGCCGCATTTGGGACAACGCATGGGAACCTCCTTGATTGTACTAGCGTCCGAACAGGCGTGCCACCGCCGCCGCGAGCTGCTGCGGATCCGAGGAGATCAGCATCTTGCACTTGATCTCGTCAGCCACTCCGGCATGCTCGATGTCCGTCTCCTCCGTGCCAGTGCCATAGATGATGACCGGCAAATCGCTGGTGCGCGGCATATTACGGAGCATGCTGGCAATCACACACGCGTTATGATCCCCCATCTCCAGGCGCATGAGGACCACGGCCGGCGGCTCGAGCACCGCCGCCTCCAGCAGCGCCGCCCCGTTGTCGAAGGTGCGCACCTCGCAGGAATCGCTGCGCAGGACACCGGCGATCAGTTCGCGCTGCTCCGCATCCGGATCGCCCACCAGCACCACGGGACTGGCAGGCACCAAATCTTCAGGCGCTACCACGCCGCGCTGGAAGATGATCCGGCTGACTTCCATCGCCAGATCCTCGGGATCACAGGGCTTGGCAATGAAGCCATCGATCTGCTTGTCGGCAAAGTATTCGGCCATCTGGGCACGGGCGGTCAGCACCAGGACAGGATATCGCATGCTGCCGTCGGGTTGCTGCAGGTGTTCCAGCACCCCCATGCCGCCCATGCCGGGCATGCTCATATCCAGCACGATCAGATCCGGCCTCAGGACACGCAGCATGGCGAGCGCCTTTTCGCCGCTCTCCGCCTTATGGACGCCGTATCCTTCGATTTCCAGGAAATCTCCCAGTGTCGCCAGAAGGCTTGCATCGTCATCAACCAAGAGAATGTTGCGCTTCATGTGCTCTCCCCGGCCACGGCGCAAAACCGTCACTGGACGCGCCAAGGCCATAATTGGGCGCGATTATAGAGTTTTTTGTACTTGGTAGCCACTCAAAAACACATGATGCTTGACCAGACGCCACTAGATCGGCAAAATTCATGGCTTTCAAGCCCGCATCCTCCCCCTACCCCAATGACCCCTTCAGAACGTGATCATGAAATCGGCCGTCGCCGCACCTTTGCCATCATCTCGCATCCCGACGCCGGCAAGACGACGCTGACCGAGAAGCTGCTGCTCTACGGCGGCGCGATCCAGCTTGCCGGCTCCGTGCGTGCCCGCCGCGACCAGCCCAGCACCGCCTCCGACTGGATGGAACTCGAGAAGGAGCGCGGCATCTCCGTCTCATCCACCCTGCTGCAGTTCGAATACGGCGGCTGCGTGATCAACCTGCTCGACACCCCCGGCCACAAGGACTTCAGCGAGGACACCTACCGCGTGCTGACGGCAGTCGACAGCGTGATCATGGTCATCGATGCCGCCAAGGGCATCGAGGAGCGCACACGCAAGCTCTTCGAAATCTGCCGCCTGCGCGGCATCCCCATCTTCACCTTAATGAACAAGATGGACCGCCCGTCGCAGGATCCGCTGACGCTGCTGGACGAACTCGAGAAGGTGCTCGGCATCGGTGCCTTTCCCGTCACCTGGCCGGTTGGCAACGGCGAGACCTTCCGCGGCGTCTACGACCGCCTGGAGCGCCGCCTGCACCTCTACGAGCGCTCCGCACGCGGCCGGCACCGCGCCCCGGAACGGGTCAGCGGCATCCACGACGAGGCCTTCAAGACCCTCCTCTCGCCAAAGGATCACGCGGATTGGGTCGAGGAGATCGAGATGCTCGCCGGCGCGGGCGAGAGCTTCGAGCCGGCCGACATCCAGACGGGGCTCCTCACGCCAGTCTTCTTCGGCAGCGGCATCACCAACTTCGGCGTCCAACTGCTGCTCGACTACTTCATCCGCCACGGGGCGCCCCCGCAGCCGCGCATCTCGACCGACGGGCGCAGCATAGACCCCGCCTCGCCCGTCTTCTCAGGCTTTGTCTTCAAGGTGCAGGCCAACATGAACCCGCGCCACCGCGACCGCCTGACCTTTGTCCGCATCTGCTCCGGCACCTTCGAGAAGGACATGGTTGTGCCGGATCCCGATACCGGCAAGCCCGTGCGCCTCTCCTATCCGCAAAAGCTCTTCGGACAGGATCGCGAAAGCGTCGAGATAGCCTACCCCGGCGACATCGTGGGACTCGTGACCCACAAGGCCTTCCGCATCGGTGCCACGCTCACCACCGATCCCGAAATCCGTTACGACGAAATTCCCCGCTTCTCACCGGAAGCCTTCGCCACGATCCGCAACATCGGCACTGAAAAGCAGAAGCAGTTCCGCGAGGGGCTCGACCAGTTGCTGGACGAGGGCGTGATCCAGGCCTTCAAGACGCCCGAGAGCGGCCTGACCAGCTCGCTGCTGGGTGCCGTCGGCCAGCTTCAGTTCGACGTGGTACTCCACCGTCTGCGCAACGAGTACGGTGCCGATCCGCGCATCGATCCGGCCCCCTACACCCTCGTGCGCTGGTTCGACGCCGGCGTCAGGCGCGATCAGTACGAGGAGGCCTATCTGGGCATCGGGGTCAAGCTGGCCGAGGATCTGCAGGGCAATCTGGTAATCCTCTTCCCCACTGCGTGGGCGCTCGACTACTTCCTCGAGAAGAACCCCGGCACGCGGCTGCACACCGTCTCGCCCCAGGCCAAGGCACTCCCGGCATCGGTAATATGAACGAACGCATGGGAGAGCGGGCGTACGCACGACGGCGCAAGATCGAGCGCGGGCGTCTGATCGAGTATCACCTGCCGGTCAGCCCCAGGATGACCGCGCTCAAGATCCGCGTGATCCGTCCCATTCTGACCCTGGGTCTGCGGGTGCTGGGGCTCTACCGCCACGGCTACCGCCAATTCCACAACATCCGTGTCCGCCGCAACACGCTGGCGATCCGCCGCCTGCCCGACGCCTTCGAGGGCTTCACGCTGTTGCAGATGAGCGACCTGCACATCGATCTCGACCCCTCGCTGGTCGACTCGGTCGCCGCCACCATCGCCGGCCTGCAATACGATGTCTGCGTGATCACGGGCGACTTCCGCAACTCGACGATCGGCACCTGGGACGAGGTGGTGCCGCCCATGAAGCGACTGGTAGAGCAGATCCGCGCGCCGGTCTATGCCGTGCTGGGCAACCACGACTTTGCCGACATGGTTGGTCCGCTGGAAGAGACTGGCATGCGCTTTCTACTCAACGAGTCGGCCGCGGTGGAACGCGACGGAACGGCCATTTATCTCGTCGGCATCGACGATCCCAATCTCTACGCCACGCACGATTTCGACCATGCCCTGCGCAGCGTGCCATCCGACGCCATCCGCATACTGCTGACGCATTCGCCGGTGATATACGGCGAGGCGGCGGCACGCGGCTTCGCGGCGCTGCTGGCGGGCCACACGCACGGCGGCCAGATCTGCCTGCCGTGGGGCGGCATCGTCGTGCGCAACGACAGGAGCCCGCGCCGTTTCCTGCGCGGCGCCTGGCGCCACGGCGACCTGCAGGGCTACACATCGTCCGGCACCGGCTCCTGCGGTATTCCCCTCCGCTTCAACTGCCCACCGGAAGTGACCCTCCACACCCTGCGGCGCGCCTGACCTGACGGGGCAAGCGATTGGTAGCAGAATATGCCCCTCTTTACCCCCCACTTTGTCGCGAGCTTTGTCGGTAACTTTGTCGCCTTCGTCGAAGGCGGAAGAGTAAGCGGGTGGAGTAAGCGTNNTTAAGAGTGAGATTAAGTGTGGGTTTAAGTGTGGGTTTAAGTGGGTGCTGCGCGCTTACACCTTGTCCTCACACTGCCACGCCCCATGGCTGCGGCTAGCCGGGACGGCGTCGCCCCACCTGTGCTGGCGCGCTTTTGCTGAAGCTTCCTAACCCCCCCCGCACCCCCATCCACAAAATCCTGTCAATCCTGTCATCCTGTCCAAAAACCAGTCGCAGCCACCGCATCGTGCATGGTCCAGCGCGCAGCCCCCCTCTGCGCCTCAGTGCCTCCGTGAGAGACCCTTCCGCAGCCTCCGCAGCGCGCATGGCCCAGCGCGCAGCCTTCCGCGCAAATCCGCGTCATCCGCAGCTAGAAAACCAGTCGCAGCCACCGCATCGCGTATGGTCCAGAGCGCAGCACCCCCAATCACAAATCTAAAATCATCCCGGCGTCTTGCCGGCCCAACTCTTCCTCCCGCCATTCATGCGCCTCCCGCGTGCCCCCTGTCAACAGCCCCTGACTGATCGCACGTAATCCGACTGCCCTTCCTCGTGATACGAGCTGCGGACAAGCGGTGCCGAGGCCACGAAGCCGAAACCGAGGGCACGCGCCGTCTCGCCGTAAGCGGCGAACTGTTCCGGTGTGACATACTCGTAGACCGGCAGATGCCGCGGCGATGGCTGCAGATACTGGCCAAGGTAGAGGATGCCGACGCCGGCGTCACGCGCCTGGCGCATCACCATCCCGACCTCCTCCGGCTTCTCCCCCATGCCCAGCATAAGGCTGGTCTTGGTGATGAAGCCGGCCTCATGCGCCCGGCGCAGTAGCTCCAGCGAGCGTTCAAAGACGGCCTGCGGTCGTGCCGAGGCATAGAGACGCGGTACGGTCTCAAGGTTGTGGCCGAAGACATCCGGCGCGGCGGCAAAGACCACTGCGGCCTTCTCGCGGCTGCCGCGGAAATCGGGCACCAGCACCTCGATCATGACGCCGGGGCACTGCTCGCGGATGGCAAGGATCGTGGCGGCCCAGTGGCCGGCACCATCGTCGGGCAGATCGTCGCGCGTCACCGAGGTCAGCACCACCTCGCGCAGTCCGCTCTCGGCCACGGCGCGGGCCACCGCTGCGGGCTCGTCCGGATCGGGCGGCAGCGGCTTGAGCTTATCGACATTGCAGAAGCGGCAACCACGCGTACAGCGGTCGCCTAGTATCATGATCGTCGCCCGTCCGCACGACCAGCAGTGGCCGAGATTGGGGCAGTGGGCCGCCTCGCATACGGTATGCAGACGGTAGTTGCGCAGACGGTCGCGCGTGGCCCGGAAGGCGTCGCCGCCTCCGGCGCGCACACGCAGCCAGGGGGGCTTGGGCAGACGCGGCGCCGCGCTATCTCCGGCAGCCGGAGAGTCCGGCGGGAAATGGTTGTTGCTTGTTTTCATGTTGATGAGGTGATATGCTAAAGTAATCACGCTTGAGTTTCAACCCCACTGATTTTTCTTATAGGTGCGAGCATGGACAACGACTCCCGCGGGCCGATCCGCGTCGGCATTGTAGGACTGGGACGGGCCGGTCTCGGCATGCATATCCCCGAACTCTCCCATTACCCGGACAGGTTCAAGGTGGTGGCCGTCTGCGATCCGGTCAAGGAGCGCCGCGACCAGGCTGTGCGCCAGCTTGGCTGCCGCGCCTACCG
>LSQX01111122.1_pt1 | contig 12440 bp, 10 predicted proteins | sample 654561 | NCBI WGS metagenome assembly LSQX01 (sample SAMN04489861, study PRJNA283612) | anaerobic digester metagenome | isolation source: 4 biogas reactors fed with cattle manure at either 37C or 55C with and... | place: Denmark: Kongens Lyngby | collected 2014 | reverse complement strand
ATTTATCAACTGTCAAACTCGGGATTATTAAAATATTCGTATTTATCTAAGCAAATCGCATGATTTCAGCTTTTATTGAAACCGGTATGCAATTATGCTAAAATAGGAAAAGCATTTTAGGAATACAATATACGCGAGAGAAAGGATATCGCAGGGTACACGCGTACTCTGCCGTTGATGCAAATGAAAATTAAAAAAGTTTTTTATTCTTTGTTAATATTAACAATTATTGCCGCCGTTGCTTTGATACTTACATCGAGGGAGCCGGTAAACAAAACGGCGGGGGACAATCCTGCACAGACCTCCCCGACCAAAGGCGCTGATTCTGCGCTGCCCTCTCNNGCCCTCTCCGACCAATGGCGCTGATCCAAATCAGCATTCTCCTAATCCGGGGTCCGCTGACGAACAAATTGCCGAACCATCAATTGAAACCATCCCGGTTCATTTGTCTGAAATAACACTTGAAGCCAAAAACATAAATCCGGATATTCCGCCTGTTTTTAACGGAGAAAATTCTTTTATGGAACATGCGAAAACAAATACGGTAAATGGTGTCGAGTTTACTTACTGGCATTTTCTCGGATCCGAAATAGTAACTTCGGATGTTGAAAATCCCGGCGTCTTTTTCGGCTCCCCGGAAAAGTATACCGATGTGGAAGGAATAACGACATTCAGGGGGAACCACTTCCGTGACAATGCGGCATACGGTTCACGGCTTGTATCCGAAAAGAAACTTGAACTTGTCTGGACAAAGGATATCGGGGCGATCAGGTACGGTAATACTTACTGGCCCGGAGTGGGTTGGACCGGTCAGCCGTTGATTATCCACTGGGATAAAGATATCAGAAAACTGATGAATATAGATCCGTCACTGAAGCAAACCGACCTCGTTGAGGTTATATATCCGACGCTTGACGGCAATATTTATTTTTTAAACCTTAAAGACGGTAAGTCGACCAGGAAACCAATTAATATAGGCTATTCGACAAAGGGAACGGCGACAATTGATCCAAGAGGCTATCCAATACTTTATACCGGGCAGGGACTGAATCAGAACGGGGATAATGCCGCATACCATGAATACAGGATATTCAGCCTTATAGATCAAAAACAGATTTTTTCAATAAAAGGAACAACCCCAGAAGCTTTCAGGCTGTGGGGCGCATTTGATCCGTCAGGCATAATAGACAGAAAGACCGATACACTGATTCAACCTGGTGAAAACGGGCTTCTTTACAGGATTAAACTCAATACCGATTTTGATATCGAAAGCGGAAAGCTTTCTATAAACCCCGAAATAACAAAATTCAGGTACATGCCCGTATTTGATCAAAACATTGGTTATGAGAATTCCCCGGCAGTATACAGGAACTACCTGTACCTGGCCGATAACGGGGGAATGCTTCAATGCATTGACATAAATACGCTTGAACCTGTCTGGATAGCCAACCTTGAAGATGATACGGACAGCACCATAGTTATTGAAGAAACGGATGAAGGAGTTTTCCTTTACACGGGAAATGAGGCGGATATACGCTGTATTAACGGGCAAACCCGGTCGGCTGACTGCCAGCTGAGAAAATTCAATGCCCTTACCGGGGAACTGGTTTGGCAGAAGGAATACAACTGCATATACCAGGCCGGTGTGAATGGAGGATTGCTGTCTACTCCCGTAGTTGGGAAAAATGATATATCCAATCTCGTTATATTTAACATCGCAAAAACCGATGACGCAAAAAGCGGCAAAATGGTCGCTCTTGACAAAAAAACCGGGAAAGAAGTCTGGGTGAAAGATCTTGAAAATTATAGCTGGAGTTCGCCGGTCGATTTCCTGTCCGATGACGGGAAAACGTATATGATATTCTGCGATTTTGCCGGAAATATGCACCTCATTGATCCGAAAAACGGCGAGATACTCGATACAATATCGGTAGGTCTTAATGTCGAAGCCTCTCCTGCGATCTATAATGATATGATCGTAGTTGGAACATATGCGAAAAAGATATACGGTGTCAGGATTAAATGATAAAAAGGCATGATTTTTAGCCTTTGCCTGGAGGGGAAAAAATGAAACTTGGCATAGTCGGACTTCCGAATGTTGGGAAAAGCACGTTATTTAACGCAATTACAAAAGCGGGCGCTGAAAGCGCCAACTATCCTTTCTGTACGATAGAACCGAACGTAGCAATCGTGGATGTCCCTGATGAACGCCTCAACCGGCTCGCCAAAATGTACGGGCTGAATAAGGTCACATATACTGCGATAGAATTCGTCGACATAGCCGGGCTCGTTAAGGGGGCGAGCAAAGGTGAAGGCCTTGGGAACAAGTTTTTGTCTCATATCCGTGAAGTGGACGCAATTATACATGTCGTGCGCTGTTTTGAAGATCCGAACGTAGCGCATGTCGACGGTTCGATAGACCCCATCCGCGATATCGAAACAATAAATCTGGAACTTATTTTTGCCGATATCGAACTGCTGGAAAAAAGAATTGAAAAGGTAAAGAAACAGGCAAAATCCGGTGAGAAAAAATACCTTGAAGAACTTGGGTTCCTAAACGGCGTTCTCCGCCATCTTGAGTCTAACCGGCCGGTCCGCTCGATGGAAATGGAACCCGAATGGAAAAAATACGCCGAAGGCCTGTTTTTGCTGACATCGAAACCGGTGCTTTACTGCGCGAACATATCCGAAGACGATTTGGCCGATACGGCTGAAAACCCGTACCTGGAAGAACTGAAAACGTATATTGATAAGGAAAAAGCCGAATTAATGGTAATCTGCGCGAAAATAGAGGAAGAAATAGCGCAGCTTGACGATGACGAGAGGGATTTATTCCTTTCCGAAATGGGAATCGACGAATCAGGTCTTGAACGACTGATTAAAAAAAGCTATAAGCTTCTTGGGCTTATAAGCTTCATTACGGTAAACGATAAAGAAGTACGCGCCTGGACAATAGTAAACGGGACAAAGGCCCCGCAGGCTGCCGGTAAAATCCACAGCGATTTCGAACGCGGCTTTATACGTGCCGAAGTTGTTTCATATGACGATCTTATTAAAGTAGGCTCGTACAATGCCGCGAAAGAACAGGGCCTTGTGCGTTCGGAAGGAAAGGATTACGTAATGAAAGACGGCGATGTTACCCTGTTCAGGTTTAACGTCTGAATGGGAAATTATTTCCCCCCGTTACCTTAAAATTCTCTCTTTTTATAAACCCTTAACGAAATCATATATGATATTAATAAAAGAAGAGCAGCCGCGGCAATTATCGCCAATGCTATCAAATAATCGGGCTTGTTTTCAAAAAAAGCAAAAGCTTTTCCTGCGAAGCCCACGTTCCTTTTTGCATAAATATAGTTTATAAGTTGAGAAACCCCAAAGAAGAATGCGAAAAATATCACAAAATTAATTACCTTTGCTTTTGTGTACCCGAACTTGAATATTATCGGCAAACAAAAGGAATGCATTATAGAAACCGCGAAAATCGCTCCGGTAAAAGACTCTATTGTTATAGGATATGTTTTGATAAAAGAAAAACCTGTGCTGCGCAGTACAAGCTCCAAAATGAAATATACCAAAGTGCCCAAAGTCATAAATACAAACAGGGAGATATATTTTGCCAAAACGATATTATATCTTTTCAGCGGAAGGCTGTTCAGCATTATATCGGCCTTGTTTTTATCGTCATAGGCAAACCCGCCCATGACAAGTATATAGGAAAACGCCGTAATTGCGCACGTAAACGTCATTTCACCAACGCTTTGAAAAGCGACGATAAAAAAGAATATATAAAGAACAGCGAATGCTATTGATTTTTTTTGCACTATTATATCCTTCATAACAAGATTAAGCATCTTCAGTTCCCCCTTGTGTAATAAACCATAATATCTTCAAGTGTTGGTTTTTCAATTAAAATTTTATCCCCAAAAACTTTCCTTGCCTGTCTCTTATCCTTTACAAGCGCTTCAAAGCCGTAGCCGTATTCTCTAAGTCCTATGAAAACACCTTTGTTATTATCGTTTATCAATTCATTCGAACCCTTGACAAGACCATAGTTTTCCAAAATTTCATCTTTTGCGTTACTGAATACTATTTCCCCGTTATTGATAAAGGTTACATAATCCGCAATTTTGTCAAGGTCGGATGTTATATGGGTTGAAAAAAAGATAGCCTTATTCTCATCCTGGATAACATCGGAGAGGATATCGATAAACTCTCTCCTCACAACAGGATCAAGACCTGAAGTGGGTTCATCAAGAATTAACAGTTCCGCATTATGCGAGAGAGCGGCAGCAAGCGAAAATTTCATTTTCATCCCCTTCGATAATTCCTTTATCTTTTTGCTGTATGGGAGTTCAAATTTTCTCATGTATTTGTCAAATGCTTTATCATCCCATCTTTTATAAAAAGAAGCAATAATATTTTTCATTTCCTTAACCGTAATTTCATCATAAAAAAAGTTTTCATCAAGAACGAAACCAATGCGGTTTTTTATTTGTGTTTCATATTTGATATTATCCATTCCGAAAACCTTAATCCGGCCTCCGTCCCTGTTTATCAGGTTCAATACAAGTTTTATCGTCGTGCTTTTCCCTGCGCCGTTAGGGCCGATAAAACCCATAATATAACCTTTCTGAAGGGTAAGCGTTATATCTTTCAATGTAAAGCCTTCATATTCCTTGCGGAGATTTGTGATTTCCAATATCGGCTCCATTTAAACGTCCTCCTCATAAAACAGCTTAAGCATTTCGAATACCTCATCCAATGTTAGTCCGATAGTCTTTGCGGCACTTACGGCTTCAATAAGCTTTTCTTCAACAATCCTCATCCTTGATTCTTTAAGCAGTTCCCTGTTCTGTGCCGCGACATATGAACCCTTTCCCGGAACCGTAGTTATATAACCGTCTCTTTCAAGCTCTTCATATGCCCTCTTAGTCGTAATAACACTTATTTTGAGTTCATTTGCGAGGCTTCGTATCGAAGGAAGCATTTCAGCTTCCTTAAGTTCGCCCTTTATAATACTGTCTTTGATCTGCGCTGCTATTTGCTCATAAATAGGTTGTTCTGATAAATTGGATATTATAATATTCAATAAAACACCTTCCTATACATACCGTATATACTGTATATATACAGCATATACGGTATTAACTGTTCTGTCAAGTGTTTTTTCAGATTTTGGGTAGAAAAAACGCCGGATTTTAAACTAATCCGGCATTTTTAATTTATTAGAGATGAATCCGTAACGGATTCCATAAGCTAACAGAATGTTTTAGTTGTATTGCCGTTTTATTTTTTTAGTCGTGGTTTTTTCGAATTCGATGTCACGAATTGAAAAATGCCTGATGTATTTATAAAGCACCAGTGATTTATTCACATTATGGACTTCATTTTCAATCAGCTTTCGGATCTGCTCTTCGGTTGGGTTCTCCGTTTTCAGCTCTTCGCGTATCTTTTCGATATCGGGATAAATTTCCGCCGCGACTTCTATTTCACCTGTGCCTTCCCCCTCTTTCCCGTAAACAAGGCATTCGGAGATAAACGGGCTTCTTCCGAGCAACGTTTCGATCTCCTCTGGGTATATATTCTTGCCGTTTTTAGTGACAATTACATTCTTCTTTCTGCCGGTTATATACACAAAGCCATCCTCATCGATATAACCGAGATCACCGGTGTGGAACCACCCGTCGACAATTGCTTCTTTTGTGGCTTCATCGTTTTCATAATATCCAATCATTATGTTCGGCCCTTTGGCTATAATCTCCCCAATGCCTTCTTCATTGGGATTATCTATTTTTATCTGCGTGTTCGGCAGCGGAAGTCCGGCAGAACTGTTTTTATAGTCGCAGTCACGGTTCAACGCAATGATAGGCGAACACTCCGTTAAACCATACCCCTGTACGCAATGGATTCCAAAGTCCTGAAAACCCTGGACAACCTCGGGATCTATAGCCGCTCCCCCGCTTATAAACATGCGCATTGATCCTCCGAAATTATCGTGAATCGGTTTAAACAGTTTTTTTCTCACATCTATTCCGATTGCCTTTAAAAACTTACTGATCTTAAGTCCTGTTTTTAATTTTTTCAGAGTTTTCGGATCTTTTGACGCCTGATCCCATATCCGTTTATACATTGATTCGAGTAACAGCGGTACCGCGATTAGAATTGTTGTTTTCGATTCCTTAAGATTTTTGACAATATGCCTTAACCCTTCGCAAAAAGCAATTGTACATCCGCGGTATATCTGGCACAAAAACCCGCATGTGCATGCATAAGTGTGATGCATCGGAAGCAGCATAAGAAAAACATCATTCTTGTCAATATACAGCATTGAGCACATATCCATAAGATTTGAACATATATTCCTGTGCGACAGCATGACAGCTTTAGATGTATCCGTCGTTCCCGATGTATATAAAAGAATGCTCATTGCTTCCTTGTCAATTTCCGCATCAAGGAAGCTTCTTTCGCCTTCTTTTACCAGCGAATAACCTTTTCCGAGAAGATTGCGGTAAGAATAAACCGAACTGGTTGTTTCACCGGCATCCATTGAAACCAGATATTTAAGGCCGGGGATTTCTCCCGCAATCGATTCCACATCTGCCCTTTTTGCCTCTGAATAAAAAACCGCATCGGATTTCGATCTCAAAAGGAGACTTTTTAATTCTGATACGGGAAGTTCTTTATCAAGCGGAACCACCACACCTGTGCCGTTAACGACTGCCAGGTACGCAACGGCCCATTCGTAACGGTTCTCGCTGATTATTGCTATCCTCTTGCCGGAAAGGCCAAGCTCTATAAGGGCGGTGCCCAAAGCGTTAACATCGTCCCTGAACTGTGTAAACGTTACCGGTTTATAAGGCCCTCCTTCTTCCGTTTTTACAAGAAACGCTGTTTCATTGCTGAATAACCCGGCGCTGCTGTTCAGCATATCCTTAAGTGTTTCAATATGCCTTACTTCATACAATGGAATGTTTTTCATATAATTTTACCTCCAAACCTGCCCAACCTTTATTAATCAGTCTATAAAAAGGTTTCCAGGGAAATATCAATCCGCAAAGAAAACTTTTGTTCAAAATACGCTGAAAGATGAAAGAAAATCGTTATCATAATGCACCTGTATACAGCATAAAAATTTAAAACTTAACTAATTATAGTATAAATATTAAGGGTGTTCAATACAGCCACGCTATTTCTCCTGTTTTTTCAGTTTTTTAAACTATTATGCATTAAGAGAATCGGAAATGAAACACCCGAACCAGGACCCGCGGAAATAATGTTCATACACTGCTCGGCAGAACTATTGTGCAACAGTTCTGCTGAGCCGTCCGCGGAAATAACACCTAAAACCAGCGGGTGATTAACGGGTCGAGGCATTGCTGCCGCGTTCCGGCTGGTACGCAGCTCTGGTTCGGGTGCTTTCGGGAACGACGGGCAATAAAATTTCATAAAACCCTTGTTTTTTTCTTTTGCGCGTGATATGATACATTAAGGTCATTAATATAAAAATTGGATTAAGCTATTTCAATGAACAAGCCTCTTTATTTTTTTGGGAGCGTTGGGTCAGGAAGTATTTTAATCCAAAAAAATTAAGGAGGTATATGAAATGGCTGATAAAATTATAGTTTGCAAAGATTGCGGCGCTGAGTTTACGTTTACCGAAGGTGAACAGCAGTTTTACAAGGAAAAAGGTTTTGAAAATGAACCACAAAGATGTGTAGATTGCAGAAGAGCAAAAAAGCAGCAGCGTTATAACAGAAATCGCAGTCAGGGTGGAAACTGGTAAACAATAAGGAGAGCAAAAGCTCTCCTTTTTGGTTTGGTATCATTCAACAAGCGGTACCTGCCCTTTCATCGCAAGTTCAAGCCTTCTCTCCACCTCATTCCAGTTGATCAGATTCCACCACGCATTGACATACTCATCTCTTCTGTTCTGGTAATCCAGGTAATATGCGTGTTCCCATACATCACAGACAAGCAGCGGTATCGCGCTCCACTGTGTCAGGTTCTGATGCTTGCCGGCCTGTAAAATCTCCATGCGCCACCATGCGGGATTCCATGCAAGAATTCCCCAGCCTGACGCTTCAACTTTCTGTGTTGCATCAATAAACTGGGATTTCATTGCATCCATGCTTCCAAAATACTGGTTCACATGGTAAACAGTCATATGTCCCGGCCGGCCGCCTGAAGAAAGCGGAGCCATAACCGTCCAGTATATGCTGTGAAGGATATGTCCTGATCCGTTGAAGGCCAACTCGTTTTCCCAGTATTTTATATATTCGATGTTATTGGTCTTTCGCGCCTCGACAAGGTATAATTCCGCCCTGTTAAGACCATCAACATAACTCTTGTGATGCTTGTCATGGTGTATCCTCAGAGTTTTCTCGCCGATTACCGGTTCCAGCGCGTTGTAAGGGTAAGGCAAAGGCGGAAGCCGATGCATTCCGGGTGCTATAAATTGCATAAAACCATCTTCCTTTAATTTTGATGCTTATTTCATATTATGATGGTTAACCGTAATTTGATTTTATGCAATTTAAAAACGGTTATTACCTTAAAATGCGTTGCCATTACCCGCCATCATAATAAACTGGTTCCTGTAAAGCCTTGCGTAATATCCTTTTTGTGAGAGAAGAAAACTGTGAGTTCCCTGCTCAATTATTTTACCGTCCCTGATTACAAGTATCCTGTCCGCGGAACGGATTGTTGACAACCTGTGCGCTATAATAAAGCTTGTTCTGTTTTTAAGAATGTTTTTAATAGCCTGTTGTATCAGGCGTTCCGTTTCCGTATCCACGGACGACGTAGCTTCATCAAGAACAAAGATTGCCGGATCCGATATTATCGCGCGGGCGAATGAAACAAGCTGTTTTTCTCCGGTAGACAATAGCGAGCCTCCTTCGCCTACTTCGGTATCGTATCCTTTTTCCATTCTCTCGACTATCGGGTGAAGGTTAACAAGTTTGCTGGCCCTTATCATCTCTTCCTCGGTAGCGTCAAGTTTTCCGTACATAATGTTGTCCCTTATCGTACCGCTGAACAAATGCGGGTTCTGAAGCACGTATCCGAGATTGGAGTGCAGCCACAGCATCGGCATGCGGGTATAATCATAACCGTCAATAAAAATTTTTCCGTCGGTTGGTTCATAAAACCTGCATGCAAGATTAACAATGGTGCTTTTTCCGGCGCCGGTCTCTCCCACAAGAGCAATCGTTTCACCGGGCTTTACCGTAAGACTGAAATTATCAAGGACCTTTTCACCGGTTTTATATGCAAAACTGACATTCCTGAACTCGATATTTCCGGTTATCTTAGGCCATTTTTCCTTATCTGCCCCATACTTAGTTATAACTTCAACGTCATCTTTGATATCGGGCTTTGTTTCCAGGAGCGACAGAATTCTTTCCGCCGATGCCTGGGCTGATTGCAAATCAGTAAATATCCTCGCCATGTCACGTATCGGAAAGAAAAATTGAACGGCAAACATTATAAACACGGACATAGTTCCATAACTTACCGTGCCTGCAATAACACCGTCTCCCCCTCGCCACAGGACAAGGCCTGCGCCGATGCTGCCCAGAAGTGTCACAATCGGCATGTAAACAGACGCAAATGTGGCGGCGCTTACACATTTTCTGTTCATTTCGCCCGTTAGTACCTTGAATTCCTTCAGGTTCTCAGCTTCGCGGACAAGCGTTTTTGTTGTCTTCACCCCCTGAATTCCTTCATTAAACGCGGCGGTAATTAGTGAATTGTTCCTCCTGATATCCCTGTGGTTGAATAAAATCCGCCTCTGGAAGTAAAATGTAACGACAAAAAGCACGGGGATTACGGTGAACGTAAGAAGCGCCAGTTTCCAATTCAGCACAAGCATTACAACCGTTGTAACCACCATCATAAAAAGTCCCCACGAAAAATCGACAATTCCCCACGACAGCACATTTCCCAATCTCCATATGTCCGATGTCAGCCTGGACATCATCCATCCGACAGGGGTTTTATCATAATACGAAAGCGACAGCGCCTGAAGATGCTCAAACCCGTCTTTTCGTATATCGTGGCAAACACCTGTTTCAACAACTCCCGCCGACGAAATCATCAATTTCACAACTATGGCCTGAATAATCATAATCAGCGAGTAAACTATAAAAAAGGCCAATAATCCACGGGTATTTTTTACTACTATGTAATTATCGATGGCATGCCGCTGCATCAGCGGTATTAAAGCGTCAAATACGGCAAGAATCGCCATATATATGCTTAAGATAATAAGCCTGTTCTTATACGGTTTCGCATAATGAATAAATTTTTTCCATAATTCTATGTTAAATCCCTTGCTGAATACTTCCTCCTGAAAACTATCCATATTATCCTACCTCTTTTTTATATTTCTTCCTCGCTCTGCGCAGCCCATATCCTTGCATACATTCCCTGTTCGCGGATCAATTCGTCATGAGTCCCTTTTTGAATAATTCGCCCTTTATCGATAACGATTATCTGATCCGCCTGCGCCAATGTACTGATGCGGTGTGATATTATAAACGTCGTAACCCCAGTGCTTCTTTCTTTCAGCGCTTCACGAATCATCAGATCCGTTTCCATATCGACCGCGCTTAACGAATCGTCAAATATGAGAATCGGGTGATCTTTTAAAACAGTTCGCGCAATGGCCACGCGCTGCACCTGTCCTCCCGAAAGCGTCACGCCCCTTTCTCCGACCAGCGTATCATAGCCTTTTTCAAAAGATAAGATAGAGTCATGTATCGCGGCGGTTCTCGCGGCGTTTTCTATTTCATGCCGTGTTGCTTTCGGGTTTGCTATTCTTATGTTTTCAAAAACTGTCTTTGAAAACAGGAACGGCTCCTGCAGGACAATGCCAATATGACTTCTCAGCCATTTTTTGTCGATATCCATCAGTTCATGGCCGTCAAGCAGTATTGAACCTTCATCGTAATCAAAAAGCCGCACGAGAAGGTGCATCAGCGAAGACTTGCCGCATCCGGTAGGTCCTATTATCCCCACTGTCTGTCCCTGCTTCACCTCAAAGCTTATATTCTTTAACGGGCTTGTTCCGTCGGGGTATTGAAAACTTACATTTTTAAATACAATATTGCCTTTTATCTCTGGTGTTAATCCGCTTACATCCTTTGACTCAACAGGTTTTTCAAGGATTTCTATGATGCGATCGAATGCGACAAATGCCTGGCCCATATCCGATATTACACGGCCAAGGTGCCGGATAGGCCATATCAGGTTTCGTATATATACCGTAAACAAAAGCACCGTTCCAAGCGTTATCCGCCCGGATATGGCCCAGCTTACCGCTACAAATAGCACAAGTGCCGCCTGCGCCATACAAAGCAAATCAGTCATTGACCAGTACCAGGACATTGTATCGATCAGTTTTTTAACATTACCCCTGTGTTTGCTGTTCTTATCACTGAACTTCTCTATTTCATGGCTTTGTCTTCCGAAAGCCTTCACAACACGAACTCCGGTTAAATTTTCCTGCAGGGTCGTATGTAATTCTGAATCGCTTTGCTCTACCTTTCTGAAAACTTTTCTTACCTTTGTGAAAAAGACGGCCGACGCAATGAATATAAACGGAACAACACACAGTGAATATAATGTGAGTCCTACATTAATACTTAGCATCGCTATAAGCGTGAGCGTCACATTCATTAAAATCTCTCCGACCTGTGGAAGCTGCCCCGAGAGAAAATTCCGCGTAGTTTCCACGTCCGCTGTGCTTCGCTGGGTCAGGTCCCCTGTCTGCGATTTCACATGTTCGTAATACTCCATATGCTGCAGATGATTGTATATGGTATCCCTCATGTTTTTTGCCGCGTTTTCGGTACTTACCGCAATCCAGCGCCCTCTTAAATATTGGAACACCCCGGCCAGCAGTTGTAACAATAAAAAAATCAGGCCGAGTATCCATAAATTTCCTCTGAGAGCTTCTCTGCCGCCGTAATTTTCCACCATTCTCATGAGCCATCCCGGCAGATTCATCGGTTCGGAACCAATAACGGAATCAATCGCAAAACTTACCGTCATAGGACTGAGTACAGAAAATAATACCGAAATTCCTGAAAAAATGATTGCGGAAAAATATCTTAACAGGTTTTTTCTCATAAATTGTTTAAGAAATTTTAACCTTTTTTTCATAGTAACCTCCTCGGAAAAAGCAAAAACATCTCCGATTTTTCTTTTTCATAAAACCGGAGACAAATTCTTCGGAAAAAACAGGCACTAAATAAAGGCTGCAGTTTCCAATGAACCTGCAGCCTCACAATGCAATTCTAAGGCTAAAGAGATCTATTTTCCTCCGGTTGCAGGTTGTTATCATTATATACACATGCCAAAAAATAAAGTTTGAAATCGAACCAATATGAACGCGTCATCATCTAACAACCTCCTTCCGTATGAAACCCTTAATGTTA
>LSQX01062315.1_pt1 | contig 12440 bp, 13 predicted proteins | sample 654561 | NCBI WGS metagenome assembly LSQX01 (sample SAMN04489861, study PRJNA283612) | anaerobic digester metagenome | isolation source: 4 biogas reactors fed with cattle manure at either 37C or 55C with and... | place: Denmark: Kongens Lyngby | collected 2014 | reverse complement strand
GACCCCCTTGGAATTAGTCATCTAGGTGAGGAAGTCGGAGATCTGCTCGGCGAACCATTCGGGCTCGAGCACCGCGTCCAGATGTCCCCCGTCGAAGGAGCGGAGCTTCGAGGGGGTGATGGTCTGATAAAGAATTCTGGAGTTGGCGAACGGCACCATCGGGTCATCGGTGCCGCCGAGGATCAGCGTGGGCTGATAGATCAGCCAGGCCATCGGCAACGTGGTCCACGTCATGGCGGCGAGCAACTGGTGAGGCAGCCCTGGCCCCGGTTTCTCGAAGTCCGGTGCCAGGAGACGTCGCACATCGTCCGCGCGGTGCCGCGCGCAGCCGCCATAGAGGCGTCCGATGTTCTTGTCATCGGTGTGCAGCAACTGGGCGGTCTGCGGGCTGAACATGATCGCCATAGACAGCATCTTGCCCGGAACCGAGAGCGCGCCGGTGTTCGTGGAAAGCAGGACCAGGCGGCGTACGCGATGGCTGGACTGCACCGCCATCTGTTGCGCGACGACCCCGCCCCATGAATAGCCGATGACATCGACCTCGTCGTGACCGAGTTGGTCGAGCAACTCGAAGACCCACCACGCCATTTGCGGCATGCCATAGGGCAGCGGGCCCAGCGGGCTCTGGCCGATGCCCGGTGGATCGATCCGCACGACTTCGAGCCGTGGATGAAACTGATCGACAAGGTCGTCAAGCACATCGGCCCGGCAGCCGATCCCATTGAGGAAGACCACCGGGCGAGCCGGTTCACGAGTCGCGGGGTTGATCAACACCCGGAAGTCTCTGCCACCTGCGCGCAGCCAGCGTTCTTCTCGTCCCGAGGTCCGGGTGGGAACTTCGTCGGTGGTCATCAGTTCAGAATACTCATTTCGCGTATTCCTTGTGTGCAAAGCGATAAAGCTCACAAACCGTCCATTGGTCAGTCGTTGCTGAGGAGTCTCAGCCCCGCCGATGAGGGGAAATCGCAGCGCGCCGCGTGCCCGGCAAGCCGTTGAGTCGGGTCATCCGACGCACGTCAGCGGTGGTTCCCGCCGGCGGGAGGCCTGCGCGCGGGTGGTGCGGCGGAGCGCCTGATCAAAAATGTCAGACCCCTCCGGCAGAGTCGGAGACATGGAGACCACCGCCATCCTCGTCCTTGTTGTCGGCCTGCTGATCGGGTTCACACTCGGCGCTGTCGCGCTGTCGCTGCTCGCGCGTTCTCGCGCGACGGAGACGGATGCCCGGCGTGAGTCGGAATTGGCCCAGGCCAAGTTCGACACCGCACAAGCCCAGGCGCAGGCGGCGGATGCCCGCGCCCAGGCCTCCGATGCACGGGCCGATGCCGCCCAGGCCCGCGGCGAGGCCTCCCGCGAACAGACCAACGTCGCCCGACAGGAGGCGCTGCTGGCCGAGGCCCGCACCCACGTCGCCGAGGCGCGCTCGGCCATGTCCGCTGCCCAGGCCGAGGCCGCCGAGGTGACGGCCAAGTTGGCGGCGGCGGAGGCGGAGCGGGACGGGGCGGTGGCTCGAGCCGCGGAATTGGCCGCTGATCGCGAGGCGCTGGCCAACCAGTTCAAGGTGCTCTCGACCGAAACGCTGGAGCATCAGGGCAAGGTGGTGGATGCCAAGGCCGTGGAGCGTTTGGAGCAGACCAAGGCGGCCCTGCAGCCGCTGACCACGCTCATGTCCCAGTTCTCCGAACGGCTCACCGAGATCGAGAAGGAACGGGTCGCGATGTCGACCGACCTCCGCAACCACGTGCGGGCGGTGCAGAACACCGGCGAGCACCTGCGGCGAGAGACGCACGCGCTGGCCACCGCTCTGCGCAAGCCCCAGGTCCGTGGACACTGGGGCGAGATGCAGCTGCGCCGCGTGGCCGAATACGCCGGCATGGTCGAGCGCTGCGACTTCGAACTCCAGACCACGACCCAGACGAGCGCCGACCGGACCATCCGCCCGGACATGCGGGTCGAGCTCTCCGGCGGAAAGTTCGTGTTTGTCGACGCCAAGGTGCCGTTGAGCGCGTTCCTGGAGGCCTACGAAACCGAGGACGAACGGACCCGGGAAGAAAAACTGAAGCTGTTCGGCCGCAACGTGAAAACCCATGTGGAGCAGCTGTCCGGCAAGCAATATTGGAAGGCCGACGCCGGAACCCCCGAGTTCACGGTGCTGTTCCTCCCCAACGAGCAGTTCCTGTCCTCGGCCTCCGAGGTCGTGCCGGACATCCACGAGTTCGCTGCCCGGAAGGACGTGATTCTGGCAACGCCGGCGACCTTGATCGCACTCCTGCGCGCGGTGTCCTACGGCTGGAAACAGGCGGCACTGGCCGAAAGCGCCGCCGAAGTCTTCGCGCTGGGCCGTGAGCTTCATGACCGGCTCAGCACGATGGGTGAGCACGTTGACAAGACCGGCCGCTCCCTCACGTCGGCGATGCTGGCCTACAACAAGATGGTCGGGTCCTTCGAGAGCCGGGTGCTGCCGACTGCACGCAGGTTCCGCGACCTCAAGGTCACCGATCTCGAGTTGGCGGCTCCCAGCCCGGTGGTCGAATCCACTCGCGCGATCACAGCGCCCGAGCTCGTGGAGGACGCGGCCAAGGTCGAGCCGATGATCGGCAGGCCACGGCGGCAGAGTGTCGACGCGCTGCCCGAGCGGGACGAACTCACCCGCGGCGAGCCAGACCTTCTCGAGCTCGTCGACAACCCCCAGGCTCCAATCCGCAAGCGCGGCAACAGCGCCTGACCGACAGCGCCTGACAATGTGGCACGCCACGTGGAGCACCCCATGGGTGCGCTGAGGAGACCTGTCGATGGATACTTCTCCGGTGGACCGAATAACCTCCGCCGACATCGCTCTCGCGGCTGCACGTCTTCGCGGCGTGGTCACCGAGACCCCGCTGCAGCTCAACAGGCGCCTGAGCGAGCGGGTGGGAGCGGATGTCTGGCTCAAGCGCGAGGACTTGCAGCCTGTCCGCTCCTACAAGATCAGGGGCGCGTACAACCTCATCAGCCAACTGTCGGAGCAGGAACGCCACGCGGGCGTCATCTGCGCGTCAGCCGGCAATCACGGCCAGGGCGTCGCCTATGCGTGCGCGCGGCTGGGCATCCAGGGCCGGATCTATGTGCCGACCACCACGCCGCGTCAGAAGCGGGACCGGATGCGCCAGCTCGGTGGTGAACACGTCCGGCTCATCGTCATCGGCGATACCTATGACGAGGCTGCGCAGGCAGCCTATGCGGCAGCCTGGGAGTCCGGCTCCACGATGGTGCCCGCCTTCGACGACCCGCGCACCATCGCGGGTCAGGGCACCCTGGCCGTGGAGATCGTGCACCAACTGGGCAAGGCCCCCGACGTCCTGGTGGTGCCGGTCGGCGGCGGCGGCATGTTGGGCGGCTGCCTGACCTGGTTCGCCGATCACCACCCCGACTGCAGGGTCATCGCCGTCGAACCCGCCGGTGCCCCCTGCGTCGCTGCCGCGCTGGAGGCCGGTGAACCGGTGACCCTCGACTCCATCGACACCTTCGTCGACGGTGCCGCTGTCCGCCGATGCGGGGAACTGACCCACGCGATCGCCGCCGCCCATCGTCCGGAGATGCTGGCGGTGCCCGAGGGCCAGATCTGCACCGAGATGCTCGACCTCTATCAGACCGACGGCATCATCGCGGAGCCCGCAGGCGCCCTGGCCCCGTCCGCCATCGGTCATCAGTTGGAGATCGAACCCGGCCAAACCGTGGTGGCGATCCTGTCCGGCGGCAACAACGATGTGTCCCGCTATTCCGAGATCGTCGAGCTGTCCCTGGTGCACGAGGGACGCAAGCACTACTTCCTCGTCAACTTCCCGCAGGAGCCGGGGGCTCTGCGCCGGTTCCTGGACGAAGTGCTCGGTCCTGATGACGACATCACGCTGTTCGAATACGTGAAACGATCCAACCGCGAGCTCGGCCCCGCACTCGTTGGGGTGGAGCTCGGCACCCCGGAGGACCTCGGGGCGCTGATGGTGCGGATGAATCGTTCACCCATGACCGTCGAACCGGTGCTGCCGGACAGCCCGTTCTATCGCTTTCTGGTCTGACGTCGGATCACCCGCGAAGGAGGAAGAACCATGCGCGTCGCGCTGGCCCAGATCTGCTCGGGCCCCGAGGTGGCGGCCAACCTCGCCCTCGTGCGGAAGCGCGCGGCGGAGGCTGCCGACAAGGGGGCCCGGCTGGTGCTGTTCCCCGAAGCCACCATGCGTGCTTTCGGCCACAACCTCACCTCAGTCGCCGAGCCGTTGGACGGCCCGTTCGCCACGGCCATCGCAGAGCTGGCCGCCGAGCTCGACATCACCATCGCGCTGGGCATGTTCACGCCATCTCGGGCGAGCGGTGATCGCGTACGCAACACACTCCTCGTCGCCACTCCCCCCGGCCCGAACGCAACGGATGCCTCCGGTCCGGGACAGGGGCGGCTGCGGGCGTACGACAAGATCCACCTCTACGATGCGTTCGGATTCGCGGAGTCCGACACCGTCGAGGCCGGCGACGACGAGGTGCGGGTGGAGGTGGACGGCGTGCTCGTCGGGCTCACCATCTGTTACGACATCCGCTTCCCGCAGTTGTTCATCAACCACGCCCGGGCGGGTGCCCGGCTGATCCTCGTCCCCGCCTCGTGGGGGGCCGGCCCCGGGAAACGCGAGCAGTGGGAGCTCCTGGCCAGGGCCCGCGCGCTCGACTCGACGAGCTGGATCCTGGCGTGCGGTCAAGCGGACCCGCAGGCGTCCGGGGTGGACGCCAAGCCGGGTGCCCCGACCGGCATCGGATATTCCATGGTCGTCTCCCCCACCGGGACGGTCGTAGCGGCAGCCGGGGCCGGCCCCGAGCTGGTGCTCGCCGACCTCGTCCCGGGAGCGACCGATCGTGCCCGCGCCGCCATCCCCGTGCTCGACAATGCCCGGCTGAGCTGACATGCGCGCCTGGTTGGTGTGGGGCACGGGTGTGGTGGTGTACGCCACCGCCATCGCTCACCGCACGTCACTCGGCGTCGCCGCCCCGCAAGCGGCCGAACAATTCGGGACCACCGCCAGCGTGATCGCGCTGTTCGTGGTGTTGCAAGTGGGGATGTACGCCGCCATGCAGGTCCCGGCCGGCATCCTGTTGGACCGGTTCGGCGCTCGGCGGATGCTGACCGCGGGCGCCGCCGTGATGGCGGTCGGCCAGTTGCTGCTCGCGATCTCCCACTCCATGCCGCTGGCGGTCACTGCACGGATGTTGACGGGTGGCGCCGATGCCGCGATCTTCATCTCCGCCCTGCGGCTCATCCCTGCGTGGTTCCCCGTCCACCGCATCCCCGTGCTCACCCAGTTGACCGGCGTCCTCGGGCAATTCGGACAGATCCTCAGCGCCGTCCCGTTCGTGTGGGTCCTGCACCACTTCGGCTGGTCCACCGCATTCCTCGGCGTTGCAGGTCTGGGCCTGGTGATCGCCGTCTCGGCGTACACACTCATCCGCGACAGCCCCCACGGACGGATCCGGCGCGACAGCCACGTGGCGGAACGATTCTTCGGTCAACTCGTCGCAGCCGCACGGGAGCCGGGAACCCGACTCGGCATGTTCGAGCACGCCATGGCTGCGTTCGGCGCGATGACGTTCGCGATGATGTGGGGTTTCCCCTATCTGCTGGAGGGCGAGGGCCGGTCCCCCGCCACCACTGGCGGGCTGTTCACGCTCTTCGTGTTCGGTTCCATCGTTGCGGGGCCGATCATCGGCCATCTGACCAGGCGGCACCCGATGCGGCGCAGCACACTGGTGATGATCGTGTCGCTCGCCGGAATCGTGCCGTGGCTCATCGTCTTTGTCTGGCCCGGGCCGGCGCCGTTGTGGTTGCTGGCGCTGGTGGTGCTCGGGCTGTCGATCTCGGGGCCCGGCTCCAACATCGGCCTCGACCACGCGCGCACGTTCAATCCTCCGCAGCGCATGGGCACCGCCAGTGGGCTGGTCGTGATGACCGGCTTCACGTTCGTCCTGCTGGCGATCCTGTTCGTCGGTGTCGCTCTGGACCTTGTCACTGGTGGCGAGCCGCCGACGCTGGCCGACTATCGGCTCGCAATGGCGGTCCAGATTCCCCTGTGGATCATCTGTTGGATCGGGCTGCTGGTCTCCCGGCAGCAGACCCGACGCGTCCACAACATGACGATCCCCACGTGGCGCGAGGTCTGGCGTCGGGAACGGGATCGCCGCCGCGAGCGCTGACGCCGAACCTCCCGATGATCAGGCGCGCCCGGCGATCAGCCGCGCCCGATGAACGGCATCCCCGCCGCCATCACCATCAGCTCGGGCACGGCAACGTCATTGGGCAGCGCCACCACGTCGGCGACGAGACGGGCCACATGCACCGGATCGAACGTCGGTTCGGCCTTCCGCGATCCATCGGGCTGAAGGGCATTCACGAACGCCCCGGTCATGTCGGTGGCCGCGTTCCCGATGTCGAGTCGTGTCGCGGTGATGTTGTGTGCCCGACCGTCGAGCGCGATCGACTTGGTGAGCCCGGCGATGGCGTGCTTGGTGGTCGTGTACGCGACCGATTCCGGCCGTGGGGTGTGCGCCGAGATCGATGCGTTGTTGATGACTCGGCCTCCCCCGGCCTCTTTCATCATCCGCACGGCTTCCCGCGCGCACCACACCGCACCGGACACGTTGACCTGCCACGCGGCGTTCCAGGTGTCGTCGTCGATGGTGTCGATGCTTTGCCCGGCAGGGAAGACGCCAGCGTTGTTGAACAGCACGTCCACCCGGCCCGGATGGTCGGCGATGGCCCGGAACAATGCCCGCACGGACTCCGGATCGGTGATGTCGGTCGGCGTGCAGAGCGCCTGCGCGTACCCCTCCGCGGTCTCCGCCAACAGCTCCGCCCGTCGGCCGGCCAGGACCACCACGTGTCCCCGGGCCAGCAACTCCCGGGCCACTGCCCGACCGATGCCCGACCCGGCACCGGTCACCACGATCACGCGTGGTTCGGTTGTGGTCATCGCTTGGCCGAGCTGCGGCCGACCGTCTTGCGCAGTTCCGGCGGCAGGGCGAAGGTCAGGTTCTCCTCCGTCAGCCGTTCCTCGGCGACATCGTCGAAGCCGTGCTCGGCGAGCCGCTCCAGCACACCCTGCACCAGGACCTCCGGGACCGAGGCACCCGAGGTCACACCGATGCTCGTGACGCCCTCGAGCCAGGCCGGATCGATTTCGTTCGCATAATCCACCAGATAGGCGGCCTTGGCACCGGCGTCGAGCGCCACCTCCACCAGGCGTACGGAGTTCGACGAGTTCGTCGAACCCACGACGATGACCAGATCGGAGTGCTCGGCGATCTGTTTCACGGCCGCCTGCCGGTTGGTCGTGGCATAGCAGATGTCATCGGACGGCGGATCGATGATGTTGGGGAAACGTTCCTTCAGCCGACGCACGATCTGCATGGTCTCATCGACGCTCAGCGTGGTCTGGGACAGCCACGCGACCCGATCGGGATCCGGGACCTCGACGGTCTCGGCGTCGGCCGGGGACTGGACGAGGATCGTGCGGTCGGGCGCCTCGCCGGCGGTTCCCTCGACCTCCTCGTGCCCCTCGTGGCCGATGAGCAGAATCGTCAGGTCGTCCTCGGCGAACCGCTTCGCCTCCTTGTGCACCTTGGTGACCAGCGGACACGTCGCATCGATGGTCTGCAGCCTGCGTTGCTTCGCGTCCGCGTGCACCATCGGCGACACCCCGTGCGCCGAGAACACCGTGATCGCGCCCTCGGGCACCTCGTCGAGCTCCTCGACGAAGATCGCCCCGCGCTCGGTGAGGGTCTCCACCACATGTTTGTTGTGCACGATCTGTTTGCGCACATAGACCGGCGCGCCATAGTGCTCCAGCGCCTTCTCCACGCTCACGACAGCGCGGTCGACACCTGCGCAATAGCCGCGCGGCGCGGCAACCACTACTCGCTTATCACCCATGGCCCACAGTCTAGGAGTGTGGCTCGCGGACCCAAGACTGTCGTACCGCCCCTCTATGGTGGCGTTCGTGGCCATTGAATCCTCCGCCGAAGCCCCGCAGCCGCTCGGGAAGATCGTCACCGCCGTCAAGGGCTGGGTCGAGCGGCTCGGTCGGGTGTGGGTCGAGGGGCAGCTGATCGAGCTGAAGCGGCGACAGAACAGCCAGTGGCACTGGCTGACGTTGCGGGATCGGTACGCCGAGGTTTCCGCTTCGGTCTCCATTCCCATTGACGTGCTGGAGGCGGCGGGTCCCATCTCGGAGGGGATGACCGTGACCTGCCTGATCAAACCGCACGTCAACTCCAAGAACGGCAGCCTGTTCTTCGTCTGCTCCGATCTGCGCCCGTCCGGCGAGGGGCGGTTGCTCGCCCAGTTGGAGCAGCGCAAGCGGGCGTTGCAGGCGGAGGGGTTGTTCGACCGAACGCTGAAGAAGCGGCTGCCGGTGCTGCCCCGCGTGATCGGGTTGGTGACCGGGGCGGGGTCGGCGGCCGAGCGGGATGTGGTGGAGAACGTACGCCGACGCTGGCCCGGTGCTGCGCTGGAGATCCGACACACGCTGGTCCAGGGACCGCAGGCGGCTGAGCAGGTGATCGGCGCGGTCGGCGAGCTCGACGCTCTCGCGGACGTGCAGGTCATCATCATTGCCCGCGGTGGTGGGTCGCTGGAGGACCTGCTGCCCTTCTCCGACGAAGGGCTCGTGCGCGCGGTGTTCGCCGCCCGGACGCCGGTGATCAGCGCGATCGGTCACGAGACCGACATGCCGATCCTCGATCTGGTCGCGGACGTGCGCGCGTCGACACCGACCGATGCAGCGAAACGGGTGGTGCCGGATGTCGCGGAGGAGTACGCGCGCGTGGGTCAGGCGCGGGAGCAGCTCAGGCGGGCGGTCCTGGGTCTGGTGGAGCGGGAACAGCACCGGTTGGATCAGGTGCGCAACCGGCCCTGTCTGACCGATCCGCTCTATGCGTTCACGCTGAAACACCGGGAGATCGACGAGCTCCACCGACGGTCCGGACGCGCGGTGCAGGCCTTGCTGGACCGGGAGACGACCGGCGTACGGCACGCGCTGGAGCGCATCCGCGCCATGTCGCCGAAACAGACCCTGGAGCGGGGCTATGCGATCCTGCTCGACGGCTCGGGCCAGGCGGTCGCATCGGTGGCCCAGGTCGATGAGGGTGACGGGCTGCAGGCCCGGTTGGCCGACGGGCAGTTGGTGGTGGAGGTGCACGAGGTGACCCGCACCGACGGCAAGGACCCGCACGAGGAATGGGAGGACTTTGATGAGTGAACCGGGCATGACTGAACCTGTGGCCGGACCAGGGAGCGACCGGGCCCAGGGCGATGAGCTCAGCTATGAAGCCGCACGCGACGAGCTGATCGACGTCGTCCGCAAGCTCGAGGCCGGGGGTGCCTCGCTGGCCGAGTCGATGCAGCTCTGGGAGCGCGGGGAGAAGCTCGCCGACATCTGCCAGCGCTGGCTCGACGGGGCCCGGGCCAAGGTCGAGGAGGCCCGCCGGACCGCAACGCAGCAGGGGGACGCGCCGTGACATCCGACCGAGTTGTCGAGGAGTCGGCGGGCGAGGAGCGAGTGCACACATCCGGCGGCCGGCTCCCGCTCCCTTCGGCCATCCTGTTCGACCTCGACGGGACGATCATGGATTCCTCCCCCATCATCTGCCGAGCGATGTCGCTGGCCTGTGCGGAGTTCGGTCACGACCGCGCACCGGAGGTGTTCGAGCCCTATATCGGTCCGCCACCATGGCACACGTTTGCCGAGGTCACCGGGGAGCCACCGGAGGTGGTGGAGCGAATCGTTCCGCGCTATCGGGAGATCTACGACGGGATCATGGACCGGACGCCGGTGTTCCCGGGCATGCCGTCGCTGATCGAGACAGTCGCGGCTGCCGGGGTTCCGCTCGCGGTCGCGACCTCCAAGCTGCGGTCGGCAGCCATCAGCCTGCTGGAGGGCGCCAACCTGGCCGACAAGTTCGTCACGATCCAGGGAGCCGGCCAGGACCCGGCGAGCGCGGTCAAGGCAACGGTGATCCGATCCGCGATCGCGGATCTCGAAGCGGCCGGCGTCGACACCTCCCGGATGGTGATGATCGGTGACCGCCACCATGACATCGATGGGGCGGCCGCGTTCGGCGTACCCACGATTCTCGTCAACTGGGGCTATGCGCGCCCCGGGGAGGAAGAGGGGGCGATTGCTCGCGCCGCAACTCCCCGGGAGTTGGCGACGCTGCTCGGTGTGTCTGCCTGAGCGGGCCCCCGGGGCCGACCGGCCGTGCCGGTCAGGATGCCTGCAGCGTCCGCGCGAATTGCTGGAGGTCGGTGAAGGCCGCGTCGGCGGTCACCATCGTCACGGTGGGGTCGTCTCTGAGGACCAGTGAGCGCGTACGCCCGTCGTGCGACTCCCACCGTTCCCACTCCCGGCCTTCGATGAGTTCCTCACCGACCCGACGGCCCTCCCTGGTGACGTCCCGGACGAACTGCTCGAGCGCATCGTCGCCCTGGTTGATCTCGTAATAGATCTGGTCCGGGGAGATATAGCCGAGTCGCCAATGATGGCGAGGCGATGAGCCCCCGCCCACCGTGGGGTCCCCGGGCCGCAACCATCTCACCTGCGACGGCATCCAGGGGTCCCGACCTTCCTCGGGCAGACCCTCCGGTGCCCACACCGGCCACTCGACATTCGCGCGGGCGTTCTCCGCGACCGGCCGCCAGTCAACTCGCTCCACCGGATAGTCGTCGAGGTTGTTGGTCAACAACCAGGTCAACAACAGAATCGGGATCATGATCACCGCCAGTGAGCGGATCATGTCCCATGCGGTTGCCTTGCGCTGCTTGTCTGCCACCGGGCCATCCTCACAGAAGTGCCCGGGGCGGGAAAATCGTTCCGTCCGTCGTGCCTTGCCAAGGGCCCATCTGTGGGTGTTCACCCGTGCAACGCGACAGGCCCCCGCCCGGATGGACGAGGGCCTGCACACGTCGGTGAGTGATCAGTCGATGAGATCGAACATGCCAGTCGCCTCGGCGAGCTTGGCGAGCGACTCCCGGCCGGGTACGCCGTCGGCATCGCTGCCGGAATAGCCGAGGTGGCCCTGCCAACGGGAGTACGACTCCAGGAACAACGTCCCGAGCGACCCGTCGTCGGTGTTGCGGTTCGGCAGGCCGGCCTGGTCGAGTGCACGGCGAAGCGCGGTCTCGAGCAGCAGGCCCAGTTCCTTGTCCATGCCCTCACCGGTCTGGGTGTTGGGGCTGGAGTCGTGGGCGACGACCTCGCGTACCCGGCTCACGGACACGCTGGGCTTGGCAGCGACCGCGTCCTCCGCCGCCCGAGTGTCCTCCTGTACGCGGAGTTCGGCCGCCGCGGCCTCGGCCTGGGCAGCCGCCTCGGCGTCCACCTGTGCCTGACGCTCGGCCTCTGCCTTGGCGGTCGCCTCACGGTCGGCGGCTTCACGGGCCTCGGCTTCGTCGCGGGCCTTGGTGGCTTGATCGGCGTGGATCTTCTCAGCGGCCTCCTTCACCTGATCCGCAGTCTGCTGGGCAGCCTCCTTGGCCTTCTGCTTGTCCTTGTCGCCACCGAAGGCGTCCTTGATCTTGTCGAAAACACTCATGGAAGTTCCTCTCTGTCCCTTGCGGGAGTCATGGTTCTCTCCCTTGTCGGGGAATGGCTCTCAGCCGACTCCGCACGAGTGCCGGGCCACGCGAACCGCCGAACATCCTAAATGGGAAAAGGTCGTCCGATCGACGCTGGAATGACATTGTGGTGATATGCACACTGACGAGCGCAACCCCCTGATCCTGGCCCTTGGCGAGGCCGTTCCCGACATCGATGACACTGCCTTCATAGCCCCCGGAAGTGCGATCACCGGTGACGTCCGCGTTGGGGCGGACGCTTCGGTTTGGTATGGAGCGTCCCTGCGCGGTGACTACGTCCCCGTCTCGATCGGTGCTCGCAGCAACGTGCAGGACAACGCCACCCTGCACGCCGACCCGGGCTTTCCCTGCGATGTCCAGGAGGACGTCACGATCGGTCACAACGCGGTGGTGCACGGGTGCACGGTCGAGCCCGGGTGTGTCATCGGGATGAGTGCGGTGATCATGAACGGTGCCGTCATCGGCGCTGGAAGCCTCGTCGCCGGTGGCGCCGTTGTGATGCCGGGCACGAAAGTGCCGCCGGGGAGCCTGGTGGCAGGGATGCCGGCGAAGGTACGGCGCCCAACGTCCGACACCGAGCGGGAACAGTTCCTCCGCAGCGCAGCGACCTATGTGGAGAATGCGAAGCGCCACAAGGCTGCTCTCGACGACGCCTGAGGCCCGCTGCGCCGATGTCTGGCCGGAGCCGGACGCGCCTCCCATCGGCCTCCGCCTGAGGCCAGCACCGTCGTTGCGCACCCTCCTCCGGCGCGACCTCCCAACACGTCCCCCACTTCCCATCACGAAACGGACTTCC
>LSQX01192060.1_pt1 | contig 12442 bp, 14 predicted proteins | sample 654561 | NCBI WGS metagenome assembly LSQX01 (sample SAMN04489861, study PRJNA283612) | anaerobic digester metagenome | isolation source: 4 biogas reactors fed with cattle manure at either 37C or 55C with and... | place: Denmark: Kongens Lyngby | collected 2014 | reverse complement strand
GGCAGGAATCGAACCTGCGACACCGGGATTAGAAGTCCCGTGCTCTATCCCCTGAGCTACAGGCGCACAAATCTAATGGAGCGGGTGAAGGGAATCGAACCCTCGTAGCTGGCTTGGAAGGCCAGTGCTCTACCATTGAGCTACACCCGCTTGGCAAACATTATTATACATCACTTTTAAATCTCTATCAAGACCAACTGGTCGGGGCGGGCGGATTTGAACCGCCGACCTCCTGCTCCCAAGGCAGGCGCGCTGACCAAACTGCGCTACGCCCCGTCTTTTCAGCGCTACGATCTTATCACACGCCCGATTCAGGTGTCAAGGGCGCAAGCTCCGCAAGCAACTCGGCAGCCAACTGCAAAGCTCGACCCCGGTGACTCACCCGGTTTTTCTCCTCCGGAGAAAGTTCCGCAAAGGTCTTTTCCATTCCATCAACGATGAACAGGGGATCATAACCGAAGCCCCCTTCCCCTTTTGCGGCAAATCCGATTAGCCCTTCGCACTTCCCCTCAACCACGTGAACGTTGCCATCGGGCTCGGCAATTGCAATCACACAGCGGAAACGGGCCGTTCGCTCTTCTGGCGGTACGCCTTCGAGCAAGCGAAGCAACTTGCGGTTATTCTCCTCATAGGTGGCCTTAGGACCCGCAAAGCGCGCCGAATGGACTCCCGGTTTGCCGCCTAAGGCATCGACCTCTAGACCAGTATCATCGGCCAGGGCCAAGCAGCCTGTAAACGCCGCTATTTCCTTCGCCTTCTTGATCGCATTGGCCTCCAAGGTGGAGCCGTCCTCAACCACTTCCGGAAAACCGGGGAAATCGTGGGCAGTCAGCACCTGCCAGGGCTGATCGGCCAGGATTGCCTGGATTTCTTTGATCTTGTGCTCATTCCTCGAAGCGACTACCAGCCTTGCCAATCTTCCTTCCTCCAATACTGGCCACAACCTCCGGGGGCAGAACTTCACGCTGAATGGCGACTAAGCGCCGAATCCCCTGCTGGGCCAGCAGCAACATCTCTTCCATCTCATCCCAGCCAAAGGGAGACTCCTCCGCGGTCCCCTGGATCTCCACAAAACGACCGGCCGCAGTCATGACAACATTCATGTCTACCTGGGCCCGGCAGTCTTCTTCATAGCACAGATCCAACATCGGCACCCCGTTGACGATCCCGACGCTGGTCGCGGCGACGAAATCCGTGATGGGCAGCCCCGGCCATTTCTCCTGTTCTTTGATGACTGTCAAAGCATCGACGAGGGCGAGGAAGGCCCCTGTCACACCCGCGGTGCGTGTTCCGCCATCGGCTTGGAGTACATCGCAGTCAAGCCAAATTGTCCGCTCTCCTAATTGGGTTAGATCGACCACCGCTCGCAACGAACGACCAATCAACCTTTGGATCTCGTAAGTACGTCCGCTTATCCTGCCCCTAGCAGATTCCCGCACCGTTCGCGACTGGGTCGCACGGGGAAGCATGGCGTATTCCGCGGTAATCCATCCTTGACCTGTTCCCCTCAAGAACGGCGGCACCTTGTCTTCGATGCTCGCGGTGCAGATAACCCGGGTATCTCCCACCTCCATGAGGGCTGAGCCTTCCGGGTACTTGACATAATTGCGGACAATCCTTATTGGACGCATATCCTCGGGACCACGCCCGTCCACACGTTGCAATGCTATTCCTCCCCACATGGACCATTGTGCCAACAAACTGCTTCCAAGACTAGAGCATCGATCTCTCATCTAATGTGCCCTGCACCATGACAAGTAATCGGCATTTCGTGGCGGGCAATGGAATCAGTTTGTGGGTCTGCCGGCAACTGAAAGCACCCTTCCTATCCTCGGCCTGCGCCTTTGTAGGCAAGGAGAGCCAACGTCCGAGCCATTTCATTGTACACTATGCAGAGCCCCTCATCTACGCCCATGCCCGGCTTGGCCATTACCAGGGCAGGCTGGGTGGCTAGGGCGATGTGAGCGCAAATCCGAGCTGAACGGTCGGTTTCGTTGCACGTCCCACCGAGATAAGCATCCACTCCGTGCCGATGGCAAGCCAATACGGCCTCGATACTCTTGTCCAGTGACCCCAAGTCAGGGGTCTTGATTTGGATCATGTCAACTGCCCCGGCCGCGGCAAAATCCTCGATATCCTCCAAGGTATTGCACCACTCATCGGCCACGATGCCTACGGGCACGTTGGCTTCTTTCAGCCTCCGCCGCAAACGCGCCAGCACCTCGATTTGCTCATCCCGCCCCCCAGCGTCAACGGGGCTTTCAATGCGCAGTCCGTAAGGGGATGCCGCCTTGGCCAACTCGCCGCAATAGTCGACCAGCTTCCCTTCGTCCCCATCGAACAAAGAACCTAATAGTCCGTAGACATCCACTTGGATTACAGGCTCATATCCTTCCGCACCGATTTTTTGAATCCGGCCCGAGAGCCAGCTGATATACTCCAGCAGTCCTTCGCCGTCCGGACCCACCTTGTCAAGGCTGTTGAACAAGCCGTGGGGCAAGACGGACACTTGCTTGAGGATCATTTTGTCGACCTGCAAATATCGATCATCACCGCTTTGGGTCAAGATGGGGATCATCTTCCACTCAGGGCTCAGCCCCCATTCTTGGGCAACGACTTCACACATCGTCAGACCGCGGCTGCGAGCCACCGCGTCGAGGATCGCCTGGCTGACCCCATACTGAACCGCCATGGGCAGTCCCTGCAGTTGTTGGCACAGATCCCGGAAGGAGTGGAGGGAGCTGCCCCTTAGCCAGGGCACAACTCTCTCTTGAATCACTCCGGCTACTTTTTCCGCATTCAAAGGTTCCTCCCGGCCGCCAACACCCGCGTATTGGACCGTCGCGCAGTCGCCGTAGGCAACCTGCCCATCGCTAAGGACCAGTTGGACGCTCAGGGATCGACCGGGCTGCCGGATGCTCGTAAAACCCGGCGTAACCGGGGAGCCGCTGTAAACAAAACCATCACGCTTCGCTCCAGCCTTAATGGCCCCTTGATCGTCGGTGTAAAACCCGGTTAAACCAGGACTAGTCAGAACGTCGACAATATGCAATGATTTCACCTCCGGGATGGCCCCATGATGATTCAGGCAAGACCTCCTGCGGGCGGCGAGTTCACCTCCTTGGGCAGGCATTTCCCGCCTCGTCGGCTAGTTCCCCGACCAAACGGCGGAAAAGGTCGCCCCGCTCCTCGAAGTTGCGAAACATATCATAGCTGGCACAAGCGGGGGATAATAAAACGACATCGCCCGGCCTTGCAACTGTAGCCGCCAATTTGACCGCTTGAGAGAACTCTTTAGCCCGGAGAACAGGAAAATCCTTCTTTTTTCCCCGGACGGCCCTTTCTATTTTTTCTGCCGTCACGCCAACCAGGATCAAATGCTTTACCCGGGAGATGATATGATCGGCCAACTCATCGAAAGGTAGATTCTTATCGGAGCCGCCCGCAATCAAGATGATTGGGGCCGTAAAAGCATTCAGACCGGCGATTGCCCGGGCGGGAGTCGTGGCGATCGAGTCATTATAGTATTTCACGCCGCGCACCTCCCCCACCAGCTCCAACCTGTGGGCAACTCCGGTGAAGGTCCGACAGACCGCTGCCATGTGGTGCCGAGAAACTCCTACAGTGGCCGCGGCTAAACAGGCCGCCAGCACATTGTCAACGTTATGGCCCCCCAGCAGGGCAAGATCTTTGACCGAACACACGGTCCCCTCAAGCTCAGTCCCGGTGAGGACGATTTGCTCGCCATCGACCCAGGCGCCCCTGGCCACCGGGTGGAAACGGCTGAAGGTGAAGACCTGCCCCCGCGCCTCTTGCATCATCTTCGGCGTGTAAGGATCGTCGTCATTAAAAATGGCCACATCCCCCTCATCCTGCCACCGGTAGATGTTCTTCTTGGCATTAACGTAATGCTCCATCGAAGGATGGACGTCCAAATGGTTTGGGGTGATGTTGGTAATTACCGCAACATGGGGGCTTTTCTCCATCAGTTCCAGCTGGAAGCTGCTAAGCTCCAGGACCACCCTATCCTCATGGGTGATGCTGTCAACCTGGTCGATGAGCGGAGTGCCGATGTTGCCGCCGACGAAAACCCGGCGGCCCCCGGCCGCGAGCAGCTTGCCAACTAGAGTTGTTGTCGTCGTCTTGCCGCTGCTGCCGGTAATGCCAACAATGGGCGCCGGACATAGATCAAAGAATAAATCTATCTCGCTGGAGAGGACAACGCCAGCCTCTTTGGCCTTTTCGATCGGGGGCAGATGTTTTGGCATTCCCGGCGTTAGAAAAACGACATCGAAGTCCTCCAGGTCCTCCAGATAGCCGGGACCAAGCCTGAAGGCTACCCCCTGGGCCGCCAATTCACCATAGGCTGCGCCAAGCTCCTCGGGTCCCAACCGGTCACAGGCAGTAGGGACCACTCCCTGGCCCAGTAGGTAGCGAATTAGGGCCCGGTTGCTCAGCCCAAGGCCAACCACTGCAACCTTCTTCTTTGCCAAATCCAACCCTATAGCCCCCCTCAGGCCCTGCACCCCTCGACGGAAAGGTCGATGTGCTCGACGGGACCTAGTTCCTCACCCAAAAGCCGCGCGCCCCGCTGGGCAAACTCCTCCGGTTCCCCGGTCGTAAAGAAAAGGTCCTGACCTTTCTTCCCAGGGGACAGTAGATCCATCTCCGCTAGACAGCGGCCAGCCTCCCGCACCGCCTCCACCGCCGGATCGACCGTCTTTATCTCGCCCATGTAGGCTCGGACCTGACCATCGAGAAAGGGATAATGGGTGCATCCATAGATTAACGTATCCACACCGGCAGCCCGCAAAGGTCCCAAATATTCATCGATGGCCTGGGCCATTTGGGTAGAGTTGAGATGTCCATTCTCGATGAGCGGAACGAACCGGGGGCATGCCTGGCTATAGACCTGCACTCCGTGTTCCCTCAGCATGCGCCCATAAGCATCGCTGTCTATCGTTCCCTGGGTGGCGATCACTCCGACCTTGCCTTCCTCGCTCATCCGCAGGGCAGCTTTCACTCCCGGCTCGATCATGCCGATCAGGGGCAGGGAGAACTCCTTCCTGACGATAGGCAAGGCTAGTGCCGATGATGTATTGCAGGCGATCACCACCATCTTCACACCTCGGCTTACTAAGAAGGTAATGATCTGACGAGCAAAAAACTGAATTTCTTGGGGAGTTCGATCTCCATAAGGCAGGCGGGCCGAGTCCGCCAAGTAGATGATCTGTTCGTTGGACAATTGACGCCGGATCTCCCGAACGACAGTCAAGCCCCCTACACCCGAATCATAGACCCCGAGGGGAGCACATTTATCCATGCCTTCACCATCCGTCCCTTTAGTCGCCCTATCATTGTATGCAAGTGTGTTCGAATAGTCCTAGAGCTAGTGTGTCCGGCCCATCTTTTCCCAATACGCCTTTAATGTTCCTCCAATACCAAGGAAAAATCGGGCTCTAAAGGAGTGCGAAGGTCCAGGTGCCCCATGAGGGTTTCAAGCTCGCGGCCACCGACGAAAATCTGGACCTGCTCCACCTCCGGCAGCTGAGCCAGGGTATTGACAACGGCGTACACGGTCAGCAGTTCGCCGGTAGTCCCCCCTGGATGAAACTCAATCATCTCGGCGCTAAAATCCACATAAGCCACTCCGTCCACCACGGCGACACTGTGCATCCGGGTACCGGCGGGGAGGGGCAACACCCAAGGCTCATCGGGCCGAGGCCCCTTGAGGAGTTCTTCGATCAGGCCTTGGGGAGATGCCTGCTCTGGGCTGATGGTTCTCTTCACCGGCACAAGACTGGTTCCATCCCGAGTGGCCAGATAAATGAGCACCTCGGTCTGGGAAAGACCGGTCGACACCGATGACGGACCGGAACGTTGAACCAACGCCCAAATGACAATTATCACTAGCAGGAATATGAGTCCAACTAAGGCTTTGCGCGTAACCTTGCCCACCGCTGGTCACCCCTCACTGGTCGTTGCGACCGTGTCTCCAGCATCTTCAACGATCTCGGGCACCGGGCCCAAAGACCGACCCGCCCGCTGCTGGAAATAGCGGCTGAGGCCCTGGAACAACGCACGGGCGCAACGCTGGCGAAATTCTGGATTCAGAAGGAGCCTTTCTTCATCGGGATGATTGATAAAGGCAACTTCAACGAGGGCCGTTGGAATACTGGATTCCCTAAGGACATACAGGTCGCGGCGGGTTTTGACCCCCCGGTCCGTCCGTCCCAACTCCTCCATTAACGACGCCTGCAGGGCCTCGGCCAACAACCGACTGCTTTGCTTGTCCGGATGGTAAAAGGTCTCGGTTCCGCAGGCCTCTTGGAAGCGGAAAGCGTTGGCGTGGATGCTCAAGAAGATGTCTCCCTTGCCTTCTTTAGCTAAGCGAACACGCTCTGGAAACTCAACATAGCGATCTTCGTCCCTGGTCATGTGGACTTCACAGCCAACCGCCACCAGCAAGTCCCTCAGCCTCAAGCTGATATCTAAGACCACGTCCTTTTCCTTGCTCCCTGAGGGACCTAAGGCGCCAGGATCCAGTCCGCCATGGCCAGGGTCTAAGATGATGAGAAGACCCTTGCCCGTCTTTTCGGCGGCCTCTTTCACCCCCGGAAGGGACGGGAAATCTGGATCGGGCTCCTTGACAAGGGCAACTGGCTCCTTGGCCGGTTCTCCTTCAGCCACCTCCAGATCATCGACCGCCGGTGGCATGGGCGGCCCCAGCTGGATGCACACCCCCTCTTCCTGGCGGGAGGCCTTGGCTTCCACAGGGCCGTTGACGTCAAGGACCACCCGGACTACATTGGGAAGAAACTGGCTCGCCCGCACCTGCTTGATAAGCTCGCCTTCGAGGAGGATTATCCGATCCTTCGCGTTGAGGGAAGCGTGGAAAACGTCGATCACCACCCGATCCGGCTCCACCAGCCGCCATATCTCATAAGGAGCGTGGGGGGGTACGGCGATGAACAGTTCCCCTCCTACGTCCGTATCCCGCCAAGACAAGGAATCAACCGCGTGGTTCAATAAGAGAGCTACGCCAGGCTCATCTTCGCGGGCAAAGGCCTCGTAACCAACGGGTGCGTTTAGCTCCACCACCACCCTGACGATATCGGGGCCAAACTGGCCAACCCGCAGACACCGGGCCACCCCGGCCTGAGCCGGCTGTTCCCCTGGAGAAAGGCCCAGCTTGGCCCCATGGACATCGACAACTATGCGATGGGGATCGGCCAGGAGGATCGTATCGTAAGCAACGGGGGCGTTGGTCAGCACATCGAGCCTTGTGCGCCCCTCCTCCTCGGTGAGGACAACCTCAGATACAACGATAGTTGTATCGGACAGATGAAGGGCAGCTGTCTCCACATCCCAGCGGATCGTCAGTTCCAACGCCTCAGCCAGAAAAGTCAGCGGCACCAGGATCCGGTCATCTTTCAACCGGGGAGCCGCCCGCAGTGGACGTGTTTCCCCGTTGAGCTGGGCCTCCCGGGAGTCGATGTGCATGACGATCTGCTTATCCTGCCTTTGAATTTCAATTCGCCCCGCTCCGGGTTCCCAGCTTAAGGACAGACCAATGGCGCTGGCCAGCGACCTAACCGGCAACAGAACATGGCCATCGACAACAACCGGTGCCACATCTGAGCTGAGAGCCCGCCCATTGAAGTAGACTTGAGTTGCCGATGCCAGCCCTCCTAGGATAAAAAAAAGCAAGATGACTGCCAAAACCAAGGCCGCCCTACCCGTACGCATTAGGCTCCACCCTTCTGTCTCGATTAGGCCTTTGGCCTTCCTGAGAGGTTTTTCGACGAGAGGAAGGGATTTCCTCCCACGTGGGGGTCGCAGTCTTCGTCTAGGACGGGCGCTATGGTCTTCTCCCACAACCAGTACTTCCCGCTGCTGTGTTCCTCTTCCGTTCCATAGAGCACCTGCAGGGTATAAGACCTGGAGGAAACATCGGCCGTGAAGGAAGGGAGCTCCCGCAGGATCACCGTTCGGGGATAAATGATGGCCGCCATTTGGGGGTCGAGGGCAAAATTGCTGTCGGTGTACGTCCCGGCAAAGTCCCGGTAATCATCCAGTTCAGCCAACAGATCGATGACCACATCCCCAAATGGGTCCAAAACCTTAATGCTGTGGATGAAGTATTCCTCATTGGTTCCGTTGGCAAAGCCAACCAGGCCGAAAACGTCCTTGATTTCCCCTTGGCCTTTCCCCTGGTAGAATAAATGGTAATCGATCTTAAAGCCAACGGGCCACAGACCCGTTTCCTGACTGATGCGAGGCTTGTTTTCGCCCCTGTCGACATGCAGGTTAAGTTCAAGGGGCTGATAGCCCGGCGCTGTGATCATCAACGTCTGGCGGCCAAGGGGGACATTGATGGTAAACCTCCCCTGTTCGTCTGCCCAGGCCTCCTTATCTGCTAACCGCACCCTGGCCCCCGGCACAGGATCGCCAAAGACATCCTCTACCGTACCGACGACGCTGCCTAAACCTTGAATTTCAGCGATGACAACTCGCAATGCCCCAGTGCCCATTCCAACTGCAATGCCAAGGCCCCAAAGGAGCAGCACCAAGAATCGACCAACCTTGGTCAACCTCTTCCCTCCCTACGTTCTAGACCTTTACAGGTATATTCCCCATCCCCCTTCCCCTAGTACCGAAGGAGTCGATCATCCCGTTAGATCTTGACATTCGGCCCTTTACCCGCTATAATCAAGATGGTCAAATAGCCCACGTACAAGACCCCTCCTGCGAAGAAGGGGTTGTATTGTCGGGGTGAGGATGTGAAAAACGGCATCAAGGTGGTTACTGAGAATCGCAAGGCCCGCCACGACTACTTCGTTGACGAGGTAATCGAAGCGGGAATTGTCCTTCAGGGTACGGAAGTCAAGTCCCTGCGGGCTGGACGGGCAAACTTGAAGGACAGCTACGCAACGATTGACAATGGCGAGGTTTTCTTGCATAATGCCCACATAAGCGAGTACGAGTACGGCAATCGCAACAATCACGATCCGTTGCGGAGCCGCAAGCTGCTCCTCCATCGGGAGGAGATCCAGAAGCTAATCGGGCGTACTAGAGACAAAGGCTATACGTTGATCCCTTTGAAGATTTACTTTCGCAATGGCAAAGCGAAGGTAGAACTGGCCCTGGCGAGGGGAAAGAAGCAGTACGACAAACGCCAGGCCATCGCTGAACGGGACGCGCGAAGAAGGATCGAGCACACCTTGAAAGAGCGTTTAGCTAACACACGGGGGTGAATTAGATTCGACACAGGGATGAAGGCGCATCAATAGCGGGTCGAGGTCCTGCGCCTCGTTAAACTGCGGGAAAGCGATAAACGCCAACGATAATTACGCACTCGCTGCCGCGTAAGACGGCAGCCGCTCCCCAGCTTCTCGCTCGTGGAAGCTGGTGCGGGTGTCAACCTAGCGAGCTACCTAGCCGGCAACGCCCATAACCGTCTGGGGAAACTGATGGGCTAGTCCTAAGGAGAATCCTGCCCTTGGGAGCCCCGAGGGACGAAGTGCAATACAAGGGATACACCCGTAGAAGTTGGTGTGACTTTCCTTGTGGACAGCGGTGCAATTCCGCTCACCTCCACCAAACATAAGAGGAAGCGCTGCCAGTAGGCAGCGCTTTGCGGATCTTGTGGGACTCTAGCGGACAGGCTGCATAACCATCTGCTCGTAATGGCTGCGAATACGCTGGATCTCCTGGGGGGAAGCGGGCGAGGGCGGAATGTAATAACCCTTGCTGATGGCGAATTGGGCCAGTTGCTGCTGGGTTTGCTCCGCCCGACCCCGCAGATCGGAGAACAGCTGGCGCAGGGACTGATTGGATACCTCTTGCATCGCCTTCGTATAATCCTCAATTTCATGCTTAGTGAGATGCAGCACATCCAGCACCATGTCGCGATCGCTGACCATCGAATTCCCTCCTTAGGAAAGAAAGCCCATCAGATTCTGAACCTTCTGGGCGCACTCCTGGCTGGCATTTTGAAAGAAACTCTTCAGTTGCGGTTCCGTCGCCTGCTGTGCATACAGCCCCAGTTTATTGCTGCTCGCGACTGCATTGCCGATCATCTCCCGCAACAAGTTGAGCTCCATCTGGGTTAAGGCCATAGGCAAGCTCCTTTCTATGGGGTGATCTCCCCCATAGTGTTGCGCTCATCGCCGCCCGCTATGCAGCTTCCAATTCATTTCCCCCGAACGCGATTGTTCCCCAGATAGGACAAAGGGGCCGCAACGGGCCCCTTAATCGGTCAGCTAATAAGGATTGCGAGTGACTCCGTCTAGCTTCTTGCTGGTCGACCCATGCTCGACAAAGGTCTTACAGCAAGTGCTCATACAACTGTCCACAGGGGTTTCCTGCAACATCTGGGCCTGGGGAGCATCCACCTCATCGGGCTCTGCTTGTCCCAGGGCATCGGAGGTGATCAAGACTTCCGATGCGTTGCAGATATTATTCTTCGCCCAGTAGTGGCAGTTGCTCACACTGCAGTGGATCCTCGCCATGCTCTTACCTCCCTTATGGCCAACCTTGACCCTAGTTTGGCCTAGGTTGCAGGAGGTGATGCATGCCCTTAAATGACGGTCAACACGATCGACAAGATGCCAAAGGCGATGGCAATGAACTTGGTGAGGGACTCTAACGTAGCCTCAATCCCCTTCGTTCGACCATGGAACATTTGACTGCCCCCGGCAATCGATCCCAAACCTTCCCCTTTGCTCTGCTGCAGCAGGATGACGACGATCAACCCGATAGAGACGATCAGCTGCACTACCATCAACGCCGATTTCACCCACAACACCTCCCCTTATCCAGGCCCCTTGATCTTACCACAAGGGTCCTGCCGAGACAACGGATTAGCCCCTCTTGAGACCGTACAGCGCAAACTCCGCGAGCTCCTCTTCGATCCGGAGGAGTTGATTGTACTTGGCCACCCGATCGGTGCGGGAAGGCGCGCCGGTCTTAATCTGCCCGGCATTAGTCGCCACGGCGATATCGGCGATGGTCGTGTCCTCCGTCTCACCAGAGCGGTGGGAGATAACCGACGTATAACCCGCCCTCTTGGCCATTTCGATGGCATCGAGAGTCTCCGTCAAGGTGCCGATCTGGTTGACCTTAACCAGGATCGAATTGGCCACGCCCATCTCGATTCCCCGGGAGAGACGCTTGGTGTTGGTCACAAACAAGTCATCGCCCACCAGCTGGACTTTCCCGCCCAAGCGCTCGGTGAGCTTATGCCAGCCCTCCCACTCATCCTCGCTCAAGGGGTCTTCGATGGAAATAATCGGATACTTGCCCACCAGCTCGTCGTAGAAAGCGATCATGGCATCGGTATCCCGCTCGACCCCTTCCCCGGCGAAAACGTACTTCCCGTCTTGAAACAGCTCGGTCGAAGCCACATCCAAAGCCAGCGCCACATCTTCCCCAGGCCGGTACCCAGCCTTTTCGATGGCCTCCAGAATGACTTCGATCGCCTGCTCATTGGACTTAAGATCGGGAGCAAAACCGCCCTCATCCCCCACGGCGGTATTCAGGCCCAGCCCCTGCAGCACCTTCCGCAGGCTGTGGAAAACCTCCGTCCCCATCTGCAGGCACTGCCGGAAAGACTCCGCCCCGATGGGCATCACCATGAATTCCTGGATATCCACGTTGTTATCCGCGTGCTTGCCGCCATTGAGGATGTTCATCATCGGCACAGGCAAGACCTTGGCATTAACGCCGCCGATGTACTGGTACAAAGGCAGCCCTACGCTCGCCGCGGCCGCCTTGGCCACAGCTAAGGACACCCCCAGGATCGCATTGGCTCCTAGATTTTTCTTGTTGTCCGTTCCATCGAGCTCCAACATGCGGCTATCGATCCCCAGTTGATCGGTGGCATCCATGCCCACGATTTCAGGGGCAATCACCTCGTTCACATTTGCGACAGCCTTCAACACACCCTTGCCGTTATAGCGGTCCCCATCGCCATCCCTAAGCTCCACCGCCTCAAAGGCGCCCGTTGACGCCCCGGAGGGCACAGCCGCGCGGCCAACACTGCCGTCAGCCAGTATTACTTCCACCTCTACTGTCGGGTTGCCCCGTGAGTCAAGTATCTCCCTGCCATGGACATCCTCGATAACGGTCATTGCTACTCCTCCTTTTTGATCAACGAAGATCCGGTCATTTCTACCGGCTTTTCCACTCCGTAAAGCTCCAAGATCGTCGGAGCCACATCGGCCAGGATCCCATCCCGCAACGCCACCTGTTTGTCGCTGACGAGGATGAGAGGCACCTGATTGGTCGTATGAGCCGTGTGGGGCTGTTTAGTATCGGGATCCTTCATCAGTTCAGCATTGCCGTGGTCCGCGGTGATGATAACATGGGCGCCTTGCCGCCTAGCTGCGGCAACGACCCGGCCCACACATCGATCAACGGTTTCCACCGCCTTGATGGC
>LSQX01118584.1_pt3 | contig 12442 bp, 10 predicted proteins | sample 654561 | NCBI WGS metagenome assembly LSQX01 (sample SAMN04489861, study PRJNA283612) | anaerobic digester metagenome | isolation source: 4 biogas reactors fed with cattle manure at either 37C or 55C with and... | place: Denmark: Kongens Lyngby | collected 2014 | reverse complement strand
CATTCGCTACATTCAACGAATCCCACGCATCCGGAATTACATAATTAAAACGCTCCTGATTGAGATTTGATTGTTGCTCTAAAAGAGAGCGGACATGGTTTAATGCATTCATTTAATGACTCCTTTAAATATGCCCTTATCTTATCATATTTCATAAGGTAATTGTGATTGTTTAACAACACCTAAAATGGTAAACTTGAAGTTGGAGACAAGATGGATTTTAAAACTTTTTTAGAACAAGAAAAACAACAAGACTACTATAAAAAACTAGTCGCTTTCATTAACAAAGAAAGCCAATCACACACAATATATCCTCCTTATAAGGATATTTTTAAAGCATTCGAGTTATGTGATTTTGACGAAACAAAAGTCGTCATAATAGGCCAAGACCCCTATCACGGTGAGTCACAAGCCATGGGCTTAGCCTTCTCAGTCAATGAAGGAATTAAATTGCCACCAAGCCTGAGAAACATATTCAAAGAAATCAGGGAAGATGTCGGCATAACAAACTCAAACGGATCACTCATCAATTGGGCCAAACAAGGAGTCCTCTTAATGAACACAACGTTAACAGTTAAAAGTGCTAGCCCGATGTCACATCAAAATAAAGGCTGGGAAATATTTACAACCAAATGGATTCAGTTATTAAACGATCAAAAAGAAGGATTAATCTTTGTTCTATGGGGCAACCATGCTCAACAATTTGAAAAGATAATCGATACTAATAAGCATCATATATTCAAAAGCGCACACCCATCACCCCTAAGTGCCTCACGAGGTTTCTTTGGATCTAAAGTCTTCTCAAAAATTAATACACTTTTACAACATTCAATAGATTGGAGTACCGATTAATGTTTAGTGACATAAACCAAGCCCTAGAAGTGCTAATGGATCGCAGACGCAGCCTTCACCCACAATTATTTAAATTCAAAAAGGCCATGGAAGCCTTAGGCAACCCCCAACATCAGCTCAAATCAATACATATCGCAGGAACTAACGGAAAAGGATCCACAACCAACTTTATAAGAAGCATTGCACAAGCACAAGGTTATAAAGTAGGCACTTTTACATCACCTCACTTAGTCAAACATCACGACCGATTCAGAATCAATGACCAAGATATTTCTGATGATAAACTATTAGAATTAATCAATCGTTCTTATCCACTATGGGATAAATACGACATCACCATGTTCGAAATTGATATGCTCATCGCCACATGGTTCTTTATCGATGAAAAAGTCGACCTTGCAATTTTCGAAGTCGGTATGGGTGGGCGAAAAGACGCCACCAACATCATTTATCCAATAGCCAGTGTTATCACCAATATTTCACTCGATCATACAGAACAATTAGGTGACACAGTAGAAAAAATAGCCATCGAAAAAGCAGGCATTATCAAAGAAACGGGTCTTGTCATAACAGGTGAACAAAAACAATCCGTCATAGATATCTTTAAAAACAAAGCACAGCGAGAAGTTATAACGATACCAAAGATTGACTCAGTAAACCCACGCGAACTTGTCTATCGAAATTCAGTTGTTCATATACAATCATACGCAAAATACCAATTACAAAATGCAACGTTAGCCTATGAAGTATGCTACCAACTAGATAAACAAGGCATCATGACCTTTGATTTAGAAAACATTATCGCAGGTCTAGAAAACACTCAATGGAAGGGTCGCTTTGAAATTGTCAGTCAAAACCCACTCACTATTTTAGATGGTGCTCACAATGAAGATGGCATAAAAAAGCTCGTCGAGAGTATCTCTGACTTAAAACGTCCAATAGTCACTGTGTTTGCTGCATTAAAAGATAAAGATACAAGACATATGGTAGAACAATTAAATAAAGCAAGCAATCAGTTAATTGTCACTGAATTTAATTTCTATCGAGCACAGAAAGCTGAGAATTTACAATTCGAATCAGATATAATAGTAGTAGAAGACTTTAAAGAAGCAATACTCTTAGGTCAACAATTAGCCAAAGAATCAACATTAGTCATAACCGGTTCTTTATACTTTATAAGTGAGGTACGAGATGGATACAATTTGGATTAGTCAAGTAATCATCGGAGTCGTCTTGGCTCTATTAGGAGTCTATGTTTTTAAAAGATACCCATTCGAGCTATCAACCAAAACAATGGTCCAAGTAGCTCTATTAATGGTCATCGCCGTTTTATTAGGCTCATGGTTTAAACTAGACTTACCACTGCTAGGACCAAACAGCTTTGAAATAAAATTTGATACCCTACCAATCATGTTCATTGGAATCCTATTTGGACCAGGCTGGGGTTTTATTGCCGGCTTTATGGTCGACATGATTCAATTACTCTTAGCACCAACCGCCTTTCCATTCCTAGGATTTACCTTTAACTTAGTACTCACAGGAGTCGTCGCAGGAATAACATTCAAACAACCAAAACCATCTAATTTAAATCTATATACCCGCTTTACACAATCAATCGTTCTAATCATGCTAGTCATCTCTGTTGGCCTTGTCATCTTTGTCGATCAGTTTAGAGTCAGCGGCGAAATGATTCAATTAGAATTTTGGACAAAACTCTTAGTCAGCATAGGATTAATGATTGTCGGAATTTTACTCGTCATAATTGTTGAAAAAACAAAAGACTCAACCTTTAGTTCACGATACATGAGAGTCGTCATTTTATGTGAAATTGTTATTCAAATGATTTTAACATCACTCTGGTTAACAATCTTATTCAATATCCCATTCTGGTTATCACTAATCCCACGAGTCATTGAAGGAATCTTCATGATATTGATACTCCACGGCGTTGGTTTAATGCTAGCAAAAGGTGTCTTTAATCAAGAGCTATTTAAGAATAATTAGTCATAAAATGTATAGAGTTTGTTAAGAAAGGCTTGATTTGATAGAAAAGAAAGCCTTTTCATTGTATAATGGAATTAACTAAAAAGTGAAAGGAGTAATTGAATGTTACAACAAGAAATGGTAGCAATGATTCTCGCTGGAGGTCGTGGGACACGACTTCATAATTTAACTGAGAAAGTTGCGAAACCTGCAGTAAGTTTCGGTGGAAAGTATCGAATTGTTGATTTCGCCTTGAGTAATTGCGCAAACTCTGACGTTGATGTTGTAGGAGTTTTAACGCAATATGAGAGTATTTTCTTAAACTCTTATGTTGCATTAGGAGGACGCTGGGGCCTAGACGCCAGAGACTCAGGTGTCTTTGTTTTACCACCACGTGAGAAAGAGGAAGGCTTTGGTTTATACCGCGGAACAGCCGACGCAATAGGGCAAAACATTGATTTTATCGATCAACAAAACCCTGAGTACGTACTCATTTTATCAGGAGATCATATCTACAAAATGGATTATTCTTGGATGTTAGCTGAACACAAAAAATCCAAAGCAGAAGCAACCATTGCGGTATTAGAAGTACCACTAAAAGAAGCTTCAAGATTTGGGATTATGAACACAGATGAGAATGACCGAATAATTGAATTTGAAGAGAAACCACCAAAACCCAAAAGTAATTTGGCATCAATGGGAATTTACATCTTTAATTGGCAATCATTGCGCAAAGCACTAATTGCCGATGAAAGAAAAGAAGACTCAAGTCACGACTTTGGAAAGGACATCATTCCATCATTCTTAAATGAAGGCAAGAAGCTTCAAGCCTATCGTTTCCAAGGGTATTGGAAAGATGTAGGAACAATAGATTCACTTTGGGAAGCAAATATGGATTTATTAGACCCTAAGAGCGGCATCAATATACGTGATGAAGACTGGAAGATTTACACAGAAGACAAAACTCTTCCACCACATGTCATTACAGAAACTGGTCGCATTAAATCAGCACTCGTAAACCAAGGAAGTGTTGTTGCCGGTTCAGTTGAACATTCTGTTATTTTTAATGGAGTAGAAATTGAGGAAGGTGCAGTTGTCAAAGATTCAGTTATCTTAGCCAACGTAACAATCAAAAAAGGCGCTAAAATTAATCGTTGCATCATTATGGAAGATTTAACGATACCAGAAGGTGACTACGGTTCACCTAAATCAGATAATATTGAATTAATCAGTGAGGGAGGCAAATAATGGCACGCGCAATGGGAATTGTTGCTTTTGAAGGTGATAATATTTATGTTGAAGGACTCAGTAAACATCGTCCATTTATGTCCATATCATTTTTAGGGCGTTATCGTTTGATTGACTTTGCGATATCAAATTTCACAAATTCAAAGGTAGACGATATTCATATTTATGTAAAAGAAAAACCACGCTCAGTCTATGAGCATGTCGGAACAGGACGTCACTATAATGTAAACTCTAAACATGGACGCTTAAGAGTAATGTATGGTGAAGAAGAAATGTCCTCAGCTGTCTATAACACTGATATACGCGCTTATCTTCAAAATGAAAGCTTCATTTGGGAAAATAAGAATGAGTATGTCATCATCGCACCAACCCATTTTGTTTATTTGCAAAACTTTACAGAAGTTATGGATAAACACATTGAATCAGGCGCCGATGTCACAGTTTTATACAAGAGCAGCAAAAACGCCAAAGATGAATTTGTCGGAGCAGACACGCTAACTCTAGATCGCTCAAAACGAATCACTGGATTTGGTGTCAATCGCGGACAAGCCAATCAACGCAATGTATCTCTTGAATGCTACGTCATGAAGAAAACTACATTCTTTGAATTATTAAGGAAAGCAGAACAAACAAGCGCTATCTACTGGTTCAAAGACATTCTTGAGGAGTCAGTCTATGACTATAAGATGCAAGCCTATCAAGTAGGCGGTCAAGTATTAAGCGTAACCGATCTAAAATCTTACTACAATACACATATGGCACTCTTAGATCCAAAACGCTCAGACTTATTCAACACGAATTGGCCAATCTATACTCGAACCAATGACTCACCTCCAACAATTTACACAGAAACAGCCAATGTGACTCAATCATCCATTGCCAATGGAACAGTCATTAAAGGTAAAGTCATAAACTCAGTTGTAGGCCGTAATGTTATTGTTGAACCAGGAGCCATTGTTGAAGACAGCATCATCTTACCAAGTGCATATATTGGAGTAGGTGTTCATGTTAAATCAACAATTGTCGACCGTCATGTTCGAGTTGAAAAAACGAAAGAATTAAACGGAACAAAGGACAACCCAATTTATATTAATCGACACGATAAAATTTAAGGAGGCCTATGGAAAAGATATTATTTGTTGCAGCTGAAGGTCTACCCTATATTAAATCAGGTGGATTAGCAGATGTTATTGGCTCACTTCCACAAGCAATTCTAAAGAAAGGCTACGATGTCAGAGTCGTTTTGCCTCTGTACAATAAAATCATCGACAAATTTTTCGATGAATTAAAACTTGAAACATCCTTTAGAATGAAAGTAGCCAGCTTTGACCAACCAGTCCGAATATTCTCACATGTTTCAAAAGGTGTGACCTTCTACTTTGTAGAAAATCAAGGCTATTTTGAAAGAGACGGAATGTATGGTTATAGCGATGATGGCGAACGCTATGCATTTTTCCAACACGTAGTTTATTTTATGATGAATGATTTGAAATATTACCCAGACATTATTCATTCTCATGATTGGCATTCCGGAATGATGGCCGTTCTAGGACGTCACAAATACGGACTACAGAATAAAGAAATTGCGAAAGCTAGACATTACTTTACAATTCACAACCTATTATTCCAGGGGAATTTTCCAAGCAGTTTAATTGTTGATCAATTTGATTTGCCATATTCACTCTATGAAAATGGTTCCCTAAGATTCCATGACGGTTTATCATTTATGAAAGCAGCAATTGTCTACAGCGATAAGATTAATACAGTATCAAATACTTATGCACATGAAATTTTAGGTGAAGCATTTGGTGAAGGGATGCAAGACATCTTACGCTTACGTGAACATGATTTATGGGGTATTGTTAACGGAATTGATATCGAATCTCAAAACCCTGAAACTGACACAACAATTGCTCAAAACTATACCGTTAAAACATTGACTCAGAAAGAAAAAAATAAACTTGATCTTCAAAAACAATTAGGATTAAGAGTTTCAAAAGATGTTTGTCTAGTCGGAATGGTATCACGATTAAGCTTCCAAAAAGGAGTACAACTAATCCTTCTAAAACTTAAAGACATCATGGGCTTAGATATTCAGTTAGTCATTCTAGGTACTGGGGAACAACAATATGAGTATGATTTAAGACAATCAGAAAATATGTACAAACGTCGCATGGTCTACTATGGTGGATATTCAGATGAAATATCACGCAAAATTTATGCGGGAGCTGACATCTTCTTAATGCCATCATTATTTGAACCTTGTGGAATCTCACAATTAATTTCAATGAGATACGGAACTCTACCAGTTGTAAGAGAAACTGGCGGTTTAAAGGATACTGTAATTCCTTATAACCAATACGATAAGACAGGAACCGGATTTACATTTAGACATTTTAATGAAGAAGATTTCTACTATGTCTTACGCCAAGCTGTGGATCTCTATTATGAGAACCCAACAGACTTCAAAACATTACAGAAAAATGCGATGGCAATTGATGTGTCTTGGGACAAATCAGCTGACCTATACATTCAAATGTACAATGCTTAGACTAAGGGTCACAGATGTGACCCTTTTCTATTGTGTGACCGTTTTCATTTGAGCAAACAATCACATAATACTTAAATCAATGTAAAAGTGACCTTATTAATGTTATAATAAACACGAAAAAGAGGAGGAAATTTAATGAGTAAACAAACAGTCCGCGATATCGATGTTGCAGGCAAAAAAGTCTTGGTTAGAGTTGATTTCAACGTCCCGCTCAAGGACGGTGAAGTGGCGGACGACAACAGAATTAATGCAGCTTTACCAACAATTAATTATTTATTAGAACAGAATGCGAAAATCATTCTTTTATCGCATCTAGGCAAGGTTGACCATAAAGATCCTCAAAAAACAGAGAGTGATAAGGCTAAGAATAACATGGAACCAGTCGCTGGTAAACTTCAAGAGAAGGTTGATGCTAAGGTTCATTTTTCGCCAGTTACTCGTGGGCAAGAACTTGATGATGCAGTCGCAGCTTTAAAGGATGGGGAAATATTAGTTGTTCAAAACACACGCTATGAAGCGGGTGAAAGCAAAAACGATCCTGAATTAGCGAAGTACTGGGCATCACTTGCGGATGTTTATGTCTCAGATGCATTTGGAAGTGTTCATAGAGCACATGCCTCAACAGTTGGAGTCGCAGATTATTTAGACAGTGCCTCAGGTTTCTTGGTACAAAAAGAAATTGACGCATTATCAACCGCTTTAGATAATCCAGAGCGTCCATTTGTTGCCATCTTAGGCGGAGCAAAAGTTTCTGATAAGATTGGACTCATTGAACATCTACTAGATATTGCTGATAAAGTAATTATTGGTGGTGGAATGGCTTATACATTCTATAAAGCTCAAGGACATGAAGTAGGAACGTCATTACTCGAAGCAGACAAAGTAGAAATCGCCAAAGAAATCATGGAAAAAGGAAAAGACAAACTTGTCCTGCCTGTTGATACTGTGGTAGCTAAAGAATTCAATGAAACATCTGATTCAAAAACTGTGAAGGCCTCAGAAATTCCAGCTGATTATATGGGATTAGACATTGGTCCAGAAACAATTAAATTATTCAGAAAAGAACTTGAAGGTGCCAAGACAGTTGTTTGGAATGGCCCTATGGGCGTCTTTGAAATGGACAAATTTGCGAATGGAACATTAGAAGTTGCTAAAGCAATTGTTGAACTGCCTAATGCTAATACAATTATTGGTGGTGGTGATTCAGCAGCAGCTGCAATCAAATTAGGTTTCAAGGATGACTTTACACACATCTCTACCGGAGGCGGAGCATCAATGGAATTCTTAGAAGGAAAAGAATTACCTGGTGTGGCTGCCATTAAAGAAAGGAAATAATAAATTATGCGCAAACCAATTATTGTTGGGAACTGGAAAATGAACAAACGTTCACAAGATGCAATGGAATTTGTAAAAGAAGTTGACTCAAAACTTCATGATGGAGCAGACTTCGGTATCGCTCCAGCATTCACTGCACTTTGGGCGGCTCAAAATGAAGCAGAAAACTTAATAGTTGCTGCACAAAATGTTCACTTTGAAGAAAGTGGAGCATTCACTGGTGAAGTCTCAATTGACATGATTAAAGAACTAGGTGTCAAATGGGCAATCTTGGGACACAGTGAAAGACGTCAGTATTTCAATGAAACAGATGAAACTGTTAATAAGAAAGTCAAAGCTTGTTTAGCTAATGACATTACTCCAATCGTATGTGTTGGAGAAACATTAGAGGAGTTTGAAGCTGGACAAACAGAAGCAGTCGTTCGTCGTCAAACAAGAGACTGCTTAGCAGATCTTGAGGGTGATGTTAAACATGTAGTCGTTGCTTATGAACCTGTATGGGCAATTGGTACTGGAAAATCAGCAACAACTGAAATTGCACAAAATACATGTGCCTTAATTCGTGATGAATTAAAAAATGTATTGGGCGAAGAAGCTGCTCAAGCAATTCGAATCCAATATGGCGGTAGTGTTAAACCAAATAACATTGCTGAATACTTATCTCAACCAGATGTTGATGGAGCCTTAGTAGGCGGAGCTTCACTGAAGGTTGATTCATTCTTAGAACTAGTTAACGCAGTTAAATAAACATAAAAGGAGGAAATATTTAAATGCCAATTATTATTGATGTATATGCACGCGAAGTAATCGATTCTAGAGGGAATCCTACAATCGAAGTTGAAGTAACAACTGAGTCAGGCGCATTTGGACGTGCCATGGTACCAAGTGGTGCTTCTACAGGAGAGCGTGAAGCTCTAGAATTAAGAGATGGCGACAAATCTCGTTACCTTGGTAAAGGGGTACTTAAAGCTGTCGAAAATGTGAACGAAATTATCTATGAAGCAGTTTTAGGTTTAGATGTTCGTGAACAAAACATGTTAGACCAAGTGATGATTGACCTTGATGGAACACCTGACAAATCTAAATTAGGAGCAAATGCTATTCTTGGTGTGTCATTAGCTGCGGCTCATGCTGCTGCTGAATATTCAGGTTTACCACTTTATAAATACTTAGGTGGATTTAATGGAAAAGAACTTCCAGTGCCAATGATGAATGTTATCAATGGTGGATCACATGCTGACTCATCTGTTGATTTCCAAGAATATATGATTATGCCAGTAGGTGCTGAAAACTTCCGTGAAGCATTACGTATGGGAGCAGAAACTTTCCACGCTTTAAAAGATGTTCTTAAAAACAAAGGACATGTAACAGCTGTTGGTGATGAGGGAGGCTTTGCTCCAAACTTATCGTCAAATGAAGAACCACTAGAAGTAATTGTTGAAGCAATTAAGAAAGCTGGTTACACACCTGGTGAAGATATCGCAATCGCACTTGATGTTGCTGCTTCTGAATTCTATAGTGATGGCAAATATACACTTACTAAGAGTGGCGGAGAAGTTTTAACTCCTGAGCAATTAGTTGATTTATTAGCTTCATTTGTTGAAAAATATCCAATCGTATCAATTGAGGATGGACTTGCTGAAAATGACTGGGATGGTTGGGCATTATTAACTGATCGCCTACGCGATAAGATTCAAATCGTTGGCGACGACTTATTTGTTACCAACACTGAAATTTTACGTGAAGGGATTGAAAAAGGAATTGCGAACTCAATCTTAATTAAAGTTAACCAAATTGGAACTTTAACTGAAACATTTGATGCCATGGAACTTGCTAAGCGTAATAACTACACAGCTGTTGTGTCACACCGTTCAGGTGAAACTGAAGATACAACTATTGCTGATATCGCTGTCGCATTCAATGCGGGTCAAATTAAGACTGGTTCAATGAGCCGTACAGACAGACTTGCTAAATATAACCAATTACTTCGCATTGAAGATGAATTAGGTGAATTAGCAGTTTATGCTGGTTCTAAAACATTCTATAACAGAAAAAAATAAGTATTAAACAATAGGACATTTGGTAAAACACCGGATGTCCTCTTTTTTATTTATTTGTGAAAATCAATCGATAATAAACAAATGATAATTTATGTTGCATTTACAATAAAGGTTGTTATAATTATAACAAGTACATAAGGAAGGAGATATGTATGAAAAAATTTAAGACTTTATTTACTTTGGCGCTGTTATCGTTTGTAATGATGGCATGTAGCCAACCCGCCGACCAACCTAGTGAAGGAGAAACACCTGCAGAAAGTACTGGCACTTATACTCCAGGTGATTATGAAGTAGAAGCTACTGGCTATGCTGGAACCTTCAAGGTAGTGGTTTCTTTTGATGAAAACAGTATTACTAAGGTAGAAGTACCTGAACATGGTGAAACTGACGGAATCGGAAGTAATGTTATAAATGATTTCCCGCAAAGAATTGTTGATGAGCAAACGCTCAATATAGATGCCGTTGTTGGTGCAACCGCAACTTCTGAAGGCTTACTTGCTGCAGTTGCTCAAGCAGTAACTGAGGCTGGTGGAGATGCTGAGGCATTGAAATCAAAAGAAGCTGCAACTGGAGATGTTGAAGCCATTGAAGAAACTGCTGATGTAGTAGTTATTGGTGGTGGCGGTGCTGGTTTATCAGCAGCTGTCTCTGCTGCTCAAGAAGGCGCAACTGTCATTCTTATTGAGAAGACTGGTGCACTTGGTGGAAACACTATCCGTGCTGGTGGACCGTATAATGCGGTTGACCCAGAGAGACAAGCGGCTGTAGATGCAGCTGACACAAACTCAATGGAAAAAATCAAAGAACTTACTGAAAAAGAAGCAATGAATCCAGAACATCAAGCGTTAATGGATGAATTAAAGGCTGATATCGAAGAATATGAAGCATCAAATAGTACATCATTATTTGATTCAATTGCACTTCATAAACTTCAAACTTATGATGGTGGGGACTATGCAGGTCATTTAGACCTAATCCAAAAATTAGTAGATGAATCACTTGAAACATCACTATGGATGGAAGCGAATGGAGTTGAATGGACAGATGATATTCAAACTGTTCCTGGTGGATTATGGCCACGAGCTCACCTACCTAAGAATGCTGCTGGTGGCGATTACATCGTTGCTGGTCAAACAACAGCTGAAAAACTAGGCGTTGTTATTATGATGAACACAACTGGTGAAGAACTAATTGTTGAAGATGGCCGTGTTGTTGGCGTTAAAGCAACTCAAGATGGCAATGTCCCTGTAACTTTACATGCAACCAAAGGGGTTGTAATTGCTACTGGTGGATTTGCTGCTAACGTTGAAATGAGATCAGAATATGATCCAACTTTAATAGACACACTACCTACAACAAACACTCCAGCTGCTCAAGGTGAAGGTATCAAGATGGCTGAAGTTGTTGATGCTAGTGTTATCGGAATGGAATTCATTCAATCACTTCCATTAGGAAATCCAGCTGATGGAGGCCTAAATGCATGGATGGGTGGTTCAGGAGTTGAGTACTACTATCAAATCAATAAAGAAGGAGAACGTTTCATGGCTGAAGATGGACGCCGTGATACAATGACTCAAGCACTTCTTGCTCAAACTGACGCATTCTCATATGTTATTTCAGGTGGTAATAACAAGATTGAATTAAATGGTGAAGGCTTTACTATTTGGGGTGACAATATCGATGAATTAGTCGAAAATGGAACTATTTTCAGAGCTGACACTATTGAAGAATTAGCACAACAAATTGGGATTGATCCTGCTGTTCTTAAAGAAACTCATGATCGTTTCAATGGCTTTGTTGAAAGCGGATCTGATGAAGACTTTGGTCGTACCTTATTTGGCGATCCGATTAACGAAGGTCCATACTTCGCTTCTCCACGTGTACCAACTGTTCACCATACAATGGGTGGTTTAGAAATTAACCTAAACAGTGAAGTACTAAACTCTAGTGGTGAAGTTATCGAGGGATTATATGCTGCTGGTGAAGTTACTGGTGGTATCCATGGTAAGAACCGTCTTGGTGGTAATGCGCTTGTTGATATCCATGTATTTGGACGCGAAGCAGGCACAAATGCTGCTAACAATGATCCTGTAGAATAAAAAGAAACAAGATTTATATAAAAAAAATAAGTGTGGTTGCATCACACTTATTTTTTGTTTTATAGGTTAGTATAGTTAGAGTTTTACAATTATTTATCTAAGAGGTGCAAGTGCTTCTGTCCAAGATACTAGTTGATCTAGCATAATGTTTACACCATCTGTGTGGAGGGCTTGAGGTTTGAAGTTTACAAATCCTTCAAAGTCTGTGAATAAGCTTAGTCCAACATGTTGTCTTACGTGAGCAATTTGTAGCTCTGATAAAACTGAACGTAATTGTTCAGCTGCACGTGCTCCTAAGAAGCTTCCATAACTGA
>LSQX01014952.1_pt1 | contig 12442 bp, 10 predicted proteins | sample 654561 | NCBI WGS metagenome assembly LSQX01 (sample SAMN04489861, study PRJNA283612) | anaerobic digester metagenome | isolation source: 4 biogas reactors fed with cattle manure at either 37C or 55C with and... | place: Denmark: Kongens Lyngby | collected 2014 | reverse complement strand
CCCTCTCTTCCATTTACAAGTCAAAGAGAAGAAGGTATATTTATAATGATTTTCGATTAATACCCATTTTTATTAAGAAAGAGGAGCTTGAGATAATGGCCACCATTGTTATATTCGGAATACAGCCGGGACAGGCAGAATCAGGGATGGGCGGAACTATATTGAAATTAACCGAATCAGCCCATCAGGTCACTATTGTTGATTTATCCAATGGTAAATTACCGAATAACCAATCGGAGTACCTCAAAAAAGAGGCCATTAAAGCCAGCCGCATACTGGGTATCGATGAGAGAATTACCTTAGACTATCATTATATTGAATTAGAGAACAACAGAGAGATCAGAACAGACCTCTCGGACATTTATCACAATACCTCACCGGATATCGTGTTCATTCCCTATCCTGCTGAGGGCAATATAGAAAGCAAAAACCTTGCTGAAATATGCTATGCTTCCCTAACCTATTTACAGCAGCAAGATCCTGCTCTTCTAAAAAGCAAGGTCTTATATTATTTCGCTGCCCCTGCCAACTATTTTCAAAAACCTACATTAATAATGGACATCAGCAGGGAGATCGAGATGAAGGTAGAGGCCTTGAAGAGCTATGAATCTCAGTTTGGCAAGAATATTCAGAATAGTCCATCTTTTGAAAATATACTGCATCTTAATCGTTATTACGGGATATTAATCGGCAAGAAATTCGGTGAAGCCTTTATCAGTACAGAGCCTCTGGAAATAAAGAATATGGAGTTTGTCTTTTAGACTTGTTTATTTCACAAAACAAATTAGACTATGTGATTCAATAAGATAGAAAAGATGACCATGCCTAATAGGGCAAAGGGGTAGACGGCTCCATATCCCGCTGCCGGGTCATCACAACCTATAGCATCAACTGCTGCACCTAAACCCGGAGTGGAGGTCATCCCCCCACAGATAGCCCCTGATAGCATTATCCAATTAATCTTAAAAAGATACCTACCCACAAAAAACCCAACTAACATAGCAATACTGCTGATAAAAAGAGAGGCAAGGGACAAAAACAGACCCGGCCCTGATAAAGAATTGATGACTTGATAACCATATCTCAGGCCGATAATGGCAAAAAAATAAGCTAGGGTAATTGTTCTCAAAACTCCCAATACCTTATTATCCATCCTGAAACAGAATGGTCCAATGTTGCCAATATGCCCTAAAAACAGGGCGGCTATTAAAACTCCTCCGGTAGAACCAAGGCTTAAATCACCCAGGATCGGGGAGGTTATCTTTAGTATTCCTAAAAAATAACCCAACAGGCATACCAGAGAAAAAGCACTCAGATCAAAAGGGACCTCTCTAATTTTCTTAATATCTCCCTTCCTGCTCTGGTCCATTTTTTGAACGTCCAATTCTTCACTTAATAGTATTTTTTCTTTTTCTATATCAATTTTAAAGATTAGAGGGAAAAAATTCATAGCAAAAATAACTATAATCACCCCAAAGGGATAGCCCACCGCATAACCGGTGCCGATAGCAGCCTCGGAATTCTTTAAAAAGGTGTCCTTCTCTTCCTCTGAAAAAGACCGGATGTAATTGATATCAAGATCTCCAGTAGATCCCATAATATGTAAAATTCTCTCTTTTTCCGATATATTTAGCTCTGAAAATCGATTCAAAAGCTTGGCAGAATGCGGGCGAACCGATTCTAAGGCAGCCCCCAGTCCAGGAGAGCTGGTTAAAGCACCGGTATAGACACCCGTATATAAATATGGATTTTCTACCTGATAGAGTATACTAAAACTATATGTTGCAGCGGCTCCCATAAAAGTAATTAAAAAGCCCAATATGATAAATTTTAGACCATATTTTTTAATTACTCTCCCCACGTCTTTAGCAGCGAGCAGGCCTACTGAGGCAATAAATAATATCAAAAATAAATCAAAATATCCTTTATCAATAATATCTCTCCTCAAGATAACCTGCGCAGTCTTATACAAATCACTGGTCGACTCAATGGTTTGAGTAAACCTGGTAAGTAGCCATCCTACTGCTATGCCTACAAAGAGCGCACCAGAGGTACTAAAACTAAATCTCCCTATTTTAATATTGCCAAACAATAAGCCTAAAAGAACACAAAAACTTATCAACACAATGGGGGAGTCAATCAATGCTAACATAAAAAATCCTCTTTCTTTTTAACCTATTTAGTATTTAATAATTAATAATTGATTCTACTTTACTCTATTTTTATTAACTGCTCGTCAACACCACCCTCTTAAACTTGAAGGTTTTATTCCAGATCTTTATCTTTGATTTTGGCTGCAATGCTCAACAGATAATCTTTATAGTTATTTTCCGGAGAAACTAATACTTTATTTAATAGTAATTGTAATATTTCTCCCATTCTTTTTCCGGGGGGCAACCCTATTTTAATCAAATCTTTTCCTTTAACCGCTAAATCTGTTAGGGAAACTGGCGGATTCTTTTCTAACTCATCTTGCACTAGCTTCTCTTCTAAAGCTAAGGCCCTTTTATTTAACCTATTGCTATCTCCTTCGGTTGATAACAATGTTTTCTTTAACCGAAACATGGTCTTACAATTTTCTCTTCCCACTTCAGCCATCAGAAAGCGAATATTTTGTGTAGTGTTGAAATCCAAGGAGGTCCATTCTCTGCTCAATAAGATTGCTAGTTTTTTTAAAATTATATTTTTAAATCTCAGGCTACTTATTAAGGGTAAGAAAAATATTCTTGTCCTATAACATGAACCAAAATACAGCCTCCCCCAAAGTGCAAGGAGGGTAGATAAATCTTCCTTAAACTCATCAAGTCCATAAAATGATATCTTTTCACTGCTACTGTTATCTAAAAGTTCTTTTTTTACCCCATCTTTGCTTAAGATATGCCTCTCCAAGCCACAATGCCTGAGTAATTCTATTCCTCTTTGTGCCTCAGAACTTTTTAAGATAGAAGAAATCTCTTCTCTTATTCTCTCTGAGCTAACCCGGTGTAGCAAAAAGGCATTGTTGTAAATACTGTCTTTTGTTTTCTTATCGATAGCAAAATTGAGTTCACAAGCGATACGAATGGCTCTTAGCATCCTCAAAGGGTCTTCTTGAAATCGGAGGTTCGGTTCTCTACTACGGATAACTCTTTGCTTGAGATCCTTTATTCCTTGGGCAGGATCTAAAAGACCTTTTTGGGGATTCCAAGCCAGAGAATTAATGGTAAAGTCTCTGTTCAGCAAATCTTGTAATAGAAGAGGTATCCTTTCTTCTTGACGAACATCGTGCTGAACAATAATTTTTTGTTTTTTCTCCTTGTGCAGTGAAGAGATATGGTACACCTTGGAATTTATAATAAGCGTTACGGTTTGAAAACTTTTTCCTATGAGCAGAGTCTTAAAATTGTTAAAAATTTCTTGGATCTGTTCCGGTTCAGCATCGGTAACAATATCCCAATCCTTCCCCTTTTTCCCGGATAAGAGGTCTCTGACACAACCACCCACCAAAAAGGATAAAAAACCTGTCTCCTCTAACTGCCCTAGAACAAAGAGGACCTTTTCGGGTATTTTATCTCTATCAATTTCTCGAAAACCAAACTCTCTTATGACTAAATCTCCATCTCTTTATTATTAATATTTATAAAACCTTTTTTGGTCTGACATTGAAAATATTTTCTTAGTAAGGCTTCAAGCTCATCGGCTGCCTGTACCACTTTATCTTTATTTGCTTCAAAACCATCGATAGGGAAAAATATGTTTTTAGAATTCTCATCAATCTTTCCAATATCTGATTGTCTCCAGATCCATCTTCTGGTTCTAATTCTCTTAGCATCAGCATACACCAGCTCACCTGCCTCCAATGTTTCGATAGTTTCTTCCCCCAGCGGAATGAAGGTATCACCCTCTTTGGAAAATCTTACCGCAATCTCTCCTTTTAAGGCGTCAAGGTCATGTGCCCCCATAGGTAAAATATATTTCAGAGAGACACTATTTCCCAGGTCTACTATCGGATTAATGGAAGGCAGACAATTTCCTTTAGCCACCCTTTTCACCATTGCTTCGATGGAACTGGTATATTTGTTGGGGTTGAGACCCACCCGGTTAAAAGCATCTCTATATAACTTTAGGTCCGGGTATTCTTTTATATTTATACCTTTTAATCTATCTTCTAACTGTCCCATCTCTCTTTCCAGAAGGGTGTAGATTTCCGGCATATATCTATTATTATCAATATTGTTCCCTATGACCACCCCAAAATATAAATTGGGTAATTCCAAAAATACCTCATTATAAATTTTAAACTTCATATTTCCTTGCTCCACCTTTTTCCATGATTTTTAATATTTAAAAAAATTATTATTTTTATAATACCATATCTGAATACCCCTGAGGTAAATAAATATAGTAAGGCTAATGCTCCGGAAAAGATTAGTTACTATCAATTGGCAATTAGGATAGAATTTAAGAAAGTAAAAAATAAAGACAAAAATGCTTGACAAAGATTAAAACTGTGTTACTATTGCTAATATATAATATTGTTGAAAGCAATTATTGTTATTATGAAAGATATTTATGAATCAATCCTCAAATTGAAATACTTTTGTCAATGCCATGAAAGCAGGATTAGCTCATCCTGCCAAATTACACTGGCTGAATTGAGAGGAATTAAAGCAATTGAAGAAGAGCGGGATATATCCTGCTCAGATTTCTCGAAAAAGATTAATCTGTCCCCTTCTCGCGGCAGCCGAATTATTGATAGCTTAGTCAGGAAAGGATTCCTTTCTCGAGAGATAAAGGATAGTGACCGCAGGTCTATGTATCTTTCTATAACAAACAAAGGTAAAAAGATAAAGAAGGAAATTGGACGAGAACAGAATGATTTTGAGTTGATATTGGAAACCGCATTGAATAATGAAGATATGGAATTAATTAGAAAAGGATTAAAAATATTAGAAAAATTAATGGAAACTAATATAATAAGGAGATAGTTATGTCAGGAAAAGCAGTAATTGAGGTAAATGAAAATAATTTCCAACAGGAAGTATTAGATTCTACTCTTCCTGTGCTGGTAGACATGTGGGCACCCTGGTGTATGCCCTGTAGGATGGTGGCGCCGACTGTAGAAAAGATTGCTCAGGACAATAGCAATAAGCTAAAGGTTTGCAAATTAAATGTTGATGATAATCAGAATGTTGCTGCCCGTTACAATATACAGGGGATTCCTGCCCTGTTAATATTTAAAGACGGAAAAGAATATGACCGAATAGTGGGAGCTGTTCCACCTCAGGCTATACAGGCCAAATTAGATAAAATGTTTCAATAATGTTAATAATATTAAAATAAAAGTAGTCCACCAAATAAGGGTATATATTAATAAATATATACCCTTATTTGTGCATTATTTTTCATCTTCAGTATTACCCCTGTCCTTATTTTTACGCTTTTTAGTTAATAACATACTTAGCTCTAATCCTTCTTTCCTCAATTCCATCATCTTATTTCTTAACATAGACACCTCAGCCTCAGATAGTCCTTCCTTAGTCTTATTATCTAATTGCTCTAAGACCAGATCCATTATTTCTTTTAAACCCAGAGCTTCTTCTTCAAATAAGCGCTGCTCTTTTTTAATTGCTTCCTGAGTCTCTCTTGCTGTGACAACTCTACTAGTTCCTTTTATTAAAAAATTATCTCCCATTTGAGGTATAATGGTCTTGATATTAAATTCTTGCCGGATCAGACCTGATAAGGCTTGCAGGGAACCTGGTTCTCCATGGACTAAAAAAACCGTGCCCGGGCTTCTTTTAAAGCCTCTTAACCATTGTATGGTCTCCAATTGGTCGGCATGTCCTGAAAATCCTTCTAAAACATATTTCTGGGCTTTAACACTAATATCTTCATCAAATATTTTTACTGTTTTTGCTCCATCAATTATTCTGCGACCCAGTGTTCCCTCTGCTTGATAACCAACAAAGACAATGCTCGACTCTTTTCGCCATAGGTTGTGTTTTAGATGGTGTTTGATTCTGCCCGCGGTACACATACCGCTGGCGGAGATAATGACCTTGCTCTCTTTAGAGGCATTCAACTCTTTTGATTCCTGAGTGGTTCTGGAATAGTAAAGATTATGAAAATCTAAAGGGTTATCCCCTGCCTTAATTAGAGCAAGCGCATCAGCATCAAAACAATCCGGATTTCGTATAAATATTTCTGTTGCCGAAATAGTAAGGGGGCTGTCCACATAGACAGGTATGTCCAGAAAATCATCGTCTTTTACAGAAATAATCTGGTCATAGTATTTGTTCAATTCATAAATAATATCCTGAGCCCGCTGTATGGCAAAAGAGGGAATGATAACATTTCCTCCTCTTTCCCTGGTTTCTGTTATGATGGGTATTAGCTTGACTGCCTCTTTATCATATGAAGGATGAATTCTATCACCATAAGTGGAATCCAATATGAGGTAATCTGCCTCAGTAATAATTGCCGGGTCTCTAATGATAGGCTTGTTTTTGCTCCCTAAGTCTCCGCTAAAGACTATCTTACAAATTCTGTCTTCTTCTTTTATCCAGAGTTCAACAATAGCTGAGCCAAGAATATGACCGGCATCCTGAAATCTAAAGGTAAATGTTTCATCTATAGTAATTTTTTGGTTATACGAGACCGGAGAAAAATATTTCAAAGAAGAAAGGGCTTCTTCTACGGTATAAAGGGGCATGCGCAGGGATAGGCCGGCACGTGTTCTTTTCCGATTATCCCATTCTGTTTCCATCTCCTGAATATGACCGCTATCGGGAAGCATGATAGAACAAAGGTCAAAAGTTGCTTTAGTGCAGTATATTTTCCCCTGAAAACCAGCCTTCACTAAATTAGGAATACGTCCACTATGATCGATATGGGCATGGGTTAATATCAAGAAATCTATCTCTTCCGGTTGATAAGGAAAGGGTTGAAAATTGAGTCTGTTAATCTGTCGTCCTCCTTGAAACATCCCGCAATCAACCAATATTTTCTTTTCCCCTATTTCCAGCAGATAATTAGAGCCAGTTACTATACCGGCTGCACCATAAAAACTAATCTTCATTTGTTTTAGATACCCATCCTTTATATTTTAAGGTGAAGGTAAGCAGCCCTCGACTGATAAGAATTGAATATTCCTTGTTCTTTACAAGAACTCCTTCTCTAGAAAATAAATAATAGACTATTTGGCTTATTATTTATATTTATAATTATAACAGAATGAAAAAGGAAGACTACTAGAATATCTTTTATACACATTCTTGCGGGTTAGATTTTTAAATCATTAGAAAATTAACATCCACAGGTAAGAAACGGCAAAAATAGCAAAATGGCTGGCATCATGGTTGGAGATAAGCAGCTTTTTAAAGGTAATCGACCTTGTAAAAGTGATTTGCTTTAATTATAAGGAATTCTCTTCAGTCGGCTGGTTTAAAATACTCTCACCTGACATATATCTAAACTTTCCAAGCTGATTTACTTCTACACGAATATCTATATTTATTTTCAAACATCCTAAAAGTAATAAATCGTTTCTATCAAACATTTTTAACGTTTATTGGTTAGGAATACCTGTTTTCATTTTGGTATATTAAAATCATTGCTGCTAAAAGCCTACGAGGATACATCGTTTACCAATGCAGAGTAAAGCCCAGCCGATTAGGTATCTGCCAGTTTAAGTAAAGATTTTTGTTGATGCGGTAGTTGATCTCCTTACGGTTTTCCTGCCATTCTTTAAAATTATTGAGGTGGACCTGTCCGCCATAATTGAATTGAATGCGGTCAAAATCCATCTGTAGGCGGCTCTGCAGGAAAGGTTCCCAGCTATTTTCGCTCGCTCGGTACTCTACTCCGGCACCAGCCCATAGCCTTATGACATAGGAGCTATAGACATCATATTCAAACCAGCCTTTAGTAATATCATTTTCATGGCGCAAGGCTAAATTCCAACGATAGTGAGGAGATAGCGTGAGCTCAAATCCGGGAAATTCAAATTCACCATCTTTAAGGTTGCCCCAGAGGGAAAGAGAATGGTTTTCTCTTTCCGGAGTACTGCCATAGAAGCTCAGGTTAGGAATACTGGTAAAGAGGGTATGAAGCCACATCTCTTCCCTATCGTAGAGGTGTTCCAGTTCTTTTCCCCGCAATAGAATCGGCACCAATAAGTCCATATCGGTTACCCCATGGTGATTACCGGTATAATCAAAGATAAGATTAGTAAAGATTAGGTGAGGGGGGTTCACCACTAAAACAATATCCCCGGCATTCTTATTGGATAGAAATCCAAAAATGTTGGGAGGAACAGCCGGAAATTTACTCTTTCTGGTCAGAATGAGCCATTCGTCTGCACTAAGCCATTCTCCCTGATAACCATCAGTATAATAGGAAAACTCATCTTTCCCCTCAAAGAGGTATCTGATCTTCCCTTCCCCATTCTCTTGGAAAATCACTTTACTGTCAATTGAATAACCTCTCACTATATCGGGATACCCATTCTCTTTGTAAAAAGTAAAATCTATCTTTGTCTCTTGAACAATCTTTTGGGCATAGTATTCTTTTAAGTTAAGGTCCTTTAAATAAACATTGGGGAAGAAGAAGGATTCCAATCCATCACCCAGTACCCTATTTATTTCAAGAACATGATCAATAACTATCTCATTATCAAGAGCCATGCCATGGTCACAATATAAAATTAGATTAACTTCATCCAAATTCAATCTCTTTACTAATCTGCCAAGATAACGATCAAATCTGCGAATAGAATTTAGATATATTTTCTCTCCAAAAACATGTCCGGCAGCATCAGGAGAAAACCAGTACAATTGAATCACTCCATAGGTTTCTAAAAGCTGAGGAATGTTCATCATGGGAAGAAACATAAGAGAATCTATCACAGGTAACCCATAAAGCATACTAAACTGAGCCCTGCGTGGTATAGCAGAAAATAGATTAGAGAAAGATTTTATCCCTGATACTTCTCTGCCTTTTTCCCTATTATAATAACCCCAGCCAATATTTTCTCCTGTTTCGTTACCGAGTCCTTCTTTGAGTCGGGGGATAATATTCTCGGTTCCACCCGGAAAGAGACTCAAACCATATTTAATGGCATGCCCTTCTTTGAAGATGGCTTTAGTATTGGGGAGATATTCTTCCTCCATATACTGAAAAAATTTTGAGGAAGAAACGGCATCAAGATGAATTATAAGAAATTTAGGGCTTACCTCTCGGCAAAAGGCAGTAGGAACTACTGATAAGAAAAATGCGATCATAATTAGCAGATAAATAAAAAAACAACAACCTCTTCTATTGCTTTTTAAAAAAAACAGTGTTTTGATCAACTTTTCTTTTATGGTAATTTTTCCTATTTTACAACATATTTTACTATTTATATCCTATGTCCTTATTGATTAAACTTGGCATATTTACCTTGCCCTCTATAAATTAGTACCATTATTAACCTGTTTTGTCAAAAATAGCATCCCTTAAATTCTATTCTATATGTTTTTAAAATTTCACCTCGACGCTCTGTCTGCTCTCTTCTTCGGCTTCAAAATAGGAGCGTCCTTTAAAGCCAAAAACGTTAGCAATAATGGCAGCCGGGGCCTTGGCAATACCGATATTATACTTCATAGCGGTATCATTGTAGAATTGTCTGGAAAAACCTATCTTGTCTTCGGTATTTTTCAGTTGTTCCTGTAAATCCAGAAAGCTGGCATTGGCTTTTAAATCGGGGTAACTTTCCGCCACGGCAAAGAGGCGGCCTAAAGCTCCACCTAATTCGGTATTGGCTTTTATCTTTTCATCCGGAGTCTGGGCAGACATATATTTAGTACGAGCTGCGGTCACATTTTCTAAAGTCTCTTTCTCATGCTGGGCATATCCCTTGACCGTATTGACCAGATTGGGTATCAGGTCAAATCTTCTCTTCAACTGAACATCTATCTGGGCCCAGGCATTGTCCACTCTCCCCCTCAACGTGATAAAGTTATTGTAGGTTATTAATGCCCATAGAGCAGCTAGCACTAAAAAAATTAATGCAAAACTCATCTTCTTACTCCTTTCTTAAATTGTTAATTAATTTTCTAATCTCTCTTAAATCCTTATTATCCAGTTTTACGGAAATTATCTGCTTCCTTATTGATTGCAATCTAATCAATCAGAAAGCACCGGCACCACCGCCCCCTCCTCCTCCACTGCTGCTGCCACCGCCGGAGGAGAATCCTCCACCGGAGCCGGTAGAGGGTGCCTTATAAGAAAAAGCACTGGAAAATGCCTTATCAAAGGAACGGAAGGAGGCCGCATTGAGCTGACCGGTACCACCGGTCAGATGGTATAATATAGTCGAATTATTCATGGTAATATTCTGGGCAGCTAAAATTGGTCTTAATTTAGCAATGACCTTTTCTGCTACACCTAAGGTTATAGCATAGACTAAGTAATGCTCCCATACTACCAGTGAGGGTATTTCATAGTCCTTCATATTGCTGAAATGTAATAAAAATCGTTTAAAAGCAGTCCATTTTTCATATTCATTCACTCCGGTTTGCGTCTTTTTTCTGATGGTTGAACCATAAATTATCAGACCGGCACCGGTAAGTAGTACTGTAAATAATAATGGTATCCAGACAAGCCATCTCACCTTAAAGAAGAGACTTATAACCATTAAAACCAAGACAGCGCCAATCTCTCCCAACATAGTTTTTATAGCTGTCTCTAATCCCGGTTTATCTTTATAGAAATAACCGTATTTATCAAACTCCTTTTTAACAATTCTCTGCCAATCAAGATATTTTTGGCGAAATAAGCCCGGGGTCCAGGACGATTTAGCAGTCTGCTTGGCGTATTGTTCAATCTCTTTTAAGGAGACTGAATCCCTCCTCCCAACAGTGCCAAAAAGCCAGTCAATAAGGTCGATCTCATGCCTTTTTAAGGAAGAATAATCTTTTTTGATAAGTGTAAAACGATAATCCTTTTTTTTGAAGAGTCCGCTCATTTCTTCATCTATTCTTAAGTACTTCTTGCGGGCCAAATCCATCAAGGTTGCCATAATATCTTTAGAGGTTGCTCCCTGTAAATCCATTAAATAGCTCAACACGGCAGGAGTAATATCCTGAGGCAATTCCCGATAATAATCTAATTTCAGCTCCGGTTTAAGTTCACGGTCATATTTAAAGTAAAGCCGAATAGCCATAATAATATTTAGAATAATTACTACCGGTATCAGTAAAAGTGCAAAAACAGTAATATTATGACGACATTGGCCGCTTTTTGCCCAATTCAACTCCTCCCGCATAATTTCTCCATACTTATCTTGCGCTACCATTCGAGAGGAATCAGGGACAAAGGAGATAGGGAATAAAATCCTCGCCTCTATCATTTCTTGAGAAGGAAGATTATCTACCTTATAAAGTACATATCCGCTATCCTCTATCGTTACCTGCCCCTGAGACGGACCATGGCCAAAAACTTTTATATTGTCAACTGATACTGCCTGATTAGGAAAGTAAATTTCAATCCTGGCTCGTTCAATGGGTGAGGTATTGGTAGTATCAAAGAATTTCCAATAAAATTCAGCTATATCGTTATATTTGTTAACTACATTCTTCAGGCGGTATTCCAATAAAAATCTTTTTGTTACGTTGACGGATCTATCATAAATACGAAAGGTGACCATATTACCTTTTGTTTCCTCTGTTACCTCCAGCTGTTTTCTCACCGGTTCATATTCGGCTCCATAAAAATAAGCCAGCCCATCCGAACCTTTCAAGCCGATAGAGCGGGTAATACCGTTAAACTCTCCGGAAAACCGATAGGTAAATAACTCACTGATCTCCACATCACCGTTTTTCTGAATAAATACCTGTGCCTCATAGTCCATAATACGAAAGCTGCGGTCATCTTGGGCCATCCCATTACTACAAAGGTAGAGTATTAGGAAAGTCAACAGAGTAAGAAAAAATAATTGAACCTTTTTTTTGTTCATTTGATTCATCCTATAGTTGAACATCTCTCATAACTTCCCCCTTTCTTATTAAAATTAATAAGAAAAACCGGGAATTTTTACGAAACAAAAGACAGATTTATTTAATTATATTATACTACAAATGAGTAAAATTAAATTAAAATTGCGATGAGAAAAAAATTAAAAAGTCTTACTCGCCAATAATTATTGACAATGAACTGGTATTTGTATTATATTGAACATAACTTATAGTGTGAATCTATTTAGAATCTATATTTCGATTATTCGATGTCTAATGGCAGTTTTTTGGCAGGAGGATAATTTTATTATGATGGAAAAAAATAAAAAAGTGTTATTATTTACTGGTCTGACTTTTCTGCTCAGTTTTTCACTGGTCTTCTTTTACTTTATGTTGGGTGGCAAATGGGTTCCTCCCGGTACTTTAATCATCTCGGTCACCTATATGTTTATTCCTATGCTGGTGAC
>LSQX01329309.1_pt1 | contig 12443 bp, 8 predicted proteins | sample 654561 | NCBI WGS metagenome assembly LSQX01 (sample SAMN04489861, study PRJNA283612) | anaerobic digester metagenome | isolation source: 4 biogas reactors fed with cattle manure at either 37C or 55C with and... | place: Denmark: Kongens Lyngby | collected 2014 | reverse complement strand
TGCCGCAAAGCATGCTAGGGAGGGCCTTCTCTTACGCTCAAAACAACAGGGATCGTCTCATGACTTTTCTTTTGGACGGTCGGATTGAAATAAGCAATGCGATCGCAGAGAACGCCATCCGTCCTTTCGCGGTGGGCCGTAAGAACTGGTTGTTTGCAGGTTCGCCCAAAGGAGCTCGGGCCAGTGCCTGTGTTAACTCTTTGGTTGAGACGGCCAAGGCCAATGATCTGGACCCGTTCTTGTTCCTCAGAACCCTTCTTGAGGATATTCCAGGATCCGATTACCGGACGAATCCCGAGACCATGGAGCGGCTCATGCCTTGGAGTGATTACATGCAGTCAATCTGCGCTGCCGGCCAGAAACACTAGCTCCCTGTTTTCCGTCCCATAGCCCAGTAGCCGGAGACGTCCAAGAAAGGACGCTTACGGGGAGGGGCCAAGATGGTCGTGCATGAGTGTAATAACCATCGTACGCCCAGAACATGGTTATTAATAACCATTTGACATAAACCTGAGCAGGGTATATTATGGTTATAGATAACCATAGACGGAGGGTAGGCCATTGGATAGAAACTATTATGAGTCGCTGCGGCAGACAGACACGAGAGCGTTGGAACAGAGTCTTTACGGCTACGCGAGATTGAGCCCGAAAGGAAGCAAGTTCCGTCTATTCAGTACAGCCATTTGTTTTCTGGCTTTGCAGTTAAAGCAGAGCCCTTATAATGAGCTGAATAAAAAACTGGGAAAGTTTTTCCCAGTGGCGACCGTAAGCGATTACTTAACAGAATTATTGAAACTTGAAAAAGAGGCCATCGAATCGTTGAACAAAAGGTTCGACAAGGAAACACTCGAGTCATCAATTATCTTTTCGGCGCCAAAATTTCTGCAGGAGGCCAGCCATTCAACGCCAGATGGAATCATTCGGCTGGCCATGAAACTTCTGGATATCAAGCGGGACGACCGGGTGCTTGATCTTGGATCAGGGACTGGAGGATTCTTGATTGAGACCTTTTTATCGTCATCAGCAAAAGATTTAAAAGGAGTAGAGATAGACGTAGACAATTTGATCATCTCGTCGATCAAATCATTCGTTGTAGGTGCAGGCATTGAATTCATCCAGGGTAATATAATCAGCCAGGAATATAAGAAACTGGGAGCTAACAAAGTGTTCTCCCATTTCCCTTTCGGGAAGGATAGCCGTTACGCAGCCACCTATATTCAACACCACTCAGAATTGTCCAGCTTTTTTGGGAAACCGAAACTGTCTTTAACAGCGGATTGGATCTATGTGTTAGCCGCCCATTTTTCACAAGCTGAGAATGGAAGAACGGTATGTCTGATGGCAAATAACGGAACCTGGAACTTATCAGATGAACAAGTTAGGAAAGAGCTAGTGGAGCAAGGGATCATCGAGGGAGTCATCGCTTTGGCTCCCGGATTACTTCCGACAACCGGCATCGGCTTTTCAATGATCATTCTCGGGCAAAACAATAAGAGTATACAATTGGTCGATGCAACCGAGATTTACACTTCTCAACTCAGGCAGAACATTCTCACGGATGAGGATGTTAAGCGCATTATCGATCTCTACCATTCGGATGCGGAGGTTAGCCAGTCTGTCAGTGAAGAAGAGCTCGCAAAAAACGGTTATGCATTGTATCCATCGAGATATATCGATATCGGTGTAAAGTTTGAGAATGCCTTCCAACTGGGCGAAATTGTGACCTCAATATCCAGAGGGTCATCTATATCGAGGCGTGAACTGGATCAGCTAATTTCAAGAGAAAGGACTGGTTTTTATTACTTGAAGCTCCAAGATATCAGCGATGGGATCATAGAAGAAGAACTGACAAACCTAAAGACACCCGACGAAAAACTCGAAAAATACTTCATTGTGCCGGGTAGCTTGCTGATATCGCGGACAGCGCCATTCAGAATTGCCAAGGCAGAGTTTAAGGGAAAGAAAAAGATCGTGGCGAACGGAAATCTCTATTTCGTCACAATTGATGAAAAGAAGATCAACCCCGGGTTTGTGGAAGCATTTTTGCAAAGTGAGCATGGAATAGCCCAGCTTACCAGGCTTTCCAAAGGAGGGGTGATTGAAAGCATCAGTATTCAAGATTTGAAAAGGGTTCAAATCCCCAAGCTGGATCGAAAGATTCAAGAGCGGATTGCAAGTGAATACGCCGATATGAAAATATTGCAGGCCAGCCTCAAAGTGCAAATGGAAATCGTCGAAAATGAGAAAAGAAAACTGTTCGAGGAGGTGCTCTGATGTTGATCACCGCGGAAGACCTGGCCTACATTCTGCCGGAGGCTGGTTTTCGATTCCAAAGGAAAATCCAGCTGGTTTACGAGAATGGCGATCTGGAAGCGTTTCTAATAGAAATGGGCATGGAAGATTTGTTGCCGCACAAAGACGACTGGCAGCGTTCCACCGATCCATTAGGGAAAATTCTCATTGTTGGCGACTCTGCGATTCAAGAAAAAGATATCTATGGTTGTGCAAAAGCCTGTGGTATTGAAAAGGCACGGATAGTGCTTCTGCTGGATTACGAAAAGATAGCCCGATATGACTTCAGTCAACATCAGTATAAGACGGATGTTCGGCTGATTCTTTTCGGCCCTACTCCTCATTCAGGAGTATCTAGAGGTAGTTATGAAAGTATCATCAGCAATATTGAGAATTCTGACGGATACCCTAAAACGGTACGCTTAACGAATGCTCATGGGCTGAAGATCAGCAAGACGAGTTTGAAAGAAGCCTTATTGACCGAAATAGAAAGTGCCTATCTTGATAAAAACGTAAGCTAGATCCTGGCGAAGACCTGTCGTTCCTGGCTGATATGATAAGGACACGAGTTACATTCAACCAAAGAAACGATATAAGTAATCAAAAAGCGAAAGAGAAAGCAAGCTATCCACAATCTAAGAAAAACAAACGAGATGGGCAATAGAGAAATCGGGGGTTATAACAATATGGCAAATGGCAAGAACAATACGGCTTCGATAGGGTTTGAAGAAAAAATTTGGGAAGCCGCTGATATCTTACGGGGGAATATGGATGCCTCGGAATACAAGCATGTGGTTATGGGCCTGATCTTTCTGAAATTCATTTCGGACAAATTCGAAGAAAGATACCGAGAACTTCTGGCGGACGACGACGATGTGGAGGATCGGGATGCCTACACGGAAGTCAACGTATTCTTTGTTCCTCCCAGTGCGCGGTGGCAGGTTATTGCCGAGGCGGCTCACAATGAAGGAATCGGCATGGTCATCGATAATGCCATGCGGTCAATTGAAAAAGAGAACAGGAAGCTGAAAGATATCCTTCCCAAAACCTTTGCAAGACCGGAGCTCGATAAAAGGCGCCTGGGGGAAGTTGTTGATTTGTTTACCAATATCGAGATGGTTGAACACGGAACAGACAAAGACATTCTTGGCCGTACTTATGAGTACTGTCTTGCCAGATTTGCCGAGCTGGAGGGTAAACGAGCGGGTGAATTCTATACGCCCTCTTGCGTGGTTCGCACGCTGGTTGAAGTTTTGCAGCCATTTGAAGGACGCATCTATGATCCTTGTTGCGGGTCAGGAGGCATGTTCGTGCAATCGGCCAAGTTCGTCGATAGTCATTCGGGGCGAAGAGATAATCTCTCTATCTACGGACAAGATTCTAACCCTACCACTCGGAAATTGGCGCTCATGAATTTGGCGATTCACGGAATCGAGGCAGACTTGGGAAGTCGTAGTGACGATACTTTTCATAATGATCTGCATAAAACGCTGAAGGCTGACTTCATACTCGCCAATCCGCCGTTCAATCTTGATAAATGGAATAATGGATCCCTGAATAATGATTCCAGATGGAAATACGGGCTTCCACCTGATTCAAATGCCAACTTCGCATGGATGCAGCATATGATTCACCACCTTGCGCCCCAGGGAAGAATCGGCTTAGTTCTGGCAAACGGCTCCTTATCTTCCCAAACAAGCGGGGAAGGAGAAATTCGCAGAAGAATCGTGGAAGATGATCTCGTGGAAGGGATTGTTGCCATGCCGTCCCAATTGTTCTACACGACCCAGATTCCGGTTTCACTGTGGTTTATCAATCGGGATAAAAAGCAGAAGGGAAAGACTCTATTCATTGACGCGCGCAAGATGGGCACAATGGTCACCCGAAGACTTCGTGAGATGACTGAAGAGGATATCAGCAAAATTACTGATACTTTCAAAGCCTTTGATGATGGGTTGTTGGAGGATGAGAAGGGTTTCTGTTCGGTTGTCACTACTCAAGAGATCGCGAAGCATGACTTCATTCTCACGCCTGGACGCTATGTTGGCTTAGAAGAACAAGAGGATGATGGAGAACCTTTCGAGGAGAAGATGGAACGTTTGACGAATGAACTGGCGGAGATGTTTCGACGCTCGCATGAGTTGGAGGATGAAATTCGGAAAAGAATGGGGGCGATTGGATTTGAGATATAGGCTTTCCGATGTAATTGAGATCTTTGGCGGAGGTACGCCAAGAACGAGTATCCCCGAGTATTGGGGTGGAGATATTCCCTGGATTTCAATCAAAGATTTCAATCGCGATGGTCGTTATATTCGTTCCACCGAACGAAAAATAACAGAAGCGGGTCTTGAAAATAGTGCGACTAAGCTACTCGATGCTGATGACATTATTATTTCTGCACGCGGGACAGTCGGCGAACTAGCCCTAATTCCTCATCCAATGACGTTCAACCAATCCTGCTATGGAATACGCGCTAAACGAGATAAGGTTTTTCAGCCCTTCTTATACTACCTTCTGCAAGGACTCGTCCATCAACTTAAGAGACAGACCCATGGGTCTGTTTTCGATACAATAACGCGAAAAACTTTTGACAATATCATTGTTAATCTTCCGTCTTTAGGAGAGCAGAAAAGAATTGCTGATAACCTTTCCGTATTAGACGATCGAATCGAGAATAACTCGAAGATAAATCATCATTTGGAGCAAATAGCGCAGGCCATATTCAAGTCGTGGTTCGTGGATTTTGAACCGTTTGGCGGTGAGAAACCATCTAAGTGGCAAACCGGGAGTCTCATCGATATTGCCGACTACCTCAATGGTCTAGCGATGCAGCGGTTCAGACCCGCCGATGGTGAGGTCGGTTTGCCCGTCCTCAAAATCAAGGAACTTCGGCAAGGTTCGTGTGATGCCCAAAGCGAACTCTGTTCGCCCAACATCCGCTCAGATTATATCGTCCATGACGGCGACGTGGTTTTCTCATGGTCTGGTAGCCTTCTCGTTGATTTTTGGTGCGGTGGCGACTGTGGTCTTAACCAGCATCTTTTCAAAGTTTCGTCCCGCAATTACGACAAGTGGTTTTACTACGCTTGGACTTGTCACCATCTCACCCAGTTCGTAGCAATGGCGGCTGACAAGGCTACAACAATGGGACACATTAAGCGTGAAGATTTAGAAAATGCTGAGGTCGTCATCCCTGATGAGGACAGCTATCGTCAACTTGGAAGTTTGCTCGCTCCACTTTACGATCAGGTAATAAACAACCGGGTCGAAAGTCGCAAACTGTCGCAGTTTCGAGACTCTTTGCTGCCAAAGCTGATGACCGGAGAAATCTTGTTGGAGGAAACATTCGATGTATAAGGACTTAAAAGTTCCGTTTGATGCCCCACTCCACGAACTGGACTCTGAAACGCAGACTTTTGGCTACCGCCAGAAGAATCCAGATATTTGCGGTAATAACTCGCTATCCGGTGTTTGTGCCTTCACCACCGACGATTGCATCTGTCGGAGACCATCGCGGGCGTAGAAAAAGCAATATGCAGTTCTCAAGGTTCAAGTCTCGAAATGATGATTTGCGGCGCGGGACATTATGGGATCAAATACCATACAGCTATGCTAGATAGCCTCCTTCCGCGCTTCATATCCATGGAACTCCGTGTTGCTGATCTCAACCCCGAGATATGAATTATTTCTCATTTACATCTTTGCTCATATAGAATGATACAGGGGTGACATCATGGCATATACTGAATCAGATTACGAAAAAGCAATCATCGAATACTTCCAAAATAAATTGGGATATGATCACCTCTATGCCCCTGACCTTAGGCGCGATTATTCCGAACCCCTCTACTTGGACGCCATTCGGCCAGCCCTCCGACGCGTTAACCCCGACCTTCCAGAAGCGGCGCTCAATGAAGCCTTATCAAGACTTCGAAATCTGGGAGGAGATACCTACCTACAAAAGAATATCCTTTTCATGGATTACCTACGGAACGGCATCTCCGTAAACTATTTCGACAGGAGGGAACAGCGGTCAGCTTTGGTCCATCTAATCGATTACGAGAATATAAATCGAAATACCTTTTTGATCGCTAATCAGTGGACGTTAGTTGAAAACAGTGAAAGACGACTGGATCTCATCGTCTTTGTCAACGGCTTGCCCTTGGTCACGTTCGAACTCAAATCTCCATCAAGAGAAGAAACCGATGCCTCTAAGGCTTATTTGCAACTTCGCAACTACATGCAGGAAATTCCTTCCCTCTTTGCCTACAACGCCTTTCTTGTCATGAGCGATTTATTGATTTCCAAGGCGGGAACGATCACAGCGGGGGAAGATCGTTTCATGGAATGGAAAACAAAAGATGGCAGTTACGAGAACACGGAATATGCCCAATTTGACACTTTTCTTGAAGGGATCTTTGAGAAAGACCGTTTTCTTGATATTATTCGCAACTTCATCTGTTTTTCCGGCGATGTAAAAATTTTAAGCGCTTATCATCAGTACTACGCCGTCCGAAAAGCAATCGAATCCACAATAAAAGCAACCCAAACAGATGGAAGGGGCGGCGTCTTCTGGCATACCCAGGGCAGCGGCAAATCTTTGTCCATGATCTTCTATGCCCGCCTTTTACAGGATTATCTTAAGACGCCGACCATCCTGGTTTTAACGGACCGCAACGACCTCGACAACCAACTCTTTGAAGAGTTTGCCAAATGTTCCAACTTTTTGCGTCAGCAGCCCCAGCAGGCGGAAAGCCGGGCACATTTGAGGGAACTGCTGGAGGGAAGAAAGGCTCACGGCATTCTATTTGCCACGGCACAAAAATTTGAAGAGATCAAAGATTCAGAATGCCTGTCAGATCGAAACGACATCATTGTCATTGCGGATGAGGCTCATCGGAGCCAGTTCATTGATCAATATGTGGAAGCGAAAACAGGCCGTGTCAAAAAGACATTTGGGCTTATTATCAGAGAGAGTTTGCCGAAGGCGACCTACATCGGTTTTACAGGTACGCCCATATCCCAAAAAGACCGTTCCACCATTGAAGTCTTTGGCAATTATATCGACATCTACGACATGACCCAGGCAGTTGATGATCAGGCGACACGGCCCGTTTATTACGAGAGCCGGGTCATTCACCTGAACCTCGACCAGGGCGTTTTGAAGGAGATCGATGCCGAATATGAGGTCTTGGCAGCACAGGCCGAGGGCTATGCGATTGAAAAAAGCAAGAGGGAACTCAGTAAATTGGAAGCGATCCTCGGCGCTGAACAGACCATAGACGCTCTTTGCCGGGACATCGTTGAACACTATGAAGAAAACCGCCAGCATGTATTGACTGGAAAAGCCATGATCGTCAGCTATTCCCGGGCTATTGCCATGTCGATTTATCGGAAGCTGATGGAGTTGCGTCCCAACTGGACCGATCTGGTGAGGGTTGTGATGACGGAAGGGAATGCTGATCCGGAGGACTGGAGAAAGGTCATCGGAAACAAAGGTCACCGGGATGAACTGGCAAGACTTTTCAAGGACGATGACAGTCCGATGAAGATTGCCATCGTGGTGGATATGTGGCTGACGGGATTTGACGTTCCATCTCTTGCCACCATGTATGTTTACAAGCCGATGTCGGGGCATAATCTCATGCAAGCTATTGCTCGTGTGAACAGGGTTTATAAGGACAAAGAAGGCGGACTGGTTGTTGACTACATAGGCATCGCCTCTGCCCTCAAAGAGGCTATGAATGATTACACTGTTCGGGATCGCAGGAACTATGGCGATACCGACATTGCCAAGACTGCTTATCCCAAATTCCTTGAAAAGCTTGAAGTCTGCCGTGATCTCTTTTTCGGGTTCGATTACTCTGATTTCATGCGGGAAGATGCAACTGACTTAATCCGTGCCCAGGCGATCAGCGGAGGGGTCAATTTCTTGATGGCAGTGGAAAAAACTTCAGAAAGACTGTTCGATCGCGTGAGTTATACGCTTCCAAAGGTGGCTGACCAGCCTATTGGCTATGGTGACGACAGCAGCCGAAAAGAGTTGTTTATCAGGGAGGCCACGCTCCTCAGGCAAGCCGTATCTCTTTGCCGTTCATTGCTTAATCCGAGAGAACGATATGTAGCGGCTTATTTCGATGCAGTAAGAACCCTATTGACTCGTATTGTTGGACCGGGGAAATCGCTCTCCTTGAGGGAAATTAACGCCAGGATCAGCGAGCTCCTAAAGCAAAGCATCAAAAGTGAAGGTGTGATCAATCTCTTCTCAGACATTGAGGAGGATTACTCCATCTTCTCAGAGGGTTTCCTTGAAGAAATTGCCCGGATGAAAGAGCGCAATCTGGTGGTTGAACTCCTGAAAAAACTGTTAGACGATCAGGTTTCACTCTATCGACGGACCAATCTTGTCAAGAGTGAGCTCTTCTCAGAGAAACTCAATCGTGCAATGAAATCCTATATTAACGGGATGATTACCAACGAGCAGGTGATCGAAGAGCTCCTGAAAATGGCGAAAGAGATGGCGAATGCCCAAGAAGAAGGCGATGAAATGGGGCTTACATCTGAAGAGCTGGCCTTCTACGATGCTCTGACCCGACCTGAAGCGATCAAGGACTTTTATGACAATCAGGTACTGATAGAAATGGCGGTTGAATTAACCGATGCGCTGAGAAAAAACCGGACTATCGATTGGCATAAGAAAGAATCAGCGCGGGCTGGTATGCGGCGCCTGGTTAAGAAACTCCTGAAGAAATACAAATACCCGCCGGAGAGCATTCCGGATGCCATCAATACCGTCATTGGGCAGTGTGAGATGTGGACAGATTGTGAGGTTGCCTGAACAGCCACTGAGTGTGAACTTCTCTTTTCGGGTGAACCATTGATTGGATAAAGCTAATTGATGGAGAGTATTCGTGAAGTGCTACATTAATTCAGTTGCGAGGGAACTTGGAAATATCAATATATCTGGAGTATTCAGCACGATCAATGGGATAAAACAGGAATACAACATAAGTATAAAGAGACCATGACAACATTTGAAGGTGTGAAGTTTTATAGTGTTCATGATTTGAGCGTGGCATCGTCACTCGCACAGGCAGAGGGAATATTGGATCTGTTTTCAGAGCACGATGATATTACAGATATCAATCAGATCATTGAACTGCACAACATCAAGGTGTTCTTTGAAAATGATCTGCGATTACTCAGATGGTCAGACGAGAAGGATACTACGTATAAGAAGAAGGTGAGAGCGTTCGAACCGGTTATCGGTCGTTTCTTTGCCTCCATAAATGATAGCAATCTACTCCAGATATTGAATTACGTCAGCAATCACTACATTGATGATTTTTGGTTTCTCTTCAATCGACATAAGCTATTCCATCGCATTTCAGAAGTAGAAATACGAAAGGCAATTAGATCTAATCGTCCTGCATTATTGGCAATTTTGAAGCAAAAACCGATTGTTGATCAATACGGGGAATTAATCACAGAAGCTTTAATGAATGATTGCAATAGCGCAGAGGTTGTGTTATCGACGCACACAAAAGGTATTGGAGAAAGAGACCACGTACTATATTTCCCCAAAGAACTGACTTCAAATTTTTTGAATCAAATTTTTAAGGCATACGTAGAGTCGAAAGACGCGAATCCTAATTATCTATTACTTATTTCGGAGCTAACTGTATGTGTCGGTTTATCGATATTTGATACGACTAGACTGCATGCAAAGAAAAGATACGAGATGATCATGGATTCGTTGTTTTCCACTGACTCAAATCTTGGAATGCTTGATATTTCTCTCGAAGTGGTTTTCTCAGACTCGCAAAGTGAAGAAAAAGTTATTCGGGCGAACAGCGATGATGGAATATCGATTTCATTTGGAAGCAAGTGGATTAGAGACAACTTGGACTATCCAACTCTCCTCAATAATTTCATTTATCTCTTTGAGTATGTGGATGGTAGTTTTAGAAGCCGCTTTGTCGCTCAGCCTTCAGAAATTTCTGTTTTTGAAAGATTATTGGGACTAAGCGGAAAATCTTCTTATGAAATGGGCTATCTCGGCCAGATTAGGCACTCCATATTCAATATGCAAATGCAAGGATACTTGCGAATATTGGTTGAGTGCGGGATTAACCTTGAGGAGATATTCCAATGGTTTTTCGAAACTTACCTTCTTAATGAATTTTCCGCCTTTGGTTTCTCTTTCAAGGCACCTTCAGAAGGGATAAAAACAGTCGAAAAATGCAAATTACTGTTAACTGAAATGGACAGCATACTAAAACAATATTCGCTGTATGTCTGTCAGGGAAACATAGATCGCGATTTGCTGGAGATTTCTTCCATTCCAATTTGCATAGAAAAGGTACCGAGCCTGTTGGAACAAAAATACATATATGCAAAATCAAAAGAGTGTTATTACGCAATGGATTTGCTTTTTTGCGATCAATCACTACTCACTTTAATCGATGGTGCAGGTCGTGGATTCGATACTTTTATCGAAATGATTACTATTTCTGCTGTTTCCGTTGACATGTTTGCAGATTACCAGAAGTCAATTATTAACTGGCTGATCGATTGGGGGTGTCTTACCGTTGACCTGGGTGGAATCATATCCCCAATTAAAGAAAAAGTGATAATATTGGAAGACTTGTATTACAACCAAGTTTGTTGTTTGCGATATTTGCGTGGACTCAGAGATCAAATCGAAAGTATGCGAATGAAGGAAGAAGTCCGGTTTGAATCCTCATTGTTTTCTGAACCTGAGCAATACTATTTTAACTATATGTTAAATAGGCGACAATACACCAATGGACCAGATCTCCGAAATAAGTATGTCCACGGTTCTCATTCATTGGAGGAAGAAGATCACTTGCGTGATTACATTGAACTTCTGAAAATTATGGTCTTAGTAGTAATTAAGATTAACGAGGAGTTTTGTTTGGTTCAACCTCTTACTGACTAAATTGTTATTTGTGCGGCATGAGTCTTGGCCATCGGCTCTTGGTCCCCAACATATTTCACCGTCATCAGGATAATTTAATATCTCTGGTGCGGTCAAGGCTGAACAAGGGGGGTAGAGCGCGCTTTCTCAGCGTTCAAATGGTTTGGCTGTAGGGCACCTATTTCCAGGTTAGGGGGTCATTTAACTTCCGCTGCCGATCGGTCTTCATTTTGTCAAACGCAATATTTATATTTTCAAACCTGGAGAAGAAAATGAATTCGTTTCTTCTTTCAGACCTTGGTGGACTGTCTTTTGCCCCAGATAGTCTATACTGGAGACAATAATAATTTGAGGTTATTGATATGTCATTTAGTAAAACGATTCAATTGTATATCTTTGACGGTGGAAACCACGCTCGCTTAAGGCCGCTAGCGCGCCCAATCAAGGCCACTGCCGCGCACGTTGAGGGCCACCGCCGCGCACATTGAAGGCCACCTCTCTCTTGCCCAACCGCAAAATCACTTTCTTGTAGACTTTTATTGCCGCATCAGCGGCAATAAATTTTAGGAGGAATGAAGTATGCATTCAAACTACTTGTCTGCGCTGCGAGCGGTCATGAGCGGTGTCAGCCAAAGGCAAGCGGCAAAGGCACACGGAGTGTCACGGGACACCGTCGCCATCCTTGTGCGCTACGCAAGATCGAAAGGTTGGACAGACCCCGATGCCCTTGAAAGGATCACCCCACAAGATCTGGAGCCGGCCATGGCACGGCGGCCAGGAGTCGGGGCTAACCGGGATCAAAACTACGCCATGCCGGACTACGAGTGGATCCACCAGGAGCTGGGAAAGGCTCACGTGACCCTTGTCATGTTGTGGGAAGAGTATGTGGAAGACTGTATCGTCCAAAACAAGCAGTATTACGGTGAGACCCAGTTTCGACGCTACTACCACCAGTATGCCAAAAAGAAGAAAGCCACCATCCGACTTAACCACAAACCCGGTCTCGCCATGCAGGTCGACTGGGCTGGAAGCAAGATTGGTAACTACGATGAGGAATTCTCCGAATTAAGGGAAGCCCACCTCTTTGGTTGTGAATGTCAAGTTAAGAATGGCCAGAGTTGATCAAATAACAATGTACAGTTTTGGAGTAAGGGGAAGGTTCACCCCCTAGGGGGTGAAAAATTTTCGGGTTTTTCCTCGTCCGTTTGGG
>LSQX01386112.1_pt1 | contig 12444 bp, 1 predicted proteins | sample 654561 | NCBI WGS metagenome assembly LSQX01 (sample SAMN04489861, study PRJNA283612) | anaerobic digester metagenome | isolation source: 4 biogas reactors fed with cattle manure at either 37C or 55C with and... | place: Denmark: Kongens Lyngby | collected 2014 | reverse complement strand
ATGCAGGAGAAAACTTTATAATAGCGTACGCATACTGTTATCTTAATATGACCAATCCAAATGATTATGTAAGCGTAGGAGGGAATTTCTCTACAGAGGGGAGATACGGTCTTCAAGGATATCTTACAGAAGGAGTGCTTGAAGTAAAAGGAGATTTTACTCAAAGTGTAAGAGCAAGCTCGAATTCATATAACTTTAAAGCTACAGGTAATCATAGGGTAGTCTTAAGCGGAGACAAGCAACAAATAGTTGATTTCTCAACTGCCCAATCAATGTTTAATATATTGGAATTAAAGAACTATAGTGATGAGGGAATAATATTCAGGATGCCGTTAAATGCGGCAGAATTGATAGCCAATGGATGCAAGGTTATATTCCCGAATGGGGAAGGTTTTGGACGGACTCTTACAGAAGATGAGACAATAGAAGGAGATTTGAGCCTTGCTGCAGATGAATTAAATTTAAATGGACATAATTTGGTGGTAAAAGGAGATTTAACACAATCAGGAGGAACCATAAATCTAAATGGTGGAAGCTTAGTAGTAGAAGGTGACTACCGAATACAGTCCAAGACTGTTGCAGCAGACGAAACAACTACATACGGTTACAGCAGTGGATATCTCAAGATGGTAAATGAATCTGATCAAGTTAAAGTGCTGGGTGACTTTATAACGCAGTCCCAGTACAGTCACAACGGAATGCTGACAGCCGGAGTACTTGAGGTTGGAGGAGATTTCAAGCAGGTAAGTCAGGTTGCAGATAATTTCAAAACAGGAGGAACCCATAAGGTAGTACTGAATGGGGAAGGGTTGCAGACAGTTAACTTTGCAAATCCATCCAGTAAAAATTCCTGTTTTAATACCCTTGAGATAACAAATAGCAGTGCTGGAGGAGTAAATTTTGCAACAAAAGCGGTAGTAGTCGGTGAACTTAAGCAGACACAGACACCGGTCATGGGAACCTTGAGTTTGGCAACAAACGCCTCAATAGAAGGAGGGAATTGGGGGTATGACCTACTGATAGAGGAAGACCGAACACTGTCGGAGGACATGAACATAGGTGGAAATCTGACGGTTTCAAGTAATCTAGATATAAACGGCATGAAGCTTATTGTAGGAAAAAGCGTAACTCTAAACGGAGGGACGTTTAGAGTAGGCGGAGGTCGTGTGGATGCAGGAGAAAACTTTATAATAGCATACGCATACTGTTATCTTAATATGACCAATCCAAATGATTATGTAAGTGTGGGAGGGAATTTCTCTACAGAGGGGAGATACGGTCTTCAAGGATATCTTACAGAAGGAGTGCTTGAAGTAAAAGGAGATTTTACTCAAAGTGTAAGAGCAAGCTCGAATTCATATAACTTTAAAGCTACAGGTAATCATAGGGTAGTCTTAAGCGGAGACAAGCAACAAATAGTTAATTTCTCAACTGCTCAATCAATGTTTAATATATTGGAATTAAAGAATATATCGCTAGAGGGTATTAAGTTCATATCCCCTCTCAATGTTTTGGAATTTATTCCGAACAATAGTGTTTATACATTTCCTATACCTGCTGTCGCAGGATGGAAGATGATAGAGGACGAAATATTTACCGGTGATCTTATAATTGGATCAGGGGAACTTGACCTTAATGGGCATGTATTGACCGTAAAAGGGAGTATTATACAGTCAGCTGGAACAGTAGTGATTAATGGTGGAAGCTTAGTAGTAGAGGGTGACTACTGTATACAGTCCAAGACTGTTGCAGCAAATGGAACAGCTACATACGGACACAGCAATGGATATCTCAAGATGGTAAATGAATCTGATCAAGTTAAAGTGCTGGGTGACTTTATAACCCAATCCCAGTACAGTCACAACGAAATGCTGACAGCCGGAGTACTTGAGATAGGAGGAGATTTCAGACAGATAAGACAGGTTGCGAACGATAATTTCAAAACAGGAGGAAGCCATAAGGTATTACTGAATGGGGACGGGTTGCAGACAGTTAGCTTTGCAAATCCATCCAGCCAAAATTCCTGTTTTAATACCCTTGAGATAACAAATAGCAGTGCTGAAGGAGTAAATTTTGCAACAAAAGCGGTAGTAGTTGGTGAACTTAAGCAGGCACAGACACCGATCACGGGAACTTTAAGTCTGGCAACAACTGCCTTAATAGAAGGAGGGAGTTGGGGTTATGACCTTTTAATAGAAGAAAGCCGGACATTGTCGGAAGACATGGACATAGGTGGAAATCTGACAGTTTCAAGTAACCTAGATATAAACGGCATGAAGCTTACTGTAGGAAAAAGTGTAACTATAAACGGAGGGACGTTTAAAGTAAGCGGAGGTCGTGTGGATGCAGGAGAAAACTTTACAATAGCATATGCATACTGTCGTCTAAATATGACCAATCCAAACGATTATGTGGGTGTAGGAGGGAATTTCTCTACAGAGGGGAGATACGGTCTTCAAGGATATCTTACAGAAGGAGTGCTTGAAGTAAAAGGAGATTTTACTCAAAGTGTAAGAGCAAGCTCGAATTCATACAACTTTAAGGCAACAGGAAATCATAAGGTAGTTTTAAGCGGTAAACGCATATCCAGTGGAAGAGAGCATATTCAGACTATTACTTTTGACTCTCCAAGTTCATCGGGATTCAATACATTGGTTATAACAAAGCCTTTTAGCACAGGATATGTATTTAATCATACTCCAGTATGGAATACTCTTGAGGAAAGCATTGGAGATAACGATGCTCCAAGTGTGCCTTCATCATTAAAGTTGGATTCAAGTACATGTCTTACTGCGACATTCTCATGGGAAGCATCGCAGGATAATGTTGGGGTAAGGGGGTACAGAATATACAGGGAAGGCAATGAAAAGGAAATTGGTATAACACATTCCTTATCATATACAGACTCTGGACTTGAGCCTGACACAACCTATAATTATACAGTTACAGCTTTTGATGATGTACAGAATGAATCACTGCACAGCCTAAAATTGACGGTTAAAACTCCACCGGATATGGAGAATCCGTCGGAACCTTCAAATTTAAAATTATTAACTAAAACCGGGTCTTCAGTATCTCTTAATTGGTCACCTTCAACAGATAATGTAAAAGTTGCAGGCTATCTTATACTAAGAGATGGAAATAAGGTCGGTGATTCTATAAGTACCAGCTTTACGGACAGACAATTAGAGGCGGGTACTACATACCTATACACTGTGAAAGCATATGACACATCAGGAAACATATCCGGGTCAAGCAACAGCATAAGTGCATTACCGGTTATGCCGAATATAACAAAATTTGAACCTTTGAATGCTGTTACCATCGGTGGTTCAGATAAACAAAAAGTGAGTGTTTACTTTGCAAATTCAGGAAATGTAGAAGGGGCAAAAGCTGAATTTGAATACTCTCAAAACGGAACTGACTGGATTCGGATGGATAATGCTGTTTTTGGTCCAAATAAGGTTAACTCGTCCACATACTATTTTTATAGTTACTGGGATTTGAGGACTATTGGTTCGGGACATTATTTTGTACGTTACAGCGTATTTGATGCAGAAAATAATTCAGACATGATAACCGCAGAATACGATGTCGACAGGAAAGCACCGGCGGCACCGTCAAAACCTGCAGTTTACTCTGATTATGGAAAAATAACATTGACATGGTTGCCATCTCCAGAAGCAGATGTGGATGGTTATGTTATTTATCGTTCAAATTCAGAAAGTGGAGAATATAAAAAAATTGGACAGGTGAGCGGAAGAACTAATGTTGTTTATACCGATAAGGCTGTTCAGCCGGATCAAACATATTTTTACAAAATAACTGCAGTTGATAAATTTTTGCAGGAAGGGAATCTTTCAGAGGCTGTTTTTGGTACAGCACTTTGGGATACTATAAATCCGATAGTCTTAGGAATAGAACCTGTAGACGGCACTGTGCTTGGAAAAACGGCAAATATTACTGTAAGAGCCGAGGATAATCTCTTAATTTCCTCAATAACTCTTCAGTATTCCCTTGATAATGGGCAATCATGGGTTGACATTGAAACTAAGGAAACGGATGATAATGCTGTATTTAGCTGGTTCACACCTGATGTGAACGAGAATATAAAGGTGCGTGCCATTGTTAAGGATTTATCAGACAATGAAAGCGATGGAAGTCCTGTAAGGTCTTATATGATAGACCGTCAGGGGCCTGCAAAAGTTACAGGACTTAGTGCAACGGTGAAGGCGACAATTGCTACTCTGCGTTGGAATGACGTACCGGATGATGACTTTGCTTACTTTTTAGTGGAGCAAAAAGATACTGACGATGGACTATTTAAAGAAATAGGGAAGATAGACAAGACGCTTGGAATGAATGTAACAGGTCTTGAACCCAATATGGTCTACTGGTTCAGAGTTACTGCGTTTGATGGGTATGGAAATGCCGGAGAGGTTTCCGATATGTTGGAAGTTACTACAACTGATGATACTCAGAATCCGGTTATAACATCCCTTGAACCAAAACCGGAGAGTTTTTCAACAAGTATAACCATTAAAGGAACAGCACAGGATGATGTAGGAGTAACATCTTTCATTTTTCAAACTTCCAGGGATAAAGTGAAATGGGCTGATGTAGCAGAGTTTACATCTTCACCAGCTAAAAATAAAGTGACGTTTACACATGTTATAAATCTTGAAGAAGAATTGGAAGGGGCTCTGTATGTCAGGGCAATAGCAGAGGATGCCGCTGGGAATGTAAGTGACACATCGGAGAATGCACCTTATGTAGAGCACAGGGTTGACCACACTCCACCATCAAAACCTGTGGGAGTTATTGCCAATTCAACAAATGGATATATTACTGTCAGTTGGGAACAGGGAGCTGACCCCGATCTTGCATATTATAAGCTGTACAGGTCTGAAACAGAAATAGGAGCATTTGGCCTGATTGCTGATAACATCAAATACGTTAGTTATAACGATAGAAGTGTAGTACATTCTAAATTATACTATTATAAAGTTATTGCTGTTGATGTTGCGGGAAATGAAAGTGAATTCAGCGAAGTGCTTTCATGTCAGCTTTTGCCAGATACAGAGATACCTGAAATAATAAGTTTCTATCCAAAGGAATTAACAACGCTGCCGGCAAATCCGGTTATAAGCGTGCTCGCATCTGACAATTATCAGCTTTCAAAGTTAACCTTAGAGTATAAGGCTGAGGATACAGAAGAATGGATAGAGATTGGCAACAAGGAGCTTAATGTTCATAGTGAAGCGGTAAAATTCAACTGGAATACCGAAACACTAAACGATGGAAATTATGTTTTGAGAGCTTCGGCCATAGATCAAGCGGGAAATGCCAGCAAAATGATGTCTGTAAACTACAGCCTCAATCTTGAACCTCCTAAAGCACCTGTTATAACTGCTGAACCCGGAGGATGGAAGATTGACCTTTCATGGACATCGGAAAATGAGGCAGATCTTGCAGGTTTCAGAGTTTACAGAAGCGATGCTTTGGATGGAAAATATAAGCTTATAGCACAAACAACAGAGACAACTTACACAGATACTCTTCTTGCACCGACACAAAATTACTACTATAAGGTAGAAGCAGTTGATGTATATCGTAATGCAAGTATGAGCGAAACGGCATATGCCTTGCCCCTTAATCAGGACATTTTTCTGCCGGAAGCTGAAGCAGGAATTGAAAAGGTTGCAACTGTAGGAATGGAAGTTTCTTTTGATGGAACACGTTCTACCGACAATGACAGGATTGCAACGTACCTGTGGGATTTTGGTGACAGCACAACATCTACCAGTGCTCAGCCCTATCATGCATACACAACAGAAGGTACGTATACAGTAACCCTGACAGTTACTGACCCTGCAGGAAACTCTGCATCAGACACGACAACTGTAACTGTCTATCCAGAACAGCAAATTGGCACTTTGGAAATAAAGGTGGTTGACAGTAATACTGGAGCAATCATTCCGGAAGCATATGTTTATGTTGATTTCCCTTCCGATGTTCCGAAGCTGTTCAGAACAGATAAAAATGGTATAGCAACAGTAGTAGGAACAGCCGGCAATTATAATGTGTCTGCATATACAACAGGGTATCTTCCTTCTGAGATTAATGTAAAAATAGAGCAGTATAGAAAAACCCAGGCCACATTACAGATTAAAAAGGGTGAGCTGGTTGTTGGAGATATATATGTACGTCGTATGGCTTTAGAAGAAATAGTTGAGGCGGGCATTGATATTCATGCTCCTGAAAACCAGTTTGTGTACAATTTTGAAGTCCATCTTGAGTTTGATGCACAGCCACTACCGGTAAAATATATGGTTGTTAACGGTAAAGGTAATGTCTTTAGTGGCGGGGGAGGTTTCCGTATAGGAGGAGGTGGTTCAGGCGGCTCAGGCGGTTCAGGTGGTGGTTCAGGTGGAGGAACTGTTGTTCCGAAAGTTATTGCTCATCCGGATCATCCTGAAGTTCCTCCTACAGTGGCATACCTTGTTATACCAAAGGAAGTGAGCTGGCTCAAGGAGTTTTTTGAAGTCGGACTGGTATTTAAAAATATGGCAGATCCACAGTTTGTAATACAGGATTCTGAAGTAGCTCTAAAACTTCCGGTAGGATTATCACTTGCACCTACGGCAGAAAAACAGAGTTTAAAAGTTGGAGTGGGAGACATTGCAGGACAGGAAACCAAGCAGGTAAAATGGGTAATCCGCGGTGATGTTAAGGGATATTATGATGTAGAGGCAGATTTCAACGGTACATTGATGCCCTTTGCCGCTCCGGTAAAAGCAAACTTCAAAACAGAAAAACCCTTCCGTGTTTGGGGAGGAGATGCACTGCATGTGTATGTTATGGCGGAGGATTCATACTATGTCGGTGAAAACTATTATACACACTTCATGCTGGCGAATGAATCGGATATACCTATTTATAACATAAAAACAAACTTCGGAAGCTTTGAAGAACCTACTCCAAAGACAGAAGTAGTTATAATTTATCCGGACAAGAGCAAGAGAGTTGTCCATGATGATGGAAGCGAGACAATGGATTACAGCAATGGAGATAAGGAAATTGTAAATAAAGATGGAAGCAAAACTATCAGCTACAAAAATGACGGCAGTTCTGAATATGTTCATACCGATGGTGTCAGAACTAAAACGGATAAAGATGGTAATAAGGAGACTATTGAGCCTAAATCTTTTGAAGTAGATGATAAAAACGACGGAACTGTATATAGTTATGCTGATGATACAAAGCATTTTATAAAGAATCCAAAGAAAAAGGATTCACAGAAGGAGCAAGGAGTTGGAGTAAACTTGATATTCCCATCAGGTGATGACGATGATGAAGATAATAAAGGGCAAAGTACTTTACCTGTGGTAAGGCCAGGTGATTCTCTAGGGATAGACTGTCTATTGCCCGGAGAAACCATACTTGGTACATATGTAGGTACCCCTGCTGCTTCTGGAGAAATTGACCCTGATGAGATGTACTTTAAATTATCCAATGCGTTTTCAGTGACAACGTCAGGAAGCAATACAGAAATTCCTGTAACCATTAAAACGATACCTAGTCACATGTATAAATATAAACTGGTTATAATTGACGAAGAAAGTATGAGGGCAGACCCGATTGACACAAATACGGGAGCACATGTAATGCAATATGAGGCATTGGGTGTATATGGTGTAACACCGCTTACCTTTGGAATTGAATATAATTCAAGGCTTATGTATGAAGCATCAAGGCTTAAAGAGGAAAATGGCACAAAAGGTATTGAGCCAATGCGTGAATTTGGCAACACTACGATGGGTAACGGCTGGAGTCATAGTTATGAAACATGGCTCACAGAAAATAGTGACGGAAGCATTACTGTATACTGGTCACCATATAACTCCACCATATTCCATAGTGGAAATGAAAACCAAAGAGTTGTATACGGAACCACTGATATCTATGGAAACATAACTGTTTCGAAGGATACTCCGAAGGAAGAATGTGAATTCTGGTCGAAGTCCAAAGGCGTTAAGGACTATTTGCTCAAGAGACACGCCGATGGTACTTATGAAATGACCTTTGGCAACGGTAATAAATATATATTTGATGCAGATGGAAAGCTTTCAGGGATGGAAGACAGAACAGGCAAGTACATTACCATTTCAAAGGATGCAGAAGGCAAGTTGATAATATCGGAGTCGGCATCAAAACAGAGTCTTATTGTTTCACACAATGAGCAGGGATTGGTGGAGAGTGTTGAAGATAAGGCGGGAAGGAAAACTTCATTCCAGTATGATGAGGGTGGCAAGAACCTTATTGCAATTACCGACCCTAATGGAAAAACATCAAGGTACACATATAATGAGCAGGGATTTGCACTCACCGGAACAGATGCGGATGGCATCACATATTTTACAAACACTTATGATGAGAAAGGTCGTGTAGTTGTACAGGATGATGCTGTAGACGGAAATGAAACCACTACATTAAGCTATGATGAGACCTCCGAGTTCTGGAGAACCATTACAACTATAAAAGATAGAAATGGAAATACCAGCAAGATTGTACACAACCGTGACGGAAAGCTGGTAAGAACTGAAGATGAGCTTGGAAATAATACATACTATACCTATGATGCTGATGGAAATCGCACAAGCATTACAGATCCCAAGGGGTATACAATGATATACTCATATGATAAGAATGGAAATGTAGTTAGTATTACTGAGCCAGAAGGTACCAATACAACCTATACCTATGATGGGAGAGGAAATCTTCTGACGGCAGAAAATAAAATGGGATCAAAGGTAGTCAACACATACACAGACAATAATCTTGTAAAGACAACAACAGATCAAAGAGGGAATAGGACAACCTATGAATATAATGACAACGGTCAGATAATTAGCAGAACTGTTGAGGGTTTGGGCAGTGCAAGTTATACCTATTATGAAAACGGGCTTATGAAGACCGCAACCGATTATCTGGGTAACAGCTATACTTATGAGTATGACAGTGCTGGAAGGAGAACAGCAGTAATAGATAGGGAAGGCGGAAGGAGTACAATTACTTATGATAATATAGGAAATATGTTATCCCAAACCGATCCTATGGGGAATACCACATTATTTAGCTATGATAGCCGTGGTAACCTGATTTCCGAGACAACCCCGAAAGGGAACGTTACTACGTTGAAGTATGATGGAAATGGACAATTGATTGAAATAATAGACGCTGAAGGTAATAAAACAATTTACGAGTATGACGCAGAGGGAAGACAGACAAGGATTATCGATCCGCAAGGACTAGTTGCTGAGACTGTATATGACGAAGCCGGACGAGCGGTTTATTCCAAGGATGCCCTTGGCAATATAACAGCTTACACTTACGATGTGAATGGCATGCTTCTGTCTGAAAAGCTTCCCGGTGGTGGAACAACAAGCTTTACGTATTACAAAAACGGAAAAGTCAAAACAGCAACAGATTATTCGGGCAATACCACAACATACGGTTATGACAGTTTATGGCGTCCAATAATGGTAACCAACTGCGAAGGTAAGTCATCAAGCCGTACTTATGACCCGTCGGGCAATGTACTGACAGAAACCGATCAGCTTGGAAATACCGTAAGCTACAGCTTTGATAAGCAAGGAAATCTGTTGACATCAACAGATGCAAATGGAAATACAACTCAATTTGAATATAATGCAAACGGCAATATGACAAGTGTTACCGATGCACTGAACAACACTACACGCTACGAGTATGACAAGGAAGATCGGCTGATAAAAATAATCAATGCACAAGGCAATGCCAAGGAATTTGTTTATGATGCAGCAGGCAGGGTAATACAGGCAAAAAATGAACTTGGAAACACTGTAACCACAGAATACGACGAACTAGGCAATCTAGTGGGGATTAAGGATGCATATGGTGTAACCATCACAGCAATTGAATACGACAACCTGAACAATCCGATTGCAGCCATCGATGCATTGGGCAACAAGGCAACCAGCAAATATGACAGTCTGGGAAGACTTGTAGAGACAGTTGACCAATTGAACAGAAGCACAAAATATTCCTATGATGCAATGCACAGGCTTACAAAAGTGGTAGATCCTTTGAACGGAGATAGCAGCCAGACCTTTGATGTGGATGGCAATCTTACAAGCTATACCGATCCTAATGGGAATACTACAAGTTATGATTATGATATAGCAGGAAGACTAATAAGTGAAACTACTGCTATTGGAAGCAAAAAGACATACGGCTATAACTCGTTGAACCTTTTGGAAACGTCAACAAATGGTCGAAATCAGCAAACAACATACACTTATGATGATGCAGAAAGGCTGACAAGTTTTACAGACCCTGCAGGCACAGTGACCTATAGCTATGATAAAAACGGAAATGTGCTGACAGTAACTGATGAAAAGGGAACAATAACAAGGCAATATGATAAGCTTGACAGAATAACACAATACACCGACAGCAATGGAAATACAATAAAATACAGCTATGATACCCTTGGGAATTTAATAGCACTGACTTATCCCGGTGGTAAAATAGTAAGGTACGCTTATGATGCAGCAGGCAATCTTATCACAGTAACCGACTGGGCTGACAGGGTAACCGGATACGAATATGATAAAAATGACAGGCTGGTTAAAACCACACGACCTAATGGAACACAGCAGACCATAACCTATAATGCTGCAGGTCATGTGCTTGAGCAAAAGGATACTGATGGTGCCGGAAATATAATCAATCAGTACAATTATGAGTATGATGCAACAGGCAAGATAACGGTTGAGCAATCCACTCATGAAGCGGCACCTTATAACTTGACAAACGCAGTTATGACTTATGGTGAAGGCAACAGACTGCTAACCTATAACGGTCAGGCTATAGAATATGACAACGATGGAAATATGACCTATGGCCCGTTAGATGGAGAGATGGTGAAATTCACCTATGACAGCCGTAACAGGCTGGTACAGGCAGGAAACTTTGTTTACGAGTATGATGCGGAAAACAACCGTATCGCGGTAATAAAAGACGGTTTAAAGACAGAATATATAAACGACCCCAATTCATACTTGAGCAAGCTTCTTATCAAAAAGGATGCTGATGGCACACAAACCAGCTATGTGTATGGGTTGGGACTTATAGGGCATGAAGAAAACGACAGTTACAGTACCTATCATTTTGACAGCAGGGGAAGCACTACAGCAATAACTGACGAAGAAGGAACAGTTACCGACAGATTTGACTATGCACCTTATGGAGAACTGGTAAACCATATCGGCACAACCGATACTCCGTTTAAGTATAACGGCAGGGATGGAGTAATGACTGATGATAACGGATTGTATTACATGCGTGCAAGGTATTATAATCCCGACATCAAAAGGTTTATAAATCAGGATATCATTTCCGGAAGTATTGATGATGGCAGGACACTTAACCGATATGCCTATGTTAACGGAGACCCTGTCAACCTGACAGACCCATTTGGTTTAAGCCCGGATTTGAATCCTTCAAGATTAGTCCATGGAATGCTTGATTTAATAAGTATGATTGACCCGTTTGGTATAGCTGATGTCATTAATGCAGGATTGTATTTTGTAGAAGGCGACTATGTAATGGCAGGAATAAGCCTTGCATGTGCTTTGATTCCAGCATTTTTTGATGCAGGAGTAAAGGGCGTCAAATGGGCAGGTAACGCATTTAGAGCGACGAAAGCGGGTCAGAAGTTAGTCCAAAATACAAAAGTATTAAATTATGCCAGCAAAGTAACAAATTCATTATCAAGGGGTTTGTGCAAAGTACGAACGACGGCTATTGGAAAGGCACTTACAAGCAGATATGCAGTAGATGCAGTGGTGGGTGCGTCGGTTAGTGCGGCAGGTCAGCAGATTTTTACAGGCGAAATTGACTGGGCACGTGTGGCAAAAGATGCAACAATAAGTGTAGTTGCAGGCAAAGTAAGCCGTATGATTACGGGCACACCGGATTTCGCAGGTAGCATTTGTTTTACAGCAGATACGCTGATAGCAACAAAAGCAGGCTATAGGCAGATCAAAGACATCAAAGCTGGCGATGAGGTATATTCAGCTGATCCTGAAACCGGCAAAAAGGGATTAAAGAAGGTCAAGCAGATTTTCATAAGTGAAACCGATACTTTAATCCATGTGTTCGCTGGAGAAGAGGAGATAAGAACTACACCTACCCATCCGTTCTGGGTTGAAGGCAAGGGATGGATTAAAGCGGCTTACCTAACTGAAGGCGACAAGCTTATGACGTATGACGGTAAGTTGATTGAGATTACAAAGGTTGAGGTAGAGAAGCTTGATGAGGTTATCAATGTTTACAACTTCGAAGCAGAGGATTGGCACACATATTTTGTAAGTAGCACGGAAGTGTTGGTACATAATA
>LSQX01102615.1_pt1 | contig 12444 bp, 7 predicted proteins | sample 654561 | NCBI WGS metagenome assembly LSQX01 (sample SAMN04489861, study PRJNA283612) | anaerobic digester metagenome | isolation source: 4 biogas reactors fed with cattle manure at either 37C or 55C with and... | place: Denmark: Kongens Lyngby | collected 2014 | reverse complement strand
CCCCTATGCGGCGGCAGGGCGCTGGTGGTGGGAGTAACCAACGGAGTACTCGGGCGCTTTGGTAACCCGCGCGGGCTCGCATATAATGCCCGCTACCTCTAGCCGTTGCCTATGCCTAATCCCCGGGGTCCAGGAGAAATGCCACAACATCGGATAATGCGTCGCTGCTGGTTCGCGTGCGGTGTCCTCGTGACCCTCCTCCTTGCCGGGATCCTCTCGGGATGTGGACGGGCCGAATTCGCCGTTTCCGGACGGGTGCTGGATCGGGCGACCGGCGAACCTCTGTCGGACGCCCAGGTATCCCTCGGTCGCCGGGGGGTACAAAGCGATTCCGACGGGTTCTTTAGCCTGCCGCTCAAGGGCGGAAGCCACCAGTTGCAGGCTGCCCTCCCCGGATACCTGACGCAAGCGTTCACCGCCACGGTCTCGGCGGAGACGCCTCTCCTGGAGACCGACGTGCACCTGGATCGGCGCACGCTGCGCGGCACGCTGACCGACGCGCGCACCGGGGAGCCGGTGGCCGGCGCCACGGTGGCGCTGGGCGGCGCCGAGGCGGAGAGCGGCGCGGACGGCGCCTTTGGGGTGGATGCCGTCGCGTTCGGGCCCCTGCGCGTCTCCGCCGCCGGGTATCTGCCGGCCGAGTGGCCCCAGGCCGATGTAGAAGCCTCCTTTGACCGCTCCGGCCAGGCCACGCGCAGTGCCGACATGACGCTGACCCCCCGGGTCCTTAGTGGCGCCGTCACCTCGGTGAACGGCGGCACGCCCCTGGCGGGGGTGTCGGTCTCCACCGCGCTGGGCGCCACGCAGACCGACGAGGCCGGGCGCTATGAGCTCGCCTACGTGGAGCCGGGCACGCCGGTGGTCTTTGGCGGCACCGAGTACCGCACGGTCGAGTTGGCCTACGAGGGGCAGGAGACCCAGGACGCCGCGGTAGAGCCCTGGGCGGTGGCCTTTTCCATCACCGACGCGACCGGCGGCGCCGCCCTGGCCGGGGTCTCTGTGGAGGCCGGCGGGCAGGCGGTGGAGACCGACGCCTCTGGCGCCGCGGTGCTGAACGGCGTGATGCCCGAGACCCCCATCACCGTCCGCTTGGACGGCTATGGGGAGGTGTCCGTGGTCTATGCCGGCGAGCGCGACTATGCGCTGACCCTGGAGCGCTCCCGGCTCCAGGGCACGTTGACCCGCGCCGAGGATGGCGCCCCCGTGGCGAACGGGCTGGTGCAGGTGTTCACCGCCGGCGGCGATGAGCCCCTGCTGGTGCGCTCGGATGCCGAGGGACGCTTCCTCCTCGAGGACGTCGGCAACGTCGAGAGCATTACCGTCAAGGCCCCCGGCTACCGCCGGGTGAGCCAGCCGGTCACCGACATGTTGGCTGCCGACGTGGCCCTGGAGCCCTTTGCCTTCCGCGGCGTGTACATCCCCTTTGGCCTGTTGCCCCTGCCCGATACGGTGTATGGCATCCTGGACCTGGTGGAGAGCACGGGGATGAACGGCGTTGTCGTGGACGTCAAGGGCGACTGGGCGCGCATCGCCTGGGACAGCCCAAACCCCGTGGCCCAAGAGATCGAGGCCTATTCCCCCTACGGCATGGACCTGCGCGAACTGGTGGACGAGTGCCATCGCCGGGGGATCTATGTCGTGGGCCGCATCGTGGTGTTCAAGGACGAGCTGCTGGGCAAGGCCAAGCCGGAATGGGCCGCCAAGCGGCCGGATGGCTCGCTGTACACCGACTATGAGGGCCTGGCCTGGGTGGACCCCTTCCTCCAGGAGGTGCGCGATTACAACATCGCCCTGGCGGTCGAGGTGGCTGAGCTGGGCTTTGACGAGGTGCAACTCGACTATTTGCGCTTCCCCTCCGATGGCGCCGGCGTGCTGCGCCTCCTCTACGGGGCCGATGGCGTCGAGGCCGATTTCGACACGCGCACCGCGGCGATGGAAGAGTTCTGCGCCCAGATCTATGCCGCCATGGAACGGACGCCGGCCTTCCTCTCCGCCGACATCTTTGGCCTGACGCCCTTTGTGGGCGCCTCCGCAGACATGGGCATCGGCCAGCGGGTGGAGGACATTGCCCCGCACATGGACTACGTATCGCCGATGGCCTACCCGACCACCTACGCGCCGGGCACCCTGGGCTTTGCCAACCCCGGCCGCGAGCCGTACCAGTTCGTGTACCGGACTGTCCACGCCCTCCGCGAGCGCACCGACACGATCGTGCGTCCCTGGCTGCAATACTATTCCATCGGCGGGATCTACTATGGCACGTTCGAGTTCCTCGAGCAGCGCAAGGGCGCCGAGGACGCCGGCGCGGTCGGCTGGATCTGGTGGAACGCCCGGGGCCAGTACGAGCCGGATGCGCTCTACCCGGATGCCGTGGCCAACACGCCCGGCCTCTCCAGTCCGCCCTCGATGGACTGAGCCGGGGGACCGTGGCCCATAGACAAGAGCCGCTCGATGCCGAGCGGCTCTTTTCGTGGAGGGCGCGATCCGAGGACCGATCCGGTCAGGCGATCGGGTCGCCGTACACCTTCATTGTCGTGCGGTGGATCGGCTGGCAGCCGCGGGCCGCAGAAGCCGGGGTGGGCAGGGAGGCCTCGTCGGGCTTGTCGGAGACGCCCATCACCAGGACGCCCTGGGCGGCGAGGTGCCGGGCCAGGCTGGCCACCTCCTCGGTGATGACGATCTCCCGCGCCAACACCTCCTCGGCGGGTGCGTCGTCCGGCAGCACGTCCATCGACGCCACCGTCTCCAGGAACTCCCGGCGTCGGAACCCCTTGTACGGGGTGGGGTCCTGCGCGGCGATGCCCCGGCAGACCTCGTCGTGGGCGGCGCGCAGCCCTTCCGGCATCGCGCCGCGGCGCGCATCGCAGAGGGCGGCGAGCTCTTCGATGGTGCGCAGCGTCCCCGCCTCCAGCCCGGCCCAGAGCGCATCCGCCGGGCAGACGCCGCCCAGTACCATCAGGGTGATGTAGGCGAGGTAGTCCTGGTTGTCGCCGGTAAAGCAATGGTAGGTCGGCTGGTTCAGGGCATCGTACACGTGGCGAAAGGCGGCCTCGTCGAGGGCTCCATCCAGCGCGCTGCGCAGGGTGCGCCGCATGGCCCGCACCCGGGCGGTGTCGATCACCCCGTCGTTGCGCCCCCGGGCGCCCAGGGCGGTCTTGTCCAGGTCGATGAGGAGCGCCGTCGTCTCGTCGCAGGGGTAGCCGGCCTCTTGCACCCCGCCGTAAAAGTCGGCGAGGGCGCCCCAACGGTTGGCCACCATCAGGACGTCCTGCCACGCGCAGGCGGCCGGCTCCTCGGGGCGGTCGGCGCCGATGAACCCCCGCATCGGCAGGTGCTCGCCGAGGTGGCGGGCCGCGGTGCCGTCGTTCAGGAGGGTGTCGCCGATGAGGAGCGCCCGCTCGATGGGCCGCGTCACCCCCCGGGCCCGTTGCGCCTCGCCCAGGAGGAGGAGGAGAGCCCGGGCGTATTCGGGCGTCGTCTTGCGCGGGATGTAGTAACGCTCCAGCCCCGCCTCTGACCACAGGGCGTGCAGCCCCCGCTGGCCCTCACAGGTGGGCTCCAGGTTGCGATACAGGACGCAGTCCGCCATGAAATCCGCCAGCGTGCTCTTGGCCCAGGTCACGGGATCATCCCCTTGGCGATCATGATCTCCGCGTTGAGGACGGCGCCGCCCGCCGCGCCGCGGATGGTGTTGTGGGAGAGGACGACGAACTTGCAATCGAACACCTCGCACGGCCGCACGCGCCCTACCGTGATGGCCATACCCCGCCCGGCGTCACGGTCCAGGCGCGTCTGCGGGCGGTCGGGCTCTGTGCGGACGATGATGGTCTGCTCCACGGCCGAGGGGCAGCCCAGCGCGTGGGGAACGCTGCGAAAGGCGCGCAGTGCCTCGATTACCTCGTCCACGGTGGCGCGCCGCGCAAACTCCACAGACACCGCCTCCAGGTGGCCGTCGCGGGTGGCCACCCGGTTGCAGGCGGGGCTGATGCGCATCTCGGCCGGTTGCACGGCGCCGGCGGCCTCGTCCAGGGTGCCGAGGATCTTGCGCGGTTCGTCGATCAGCTTGTCCTCCTCACCGCCGATGTAGGGGATGACGTTGTCCAGGCTGTCCATGGCCGGCACGCCGGGGTAGCCCGCTCCCGAGAGCGCCTGCATGGTGGTTACCACCACGCGGCGCACGCCAAAGGCATCGTGGAGCGGCTTGAGCGCCAGCGTCATACCCACCGTCGAGCAGTTGGGATCCGTGACGATGCAGCCGCGGTCCCAGCCCCGCCGGGCCCGCTGGGTTGCCAGGAGGTCCAGGTGATCGGGGTTCACCTCGGGAATCAGCAGCGGCACGTCGGGGTCCATGCGGTGGGCGCTGGCGTTGCTCAGCACCGGGTATCCGGCGGCGGCCAGGGTCTCCTCGATCGGCCCGGCCGTCGATCCCGGCAGGGCGGAAAAGACGACGTCGCAATCGAGGTTCGGCTCGCTGGGCTGCACGACGAGGTCGCGCACCTCGGCGGGGCAGTCGGTCGACAGCCGCCAGGTGCAGGCCTCCCCGTAGCGGCGGCCGGCCGAGCGCTCCGAGCCGGTCAGGGCGGTCACCTCGAACCACGGGTTCCGGGTTAGCAGCTCCACGAACCGTTGCCCCACGGCGCCCGTGGCGCCGAGTACGCCGGCGCGAATCCGCTTCATCTCAACACCCCTTCCTGCTCTGGATCTGGGGTCGCCAGCGCCTCCGCCAGCTGAAAGCGGTGGTGGATGGCGCGGACCGCCAGGTCCACGTCCCCGTTGGTGGTCACCAACGAGAGGTTGTATTCCGATGAGCCCTGGGCGATGGAGATGATGTTGATCTCTGCTTCCGCCAGGGCGCCAAAGACCGCCGCGGCGATGCCGGGTCTGCCCCTCATCCCGGCGCCCACCACGGCCACGATGCTCGCCTCGTCGTCGCGGCCGATGCGGTGGATATCCTGGCGCCCGAGCTCCCGGTCGAACTCGGCCTGGAGCGCATCGACGGCCGCCCGCGCATCCACCGTGCGCACGACGAAACAGATGCTCTGTTCCGACGACGACTGGGTGATCATCAGGATGTTCGCGCCGCTGCGGGCCACCGCGGAGAACACGCGCCCCGCCACGCCCGGCACCCCCTGCATGCCGCGGCCCTCCACCGTGATGAGGCTCAGGTCGCGGATCGCCGTGATCCCCTTGACTACGGGAGCGCCGACCACCCTCTGTGAGACGAGGGTTCCCGGACGCTCCGGGTGGAGGGAGTTCAGCACGCGCACGGGGATGCCGGCGTCCACGATCGGGGCAATGGTCTGCGGGTGCAGGACCTTGGCGCCAAAGTAGGAGAGCTCGGCGACCTCGCCAAAGGAAATGCCGGGCAGGGTGCGCGCCTCGGGCACGATCCGCGGGTCAGCGGTCATCACCCCGTCGACGTCGGTCCAGATCCATACCTCGTCGGCGGGCAGGCAGCGGGCTAGGATGGTGGCGGAATAGTCACTTCCGCCCCGCCCCAGCGTGGTGGGCACGCCATCGATCGTGGCGGCGATAAAGCCGGTGACCACCGGCGCGATGCCGGCCTCCACCAGGGGCAACACGCGGGCGCGGGCGCGGGCGGTCGTCTCCTCGAACAGGGGCTGGGCGCCGCCAAAGCGGTCGGTGGTGACAATGATCTCGGTGGCCTCCACCATCTGCGCGGGGATGTCCTGGCCCAGGAGGGCCGCCACCGTGAGGCGGGCCGAGAGGCGCTCACCGAGCCCGGAAACCACGTCCAGCCCCCGGGGGGTTAGCTCGCCCAGCGTGTGCATGCTCTGGCAGAGGGTCTCGAACCAATCCAGGAGGCTGGTGACCTCGGCCCGGAGGCCGCGGGCCGGCTCGGGGCCGATGCCGCAATCGGCGATGGCCTGTTCGTGGCGCTGCTGGAGCTCATCGCGGACCAGCGTGTACGTACGTCCGTCGCCCGCGGCCGCGGTCTGCGCCGCACGCACCAGGCTGTCGGTCACCCCGCTCATGGCCGAGACGACCACGACGGGCGGAGCGTTTCGCTCTGCCACCACTGCAGCGACGATGCGCCCGAGCTGGGCGATGCGCTGGCCGCTGCCCACAGAGGTGCCCCCAAACTTCATCACGATCATGTTACCGGCTCCCACAGCGCTTGAGGTGCTGGATGTAGAGGACTCCACGGTGCGCCGGTGCGAGGCGCTGCACCGGGTCTCGATCTCGCGCTGCGGGGCGCGGGGGCCGGCGTTGGGGGGTGGCAGCATCGCCGGCACCCGGGCTCTCGGTCCGGGTTTGCGCATTATACCCCGGCAGCCCCTCGGGGCCAAGTGCGGCCTCGTCGGGCGGGTCGCTTTTGCCGCTGGACAAGGCGTTGGTCGGGTGGGATAATCGGTCCGGGCTGCACCTGAAGCCGCTACTCCCTCACACGCCACACGCCTATCTACCGCATGCCATCCTCGGCTTCCGACACCGGCGGCGGCCCGCGCAGCAGACCGAATGGACCCGACGTGGTGGCTCAGAAGGGAGAAGGGGCGATGTTGTTCGATCTGGCACGCAGATGGTGGGTGGTGGCGCTTCGTGGCGTCGTGGCCGTTGTGTTTGGCATCCTGGCGTTCGTCTGGCCGGAACTCACGCTCCTGACCCTCATCACCCTCTTTGGCGCCTTTGCCCTGGTCGACGGCGTCTTGTCCCTCATCGCCGGGCTTTCCTCGATCCAGACGAACGAGCGCTGGTGGGCCGAGCTGATCGAGGGGCTGGTGGGCATTGCATTCGGCCTGGTGGTCTTTTTCTGGCCCGAGGTGACGGCGCTGGCGCTCCTGTACCTGATCGCCGGGTGGGCCGTGGTGACGGGCATCCTGGAGATCGTGGCGGCCATCCGGCTGCGGCGGGTGATCACCGGCGAGTGGGCCATGATCCTCGGCGGCATCGCCTCGATCCTCTTTGGCGTGCTCTTGGCCGCGTTCCCCGGCGCGGGCATTCTGGGTCTCGCCTGGCTGATCGGGCTGTACGCCGTGCTCTTTGGCGTGCTGCTCATCATCGTGGGCTTGCGCTTGCGCGGAATGCGGGAGGCGCTATAACCGGGGACAGGGTAGGCTTGCCGGCTGGCCACGATCAGGCGATGCGTGAACGATGGAGCGACGTGCGGGGGATCGACCCGATGAGCGAGAAGCAGCGGACGAACGCCATGCGGCTCCTAGAGTCGCGGCGGGTGCCCTACACGGCCCACCATTACTCGGCGGAGATCCACTCCGCGGAGGGGGTGGCGGAGACCCTGGGCTTCCCCGCCGCCCAGGTGTTCAAGACGCTGGTAGCGCTGCCCCAGCGCGGCAAGCCGCTCCTGGCCATCGTCCCGGGGGATCGGGAGCTCGACCTCAAGGCGCTGGCCAAGGCCGCCGGAGACAAAAAGGCGCACATGGCCTCTCAGAAGGAGGCCGAAGCCCTCACCGGGCTCAAGGTGGGGGGCATCTCGGCGCTGGCGTTGCTGGACAAGGGGTTTCGCGTCTACCTGGACGCCTCGGCGCAGGCGTACGACGAGATCCTGGTCTCTGCCGGAGAGCGGGGCATCAACCTCCAGGTGCCCGTTGCCGACCTCGTGCGCCTCACCCGCGCCCGCATGGCGCCCATCGCCACGAGCGCGTCGGCGTAGGCGCTCAGCGTACGGTGAACGCGCCCGCCCGGAGGGCGCGGCCCGTCCAGGGCCAGGGGCCCCGGCCCACCCACAGGAACTCCCCGCTCTGGGGGCCGCGCACCAGCAGGTGCACGGTGTGGCGGCCGGGCGGCGCGTCGGGGGGCAGATCGACCGCCACCGCACCGGCCAGGAGGTCCCCGGCCCGCCACCGGGTGGGGGCATAGTCCACCCCCGTCAGGGGATGTGTGGTGGTGTGCCAGACGCGGCCCGCCTCGTCGGCCAGGTTCACCACCAACTGGTAATCCTCGGCCGGCGCCCGGCGCGCCCGCCACAGGACGTTCAGGAACAGCCGTCCGCCGGCATCCAGCGTCTCCGGCGCTGCGCGCCAGGCCCACAGCTCCAGGTCGCGGCCGTAGCGGGCCGCCAGACGGGGCATGGAGATGCCCTCCGGCAGGACGTCTCGCGGCGTGAGGCTGTCCTCGTCCCGCGCCACCGCCACGGTGCCGATGTCCAGGGAGTGGGACTCCTCTGGGGCGTCCGCCCGGCGCACCGCCAGCGAGCGGCCATCCTCCTCCTCGTAGACCACCATCTGCAAGGCGTACTCGCCCGGGGGCGTCCCGGGGGGAATCCGCAGGTAGGCCTCTTGCCGCACGACGCTGCCCAGCGGCCACTCGTCGGTGGGCAGGTACATGTAGGGCAGCCGGTCCACCTGCGCCCGGGCGATCCCCTGGGGGTCCAGGAGGCGCAGCGAGACCTTGTAGCGCCCCAGCGGCGCCAGGGGGCGCCAGGTCAGCGAGACCGTCACCGAGCGCCCGGCCGGCACCGGGGGCGCCCCGGGCGGCGAGGCCGCCGTCCGATCCACCATGTTCCCCTCGGTGTCCCGGTAGGCGAGATCTGCCCCTTCCAGGGCCAGCCTCTCCTCGTAGACGGCCAGGGCGGGTGCGGGGGGACCGCCCTCCTGAACGGGCGACGTCGGCCGGTAGGCGCTCACCGTCGCCCAGGAGCCCACGCTGGGATAGGCTGTGCGCTCCAGGAGCAGGGTGTGTGCATCCAGCCAGCGGGTGACGGCGTCTTCGGGGTCGGAGAACTGCGTCCGGCAGTGCACGAGCCACACCCGGCGGTAACCCTGCTCCAGGACGGCGCGTAGGTCGGCCTCGATCACCTCCGGCGGCTGCTGGCCCGAGAGGGGCACACTGGGCACGGGGTAGACGGGCAGGTCACCGGCGTAATAGTGGCGAAAAGCGGTGATGTTCTCCGGCGCCGTCAGGAGGATGGCATCTCCCGCGGCTTCGTGGGCCATCACGTGCCGGGCGGCGGAGCGGTGGTCCTCCTTCGTGCGGTAGGCGGGATGAGAAAAGTAGCGGACGTCGGAGACGCCCATGGCCACCACCATCCCGGCGACCAGCAGCCCCCCGGCCAGGCGCCGCCGGCGCCAGAGCGCCTCGGCGCCGACGGCCAACCCCAGGTAGAACGCGGGGCTGGCCATGATCACATAGCGGCTGCCCATGTAGATGGGACGGATGAGCAGCGAGTAGGCCCACATCGCCATCACCGGCGCCAGGACGATGGCCAGCAGCCCGAGGGGCCCGGCGAGGCGCGCGGCCCAGGACGGCGCGGCGCCCGCTTTGGCCAGGTCGGCGGGAGGGCGTCGCCACAACGACACGGCCCCGGCCACAAAGACGGCCAAAAAGGCGAAGTTCAGCCCCAGCACGGACGCCGGATCCACCGTGGCGCCCAGGCTAAAGGCGTTCAGGGTGTCGCGCAGCATCTCGATGAGGGCCACGTGCTCGCGACCGATGGCCGGGTTGGCCATCACCCCCAGCGCCTGCCGCCCCACCAGCGCGGCCGCCATGCCGAGCACGCCGATGCCGGCCCACACCCCCGGGGCCGGGCGCCATCCCCGTGGGAGCGGCCCGGCCCCCGCAGGGCGCACGGCCAGCCACAGCAGGGCGCCCAGGCCCACCTGTGCTGCCAGCACCGGGGCGAACAGGTATTGGGTGGCCAGGGCCGCCGAGCCCGACAGCCCAAAGCCCAGGCCCCACGCCCAGCGTCGCTCGACCACCGCGCGCCACAGAGAGTAGAACGCCAGGAGGCCGAGAAACGTCACCAATGTATACATGCGCGCTTCTTGGGCATACCACAGCACAAAGGGCGAGGCGGCGCCGATCAGCGCGGCAATGACGCCGGCCTGGGCGTTGCGTAGTCGCGTGCCGACGGCGTACAGCAGGGGCACCAGGAGCACGGCGCAGATGGCAGAGGGGAAACGCAGGGCCCAGTCGCTATCGCCCAGCAGCCGCGTGGTGGCGTGGAGCACCAAAAAGTACAGCGGCGGGTGCTGGTCGGTGCTGGCCACGCCGCCATAGACGATCTGCCCGGAGAGGATGGTGGGCACGTCCTGCTGGGCGCGGTAGAGGCTGAGGCTCTCATCCCACCAGATGCTCTTGGCCTCGATGCGATAGAGGTACATGCTCAAGGCGGCGAGCGCGATCAGGAGCACCAGCCCCCGCCGCCGCCAGGGCCGCCCGGTGCCGCTGGGCCCTGCTGGGTGCCCACCCACGGCTAGGGACCTTCGATGGTGAGGGTCCCGATGGCCGCATAGTCGCCCCGCGACTCGCGCCCCGTCACCGGGAGGCGCTCTTCGCTGCCCAGCGTATAGAGGCCCACGTGCAGGTTGTAGCGGCCGGCGGGCAGGTCGTCGGGGAGCACCAGGAGGTGCTCGTCGGCGACGGCCTCCTCGAGGTCCCAATAAGAGGTGGGATAGTCGCCCCGCACGGGCTGCGCGTCGTCCTGGGCGATCAGGTTGCCCACCTCGTCCTGGAGGTGCACGAACACCGTCCAGTCGCCCGCCACGGGGCCGTGACGGCGCCAGTGGAGGGTGACGGCCAGCATATCGCCGTCCTCCGTGTCGACGCGGGTCAGATCGTAGCCCTCCACCGCGATCGCCTCGCCAAAGCGCAGGTCCAGGGGCTGGGCGGGCGCCGATACGGTCGGTCGGCCGGCGGCCACGCGGACCCGGGCGATGGCCGGGCCGGTGCCCACGTCGTTGCCGGCGGCGTCCAGCGCCGCCAGGTGCTCCATCCCCTGCCGCCGGTACACCCCGACGCGCACCGAGGCGGCCGTGGGGGCCAAGGCGTCCTCGGCGATGGGGATCTCGTAATCGTCAACGATCACCTCGCCGGGCACCCAGCGGCTGGTGGGGTAGGAGCCCATGCCGGGGTAGGAATCCATGGATCCGATCACCGCCTCGTCGCGCCCATAGACGCGCAGGCTGACGGTGAGGTCCTCGTCCATCGCGCCGGTGGCCAGCCAGTAGAGGCGCACCCGCAGGACATCGCCCGTCTTCACGCTGCGGCGCTCCATGTGGTGCCCGAGGAGAAAGACGTCCTCGCTAAAGCGGATGGCCAGGTCGCTCATCGTCGCGGGCGCTTCCTCGAGGGCCACCCGGGCGGGAGCGGCATAGGCCGGGGCGATGTAGCGAAACGGCGCGGCGGCCGCCACGACGAGGAGCACGGCGGCCAGCGCGCCGACCAGCGCGCCGCCGTAACGGCGCGGGGCCAGGACATAGATCCCCAGCCCGAGGAGGAGGGAGATGCCGGCGCCGGCGGGGAACAGGAGCCGGCCCTGCGGGCAGGTGGCGGCCCGGGCGTACAGCGCATAGACGACGCCCTGCAAGAGTGCCCAGGCTGCCACCAGGCCCACGGTGTGCCACGGCTGTCCCGCGGTGTCGCCACGGTTCCACAGCGCCCACATCGCGCCCAGCCCCAGGCCGGCCACCCCGAGCACGGTCAGGAGCTGGACGAACACATAGTACGCCTCATCGGCGGGGATGTTCATCCACCCAAAGACGCCCCAGTAGGAGCGCAACGACCGGGCCATCGCCTCGACCGTCTCCCAGGGGGAGAGGGACGTCTCGCGGAGGGTCGAGGCGGCTCGCACGACGTCGCCGCCCAACAGCCCGCCGCCCAGCGGGTCGATCCCCTGCGCCGCGTTCAGAATGTACCACCAGCCGCCGATCGCCAGGGCCACTCCCCAGGCGACGGCGGTCGGCACGAGCAGTCCGTGGAGGGGGTCCGCCGCCGGGTCCTCGCGCTCCGCCCGACGTTGCCGCCAGAGGCGCGCCCCATAGGCCAGGGGCGGCAGCGCCAGGGCCACGAGGAGGCTCACGTGGGCCAGGAGCCCCAGGCCCACCAGGAGGCCCAGGAGCGCGGCTGCGCGGGGGCCGCCGAGCGCGCGGCCGTTCGCCACGCGCAGCGCCAGGTAGAGCGCGGCGGTGCCGAACAGGACGCCTGCTGCGGCGCTGGTGGCCGAGGCGCCCACAAAGACGAACTGGGGATTAAAGGCGAACAACGCAGCGGCCCCGAGCGCCACGCCGGGGTGGTTAGGGAGCGCCTCCCGCGCGGCCAAGAAGGCCAAGGCCACGGCGCCGGCGGCGCACAGGGTGGAGAGCAGCCGCAGAAGGTGCACGGCCAAGGGCACGCCGCGATAGGGCCACCCCTCCGCCTCCGGGTGCATCACCAGGTTCTTGTTCCCCGGCGTCTCGGGCCGGCAGACGTTGGCGTAGGGGTTGGCCTGCAGGGCGGGCCCCTCCCCGGTGTCCACGCCAAGGGTGAGCAGCGCGCCGAGCCCGTGGAACAGCGGCGGCAGGCGCACGCCCTCGGCCGACTGCCGCGTGACCATGGGCTGCAGGCCCCCGCCATCGGCCAGGTGCCGGGCGGCCAGATAGTGGAGCGCCTCGTCGGGCGCCTCCAGGATGGGCACCCGGACGTTGTAGAGCGTGGCCAACACCACAAAGATGGCCAGGATCAGGCCCAGGCCCCACCGCTGTCCCGCAA
>LSQX01229976.1_pt1 | contig 12445 bp, 11 predicted proteins | sample 654561 | NCBI WGS metagenome assembly LSQX01 (sample SAMN04489861, study PRJNA283612) | anaerobic digester metagenome | isolation source: 4 biogas reactors fed with cattle manure at either 37C or 55C with and... | place: Denmark: Kongens Lyngby | collected 2014 | reverse complement strand
GGAAAATTAAATTATTATATTAAGAAAGGGGGACATTATTAGGATGACAAAAAAAGCAAGTAGAAGTTTGTTTGCGGCATTAATTATTTGTGTTGCAATAATCTTTACCGCCTGCGTTGGGTCGAATGATTCAAAGCAACAAGAAGTATTTAAGATTGGGGTGCTTCAATTAGTAACACATGATGCGTTGGATGCTTCATATCAGGGGTTTGTTGACGGATTAGAAGCGGCAGGTCTTGTAAAGGATAAAGACTTTACAATAGACTACCAAAACGCACAAGGCGAAAAGTCAAACTGTCAAACTATTGCGGCAAAATTTGTTAATGATAAAGTAGATTTAGTTTTGGCAATTGCTACCCCGGCGGCGCAGGCTATGGCAAGTGAAACCACCACAATACCAATTTTAGTTACTGCGGTAACCGACCCTGCAGATTCCAAATTGGTACTGTCAAACAAAAAATCCGGTACTAATATTGCCGGAACATCAGACTTAACACCGGTAGCAGAACAAATGCAATTGTTAAAAGATATATTACCTGAAGCGAAAAGTGTAGCAGTCTTATACAACTCCAGCGAGTCCAATTCGGTTTTCCAGATGAATCTTGCAAAAGAAGCCGCACTTAAATTGGATCTTGTAGTTTTAGATGCAAGCGTTTCACTATCTTCTGAAATTCAATCTGTAGTTGAATCTTTGGTAGGTAAGGCTGATGTAATTTATGCTCCTACTGATAATATGGTTGCTTCGGGTATGGCAACTGTATCATTAATTGCGGACGAAGCCGGAATACCAATTATCGCAGGCGAAGAGGGAATGTTAAAAAACGGCGGGCTTGCTACATACGGAATCAGTTATTATGAACTTGGCAAGTTGACCAGTACGCAAGCTGTTGACATTATCCGGAATAATGTTGACCCTGCTGATATGCCTATTTTATATCTTAACAATTATGAATTATTGGTTAATAAAAGTGTTGCAAATAAATTAGGTATTACCATACCTGATGATTTGCTTAAAAAGGCAAGAATTATCGAATAACGGATCGTATACTGGAGGATAAATTGGAAGGATTATTGATGTCAATCCAAAGTGCGATTGCACAGGGCGTGCTTTGGGGGATAATGACACTTGGCGTTTATATTACTTTTAAGCTTTTGGATTATGCAGATATGACTGTTGACGGCAGTTTTGCTCTGGGCGGTGCAGTTAGTGCTGTCTTTATTGTTGTCGGATACAATCCGTTTTTTAGTCTGTTAATAGCCCTTACCACCGGCTTTTTAGCCGGTGCGGTAACGGGTTTTTTAAATACCAAACTTAAAATCCCTTCTATTCTGTCCGGAATATTGTCTATGATTGCATTATATTCAATTAACTTATCCATAATGAGCGGCAAGGCAAATATTGCAATGCTTGGTTTGGATACTGTGTTTTCACGCGCTCAACTTTTACTTCCCGATACTTTTAATAAAGCGTCGGTAACTCTTGTAATAGGCACGATATTTACCGTTATTATTATAACAGTTTTATATTGGTTTTTTGGGACTGAAATTGGTGAGTTGATCAGGGCAACAGGCAGTAATGAGTATATGGTACGTGCAATGGGAGGCAATACTGACAGAATGAAAGTATTAGGTCTTTTAATAAGTAATGGGCTTGTGGCATTATCCGGTGGCTTAGTTGCTCAAAGTCAGGGCTACGCCGATGTTGGTATGGGGACGGGGACAATTGTCATTGGTTTAGCATCAGTAATAATCGGTGAAGTTATTTTTGGAAACCGATTTAATTTTTATTATAAAATGGCATCCGTTGTAGCAGGTTCGGTTGTTTATCGAGTAGTAATTGCCATTGTACTTCGTTTAGGCTTAAAATCTACCAATTTAAAATTATTTACCGCCATTATTGTTGCAATGGCATTGGCAATTCCAACCATGAAGAAGGCTTTTATAAGGCAGAAAGCGGTGTAATGATATGTTAAAGGTTCGTAATTTGACAAAAATATTCAACCTTGGTACAATTAATGAAAACCGTGTATTGTCAAACTTTAATTTGCATATTAAAGAAAAAGAATTTGTCTCAGTAATTGGTGGGAATGGTTCTGGTAAAACTACGCTGCTTAATATGATTGCAGGGGTATATATGCCGGAATCAGGGCAAATTATATTGGATAGTAAGGATATATCCAAAATGCCGGAGTATAAACGCTCTGCCTTTATGGGCAGGGTTTTCCAAGACCCAATGAGGGGCACGGCAGGCGATATGGAAATTATGGAAAACCTTGCGATTGCCAACAGACGCGGGAAAGTAAGAGGGCTTAGATGGGGCGTAAAGAAAGAGGAAAAGGATTTTTTCGGAGAATATTTAAAGTTATTGGGATTGGGGTTAGAAACGCGTTTATGTGTTAAGGTTGGGTTGCTCTCAGGCGGACAACGTCAGGCATTAACATTACTAATGGCAACACTTCAAAAACCAAAAATCTTGTTGTTAGATGAGCATACAGCCGCACTTGACCCTAAAACAGCTGTCAAAGTTTTAAATTTGACTGAGGAACTGGTTGCCAAGCAACAGCTAACTACTATTATGATTACCCATAATATGAAGGATGCTATTCGTTTGGGAAATAGGTTGATTATGATGCATGAGGGTAAAGTTGTATACGATGTCTCAGGCGAAGAAAAGAAAAGCCTAAAAGTTACCGATCTGTTGGATAGGTTTGAAGGCATAAGCGACAGAATGCTTTTAGCATAATAAGCGGTGTCGAACATATTGTTTAACTCCCTGATAAAGCATAAGAAAGGTAATACTAATCTCAGACAAAAATAGATTAGGTATAAAATGATATGACACAAGTATTTGTTGTATTATCGTCTGTTTTTAAGTACATATTTACGGCAATAATTTACCTGTTCATTTTTGGTATTATACGAATGATTTTTCTTGATATCAGAAAAATCAATACCGCACGTCCAAAGGGAATTCCCAAAGGTATGCCGTATTTAAGGCTGGTTACTGATAAACACAGCCTTTATTTTGATGTTAATCCGGTATACAAACTCGATAAGGAAATCCTTATTATTGGACGAGATGCGGAATGTGATATCTCAATAGATGATTTGTATTTATCGGCACGACATGTAAAGCTGTATTATAATGAAGGTGAATGGTACATTGTTGATTTAAAAAGTACAAACGGAACGTATATAAACGGAATTAAAATGGGCAAGAAGCAACTTATATTAGACAGTGAGGATAAAATCAGGATTGGGCAGCTTGAATTTTTGGTAGTGTTGGAATAGCAATAAACGATAAGCATAGTTTTTATATGCGAATTTTTTGCGTACAGAAAGGTAAAAAGACAATGAAAGCATCACTTGTTAAACAACCAATAGCTATGATTGTTTTAGTAAATGTGCTTGCTTTTTTACTTTTGTTTTTTTATCGTTTTCCGCTAAACTATCAAACACTCTATATCGGCGGTTCTATTTTAATTCTTACAATAATGACTTACGGGGCAATTATATTTTTTCGCTTGGGTGATGAATATTTATTTTTAATCTCTTCTATGCTTGTTACGATAGGTATGGTTATGCTTTGTAGGTTAAATTATCTACTTGGCATAGCTCAGGTGGGATGGTATTTAATCGGAATATGTGCCTTTTATGGCGCATATTTTATTTATCGTTATATAAATTTCTGGGATAAGCTAAAATGGCTGTACCTTGGTGTATCGGTTATTCTTTATATTTTAACACAAGCAATTGGTGTTACAATAAACGGCGCAAAAAACTGGATACTAATTTTGGGGTACACCGTTCAACCGGTTGAGGTAATTAAGATTTTTTACATTTTATTCTTAGCGGCACGTTTTACGGGTAACAATAAACAATTGTTAAAATTACCTCAGAACCTTACAACCGGTCTGTTTGTTTTTGTTTTTGTTGTTTTTCTTTTGCTACAGCGTGAATGGGGGTTGATGCTGTTATTCTTTTTTACATACATTGCATTGCTATATATATACGATGATAATAAATTGTTTCTTGCACTAAACATTTTTGTTTGTTGTGTTGTTGGCACAGTTGGTGCATATACAATGCGCCATATTGCTATTCGTATCAGTACATGGAAGAACCCTTGGGACGATATAACCAACACCGGATATCAAATAACGCAATCTTTGTTTGCTATAGCATCCGGCGGTTTTTTTGGTAGAGGAATTGGTTTGGGTAGACCGGATTTTATCCCTGCCGCAAATTCGGATTTTATCTTTTCAGCCATATGTGAGGAATTAGGCATTTTTGGTGGAGCTGCGATTATTTTACTGTATTTGATATTCGTATATCGTGGTATTAAAATTGCTATTTTATTGCCGGAGGGTTTTGATAAAGCGGTTTCGCTTGGCATTACAATAATGTTCGCTTTTCAGGCTTTCATAATAATAGGCGGAGTTATAAAGCTTATCCCGCTTACGGGGATTACTCTGCCGTTTATAAGTAGCGGGGGCAGCTCGTTAATAAGCAGTTTTATTTCGTTGGGAATGCTGCAAGCCATATCAGCAAAAGAGAGGAAGATGGGAAGCATTGACAAACAATAGAATAGTTAAAATGCTTATATTTATAATTTTGATATTCCTTTTGCTTATAGGTTATCTTACCTATTTTGTAATATTTAAAAGTGATGAAGTTTTACAAAATCCTTATAATAAAAGACTCTGGGCATATGAGGAGGATGTTACAAGAGGTTCTGTGTCAGACCGTAGAGGTGTTGTGCTTGCCTATTCAGACAGGCAGAAAAGAATATATGAATATGGTCGGCTATATTGCCACGTGATAGGATATAATTCAAAGACATACGGAAAAGCAGGCATTGAAAGCAAATACAATACCTTGCTTTTGGGCAAAGGGGATTGGACGGAGGTTTTTAACCTTGCCGGGGATAACAAAGCAGGGTATGATTTAACGCTGACATTAGATCATCGATTACAGCGATATGCTTATGATAAGTTAGGCAATAGAAACGGTAGCGTGGTTGTCATAAATGCGAACACCGGTGAAGTGCTTGCCCTTGTTAGCAAGCCTGATTTTGACCCGTCGGATAATGCATTGGTAAAAAAATGGACCGAGCTTGTCGAAAGTGATAAAGCGCCTTTGCTACCAAGGGCAACAAGCGGCTTATATCCGCCCGGCTCTGTATTCAAAATCATAACCGCAACATCTGCAATAGAACAAGGATTTGATAACGACGAGTATACTGACACCGGCTCTGTAACAATCGGGGATACGACTTTTTTTAATTATGGTAAAAAAGCAAATGGGGAAATCGATTTAACAAAAGCATTTGCATTGTCCAGTAATTATGCTTTTTGTACATTGGGAACAAGGCTTACAAGTGCAACGTTAAGGGAAACTGCACAACGGTTCGGGTTTGATAAGACTTTCGATTTTGATATCAATTTTTCCAAAAGCGTTTTTCCGAAAAAAGACACCGATGCTGCCGGTAGTGCTGCTCTTGCTATCGGACAGGGTACCACGCTTGCGACACCATTGCAAATGGCACTGACCACATGTGCAATAGCCAATGAAGGGATTATAATGAGCCCGTATATTGTACAGAGTGCAGTTAACAAAAATGGTACGACGGTATACGAGAAAAAGCCGGAACAATTATTTAAACCAATAACACCCGAAACAGCAAATCAAATAAAAGACATGATGATAGAAACCGTAAAAACAGGCACAGCAAAAGGTGCACAAATAAGAAATGTATCGGTAGCCGGTAAAACGGGAACTGCAGAAAACGAGTTGTTGGAAAAGGAGGACAATAAAGAACATACATGGTTTGTAGGTTTTGCATCCGTTAATAAAACGCAAATTGTTGTTTGCGTTATGCTGGAATATAGCGGCGGCAGCGGAGGGGAACTTTGCGCACCGATAGCAAGGGATATATTAAAACAATACATATCATACTAATACTAAAAAAAATATTGACACATATAAATACAAATGATATAATGAACATATGAACAACTGCTCATGCATTAGAAACGGAGGCTTGTTACAATCATGAAACAAAAATCGACATCAGCCCCAAAAACAGCTTTTAAAATACCGGATGATGATATAGTATATGATATGTCAGAACTTTTTAAAATTTTTGGGGATACAACAAGGGTAAAAATTTTATGCGGATTGTTTGAAAATGAAATGTGTGTTTCAGAGCTTACCGAGGCAGTAGGTATGACCCAATCCGCTGTTTCTCATCAACTTAGAATTCTTCGCCATTTTCGTTTAGTGTTAGTGCATCGAAAAGGTCGGCTTTCATACTATTCAATAGGCGATAACCATGTAAAAAAGATATTTTCCATGGCGATGGAGCATATACGCGAACCTTAATGTATTGCTGAATAATTGGGAGTGCTTGATATGTCATACAAATGTTGCAACGGAAAACAAAATCAACCCCAAAAGCCAGGTTACAATGCACTTTTGATAAGGTTGTTATTATCCACTATAATATTTTTTATAGCTTTTTTTGCTAACAATAATGTCTACCTTTTTATTATAAGTTATTTATTATCCGGTTGGGATATATTATACAAAGCTCTTAATAATACGTTAAAAGGGCAATTATTTGATGAGAATTTTCTTATGAGTATTGCAACAGTTGGGGCATTAATAATCGGTGAATATCCGGAAGCAACAGCTGTTATGCTTTTTTTTCAAGCTGGTGAGCTTTTACAGGATGTTTCTGTCGGGAAATCCACAAAAGCTATCAAAGCGCTTATTAATATAATGCCGGATTACGCTACTTTGGTTGATGGTACAAGGGTTAACCCGAATGATATTATGGTTGGTGAGAATATCGTTGTAAAAGCGGGTGAAAAAATACCGTTTGACGGCGAAATTGTCCAAGGTACTGCATATGTTGATGCTTCCGCTCTAACGGGTGAGTCTATTTTAAAAGATTTAGTACCCGGTGATACGGTGCTTGGCGGATATATCTGCCAAGATGGTGCGCTTACCATAAGGGTAGATAAACCATATAACAAATCGACAGCAGCTAAAATAATTGAGTTGACTGAGCTTGCGTCGAAAAATAAATCGCAAACAGAAAGGTTAATTACACATTTTGCAAAATTGTATACGCCTATCGTGATTGCTGCCGCATTATTAACTGCGATATTGCCTCCGTTGTTTTTAGACCAGTCTTATACCAAATGGATATATACAGCATTAGTATTTTTAGTGGTATCATGCCCGTGTGCACTTGTAATTTCAATACCTCTTGGCTATTTCGGCGGAATAGGCAGGGCATCAAAAAAGGGGATACTCATAAAAGGCGGCAGCTATCTGGATTTGCTTACAAAAGTAGATACCGTAGTGTTCGACAAAACCGGTACACTGACAAAAGGGTGCTTGAAAATAAAAGAGGTAAACTCAAATCTGCCAAATCTGCTTGAAATTGCCGCGTACGCAGAATATTATTCAAATCATCCGATGGCACAAGCTATTTTACATGCATATAGTGCAAAAATCGATAAATTAAAAATATCCGAATTTACCGAAACTGCAGGTAAAGGTATAACTGTTAAAATAGACGGCAAACAGGTGCGTGCAGGCAATGAAAAGTTTGTTAAAAATGCACATCCGACAGAGCATGCGGCAGTACATTTTTCGATTGACGATGATTATGCCGGATTTATTACTCTTACCGACGAAATAAAACCCGAGGCAGGGTCTGCTATACAAAGGCTCAAAAATGACGGCATTAAAAAAATCGCAATTTTGACCGGAGATACCGAAATATCAGGCAGTTGGGTTGCGAATGAGTTGGGGATAAAAGAGGCTTATTATTCTTTACTCCCTCAGGATAAGTTAAATATGTTAACCGAAATAAAAAAACATGGTGTAACGGCATATATAGGTGATGGTATAAATGATGCCCCGGCGCTTGCACTTGCCGATATCGGTGTCGCCATGGGCGGCCTTGGCAGTGACGCGGCGATAGAGGCGGCCGATGTGGTGATTATGGGCGATAATTTGAATAAGTTAACACAGGCAATAGAAATTGCACAGTTTACACATAGGACGGTATGGCAAAATATTATACTTTCAATTAGTGTTAAAGTTTCAGTTATGATTTTAGCTACAATCAATGCCGCAACAATGTGGCATGCAGTATTTGCTGATGTTGGTGTTGCAATGTTTGCAATAATAAATACAACTAAACTTTTATTTATAAAAACAGGAGGTAATAAAAAATGGCAATGACTATGAGCCAGAAGATATTAGCAAGTCATTCCGGCAAGGCAAATGTAAAACCCGGGGAGCTTATTACAGCAACACTCGATATGGTACTCGGGAATGATATTACGTCCCCACTTGCCATCCAGGAGTTTAAGAAAATAGCCATAAACAAGGTGTTTGATAATGAGAAAATCGCTCTTGTACCGGACCATTTTTGCCCTAACAAAGACATAAAATCAGCGCAACAGGCGAAGATAGTACGCGACTTTGCAAAAGAGTATGCAATAAAAAACTACTTTGAGGTTGGGCAGATGGGGATAGAACACGCCTTGTTACCGGAAAAAGGGCTTGTAACTGCAGGCGATGTGGTAATCGGTGCAGACTCACACACCTGCACATACGGTGCATTGGGTGCCTTTTCAACCGGTATTGGCAGTACCGACATGGCAGCGGGTATGGCAACTGGTCAGCTTTGGTTTAAAGTTCCACACGCAATAAAGGTGTTGTTAACGGGAAAACCAAAAGGATTTGTAGGCGGTAAAGATATAATTCTTCATCTTATAGGTAAAATCGGTGTTGACGGTGCACGATATATGTCGTTGGAATTTACCGGTGATGCAATTCGGTATTTATCCATGGACGACCGTTTTACTATTGCAAACATGGCGATTGAAGCGGGTGCTAAAAATGGCATTTTCCCGGTTGATGATAAAACACTTGAATATATTAAAGAACATTCAACCAAAAGTTATAAGGTATTCAAACCTGATGATGAAGCAGAATATTATGATACGGTTGAGATAGATTTATCTGAGCTTGATTATACCGTAGCATGCCCTCATCTGCCGTCTAACACAAAACCGGCATCAGAACTATCCGGTGTAAATATAGACCAAGTTGTTATTGGCTCTTGTACAAATGGCAGGATAAATGATTTAAGGATTGCCGCAAGAATATTAAAAGGCAAAAGGGTTGCGGATGGGGTGCGTTGTTTGGTGTTCCCCGCAACACAGAAGATATACCTGCAGGCGATACAAGAGGGCCTAATTCAGACAATGGTAGAGAGCGGAGCTGCAGTAAGTACGCCCACTTGCGGACCATGCCTTGGCGGGCATATGGGCATTTTAACAAGCGGGGAAAAATGTGTTGCAACAACAAACAGAAACTTTATCGGCAGAATGGGGCATATTGAAAGTGAAGTGTATTTAGCAAGCCCGGCAGTTGCCGCAGCATCAGCTATAACCGGTAAAATTACTATACCTGAGGAGGTATAATACATCTTGCGGAAGTTGCACAAAAGATAGGCAATGAAAGCGCCTTGTACTCCAGCATTTTGGTACATTACGATCAGCACGCCTTATCCGGCTCACGGTAAGTGCGTAATAAAAGCATTAATAAATATTGTGAGCCAGAAAGGCTAATGGTCATAATTATGAAACTAACGGGAAAAGCATTTGTTTATGGTGATAACATAGATACCGACGTTATTATACCTGCTCGATACCTTAACACCATAGACCCAGATGAACTTGCTAAAAATTGCATGGTAGATATCGACAAAGAGTTTGTCAAGAATGTTACTAAAGGGGATATAATGGTTGCAGGGTTCAACTTTGGGTGTGGTTCATCGCGTGAGCACGCCCCTGTAGCAATAAAGGGTAGCGGGATATCCTGCGTAATAGCACGTTCTTTTGCAAGGATTTTTTATAGGAACGCGATTAATATCGGTTTGCCTATTTTAGAATGTGAAGAAATAGCCGACGAAATTGGCAGTAGAGACGAAATTGAGGTTGATCTTTCGACCGGCATAATTTTAAATAAAACAACAAATAAAAGTTATTCTGCTGAGCCGTTTCCGCAGTTTATGCAAGAAATCATTGCAGCAGGCGGTGAAATAGCCTATATTAGGGAAAAAGCGAAAGGGGTAAAAGAATGACGAAAATTATGTCGAAAAACATTGCTGTTATTAAGGGCGATGGAATAGGGGTTGAAATAATCTCTGAGGCAATTAACGTTTTAAAAAAGGTTGAACAAAAGTACAACCATAATTTTAACTTGACTTATGTTGAAATGGGTGGTTGTGCAATTGATAAATATGGTGTTGCATTGCCTGATTTCAGCCTTGAACAATGTAAAAATGCGGATGCGGTGTTGCTCGGTAGCGTAGGCGGACCTAAATGGGACGACCCAACCGCAAAGGTACGCCCCGAACAAGGGCTTTTACAACTGAGGGCAGGACTTGAATGTTTTGCCAATATTCGGCCGGCAAAGGTATATGCACCCCTCGCGGCGGCGTCCCCGCTTAAAGAGTCGATAATACAAAAAGGCTTTGATGTAATTGTAGTACGTGAACTTACCGGTGGCATTTATTTTGGTAAAAGCGGAAGAGAGGGCGATAGTGCATTTGACACCGAACACTATTCAATAGCTGAAATAGAGCGTATTGCCAAGGTTGCTTTTGAAATTGCTGCAAACAGGAAAAAAGTAATCCATTCTATAGATAAGGCAAACGTCCTGGAATCATCAAGATTATGGCGTGAGACGGTGCAAAAAATAGCAAAGCAATATCCGCAGATTCAAGTAATTAATATGCTTGTGGATAATGCCGCAATGCAATTAGTTCGTGACCCGTCTCAGTTTGATGTTATAGTTACAAACAATATATTCGGCGATATTCTTTCTGACGAGGCAAGCCAAATATCAGGCTCTATTGGTATGTTGGCATCTGCGTCAAAAGGCGAAGGTTCGAAAGGGATTTACGAGCCAATTCACGGTAGCGCGCCCGACATCGCAGGTAAAGGGATTGCCAACCCTATTGCCACAATTCTATCGGTTGCTATGATGCTTGAGCTATCGTTTGGCTTAATACAGGAAGCTGATGCGATAGACAAAGCAGTAAACAGCGTTTTAGAAGAGGGTTACAGAACAGCGGATATAGCGGCAAAAAATGAAAACTCTATCGGGACAAGAGAAATGGGACAACTAATTTGCGACAAAATATAGAGAGGGTTTGACATTTTACATACTTGGGTATAAAATACTTATGTTTTAAATTATCGTCGGAAAGGAGTATGTAAGATGAAAAAATATCATATAAATACGAGGGCAATACAGTCGGGATGGCAGCCTAAAAACGGTGAGCCAAGGGTATTGCCTATCTACCAAAGCACAACTTACAAGTATGATTCAAGCGATACAATCGGAAAACTTTTCGACTTACAACAAGAGGGCTTTTTTTATTCGAGAATTGCAAACCCGACTGTTGATGCTGTTGAAAAGAAGCTTGCTGATATGGAGGGCGGTGTCGGTGCTCTCTGTACTTCCGCCGGACAGGCAGCTGCATTGTTTGCAATACTAAATATTTGCAAAGCGGGTGATCATTTTGTAAGTTCCTCCGCAATTTACGGCGGAACGTATAATTTATTTTCGGTTACAATGAAAAGGATGGGCATTGACGTTACATTTGTTGACCAAAATGCATCGAATGAGCAAATTCAAAAGGCATTTAAAACCAATACAAAGGCGTTGTATGGCGAGACCCTTGCAAACCCCACCTTGAAAGTATTAGATATTGAGAGATTTGCAAACATTGCACATGCTAATAATGTACCTTTGATAGTAGACAATACATTTGCTACCCCTATCCTTTGCAGACCTATTGAACATGGCGCGGATATTGTAATGCATTCGACTTCTAAATATTTAGATGGGCATGCTGTATCATTAGGCGGTGCAATAGTCGACAGCGGCAATTTTAATTGGAAAAACGGTAAATTCCCTGAATTTACAACACCGGATGAATCGTATCATGGTGTTATTTATACCGAAACTTTCGGCAAAAGCGCATATATCATAAAAGCAAGAACACAGTTAATGCGCGATTTGGGTTGTACGATGGCACCGCAAAATGCATTTTTGTTAAACCTTGGTATGGAAACGCTGCCACTTAGAATAGAAAGACACAGCCAAAATGCGTTAGCTGTCGCAAGGTTTTTAAAACAACATAATAAGATTTCGTGGGTTAATTACCCAAATCTCGAGGATAGTGCAGACTACAACCTTACAAAAAAATACTTGCCTTTAGGGGCAAGTGGTGTAGTATCGTTTGGTGTCATAGGAGGTCGCGAAACAGCGGCACAGTTTATGGACAGGTTAAAATTAGCAGCTATTGTTGTTCATGTTGCAGATGCAAGGACAGGTGTGTTAC
>LSQX01004887.1_pt4 | contig 12447 bp, 10 predicted proteins | sample 654561 | NCBI WGS metagenome assembly LSQX01 (sample SAMN04489861, study PRJNA283612) | anaerobic digester metagenome | isolation source: 4 biogas reactors fed with cattle manure at either 37C or 55C with and... | place: Denmark: Kongens Lyngby | collected 2014 | reverse complement strand
CCGGAAGTCTAACAAGGATTCCGGCTTCCCTGCACTGAGGAGGATTTGGTCTGCTTTACGGCATTATTCTATATTTAAAATTATCAGAATATTTGTCAAGGGCAGACCGCCGCTTCCTGCGGCAGTATATTTGCCGGCATTTTGGTTACAATAAAAAAAGCAGGGTCTGTAGCGGCCGAGCCAAGATCTTTGCAGGGTCTTGCGGCTCTGCACGGGTCGGCCAAAGGTCGGCGTCAGGTCAGGTGGGTTTGACGCCGGCCGGCGGGAAGAGCTGCAGGCGTCTCATTGCTTGTCCCGCAAGCCGGCTGCCGCCGGTTCAGCAGGGACGGTCCGGATGTCTGCAGTTCGAGCCAAGACAGTCACATGTGCAGGCAAGCCCTCCTGTGTATTACTTATTATACAGGGGTTTCCGGCGGCCTAAGGCGGCCGGAGGCTCGGTATGGACGTGTGCCTGTCGGGCAAAGGTTGACTGATGTTGCGGCCGGATCGCTTCTGCCGCAAGGCACAGGCGGTTCGCTCCGGGATGTCTTTCAGCCGGCGCGCAGGTCGCTACGGGCTCTGCCTTATCTGTTATAAAAAAGTTTTATATTAAAAATACGTCACCATCTCAAAAAACAGGACACTTTTTCCCCTTCCGGAGACTGCAAAGAGTTAATCTGCCGCCGGATAACCCGGGTTATTGTCTGTTTTTTTTATTTAGTGCCGGAAGCAGGCGCCAAATTTCCCGGGACTTCGCACGCCTGCTGTTGTAAAATTAAAGCGAAGCAAGGAGCAAGTCTGATGAAACTTCCGGCTGCGGGTAAAATCGTTCTTATACTGACAATAGCGGCATATCTCTTCCTGCTTGTACAGGGCATCTTAACCTTGCGCTTGTTTCTTTCCCGTTACATTTTTTTTACAGTTGTTTCAGGAAGCATGGAGCCCGCTCTGAAGACAGGCTGTCTTATTGCCATTAAAAGAGACAACCACAGTATTTACAGGCCCGGTGACATTATTACCTATGAAGATAACGGCCGCTATATTACTCACCGCGTCATCGACACCATTTACGACGGCCGGTTCCTTTACCGTACCCGGGGAGACGCCAATCCCCTGCCGGACCCGCAATTGATTCCCCACAACTCTGTAATTGGCAGTGTTGTGTTTATCGTCCCTCCCTTTGTCAAATCCCTCAGGCAATTTTTTCGTTCCCGCTTTTGTCTTTTGTTGTTAATCATCCCCCTGCCGTTAATAAGACTGAAAAGGGAAAAAAGAAGCCGGCACATTACTCCCAAAAAGAAAAGGAAGTATGCCGACGCCGACTATAGCCTCCTTAGAAATACAAAAAGGAGATAAAGTTTGCTCTACTGGCGCGCATCTGTCTCCCTATATTGGCCACCCTCAGGGTGGCACTTTTTTTCTGCCGGCAGTCACTGCTGTTTGTCCTTCCCGGGCGGCTCCTTTTGTCCTGACAGCAAAAAGACGCTCAAGGCGTCTTTTTGCTGCTGTATGATTATTTTGCCCTCTTGCTCTCGGTAACCCAATCGAGATCCGACCTGGCCTTGCCAAATCCCGGATCGGACGTCATTACCTGCTGAGGAGGTGCCGCCTTCGGATCGTAGCCTTCTCTTTCCGCCATATGTCTCAATTCTTCCTCGGTAGGCGGCTGCTTCTGTTTTTCCTCCCACTTCTTCATGCCCTCGGGGCTGGCATAATAGACAAAACGCTCCAGCGCAAGTTCTATCATTCTCTCCGCGCTCGGATAGGGTACGATCAGGAACTGTTCATTTTCAATGCCCCTCTTCAGCCATACCGCCAGGACGCGGGGATCCATTCCATGGGCATGAATCGAGGCCAGGAATTTCTGTGTTTCCTCGTTTACGTTGTAACCGGTGTTTTTGAGATGCTCGGGCCGGTTTTTCAAAGCTGTCTCGTAAATCCGCGACCTGATGTTTGCGGGGCAGAGTACCGAGACGCCGATGCCATACGGCTTCAGGGCGACAAAATAGCTTTCCATAAGATTAAGTACGGCAGCTTTGGCAGCGGAATACGGGGCCGTCATCGGTCCGGCGCCGAAAGCGCCCCAGGAGGCCGTGGCAGCAATATGGCCGCCTTTTCCGGCTTTAATCATGCGCGGCACAAATGTAACAAGGCCGTTGACGACACCGCCGAAGCAGACTCCCACTACCCAGTCATAATCGTCATAGGTCGATGCTTCAGCCGGCCCGAAAACGTTAACGCCGGCAGTCAGAACCAAAAGATCCGGAGTGGAGCCGAAAACTCTTTCCACCTCATCGGCCGCCGCCGCAAACCCTTCCCTGTCTGTTACATCAAGTTTTATTGCGTGTACCGGTGCGCCTTTTTCCTTGAAATAAGCCATTGCTTCCTCAAGATGGTCATCGCGGACGTCGGCAATGACGACTTTCATGCCTGCTTCGGAGAAAATCTGTGCCTGTCCAAAACCTGCGCCCGAAGCACCGCCTGTGATGAAGGCAATTTTCCCTGCAAAATCCTTCATATTCTTCCCTCGCTTCTTAGTAATATTTTTCAAATAAAAGTATATCATTTTCCGCCCGCCGACTCAATAATTTTCCCTGCTTTGTCCGGCGGCTTCCGGCGGGTCAACAATCTAGCGCCAGGCTTTCAGGCGGCTCTTAAGCAGCGCCAGACCCAGCCTAAGCTCTTCAACCCGCAGGAAGTATGCCAGGCAGAAATAAAGGCCTGCGCCGCCGGCGATTACCAGTCCCAGGGAAAGGGCCTGGCGGAGGAAACCCTCTGCCGCCAGGTACGGCAGCGCCGGCCGGACAGCGGCTCCCATCAGCAGGGAAGCTATTCCCGTTTTCCAGAGGGTGTCAACCAAACGGTAGCCGCCAAAGGGCCCGATCCTTCTCCGCAGCAGGTATCCCATGCCGGCCGCCCCTACATAAAGAGAAATGGCCGTCCCCAGGGCAATGCCCCCGTGGGCCAAAGGCTTCATCAAAAGCCAGTTAAGAATTATATTCAATATTACTGTAAAAAAGGTAAAAACCATGGGCGTCAGCGTGTCTTTATCGGCATAAAAAGCCCTGTTAAAAAGCAGCATAATCCCCATGGGCAAAAGCCCGAGCGCGTAAAAACCCAGGGCATAAGCAACATTTAAAGTATCGGCAGGCAAAAATTTGCCGCGCTCAAACACCAGGCGGACAATAGGTTCCCGTAGTACAATCATCCCAACCATCATGGGGAATACCAGGGTAATTATCAGCCCAATACCCTGCCGCAAAGTTTTCTTAAAAGCGTCCAGGCTGTCTTTATTAAACTGCTCCACCAGTGCCGGGTAAATAACAGTCAGAAGAGCAAGTACAATAATATTATTGGGCAGCATGTAAACCCTGTTTGCATAGTTGAGGGCCGAAACACTTCCTTCCGCCAGCAGGCTGCCGAAAGACTTGTCAATCAGTGTCTTCAGCTCTACTGTAATCCCGCCGACAATTACAGGCGGTAAAAGCCAGGCCATCTTTTTTAGACCGGAATGATTAAGCAATAGCCGGCGGCGTCTGAAGACACCGTAGCCGGCGGCGGCGGGAACCTGAATCAAAAACTGAAAGGCATAGCCGGCCAGGGTCGCCCAGGCCAGCCCCGTAATTCCGAAGCGCACACCGGCAAAAAGGGCTGCGGCTACTATAATCAGGTTATGAGGGTAGGCGACAATTGCCGGCAAAAAAAAGTTCTTTTTTATATTCAAAACGGCTGAAGACAGTCCGCTTAGGCCCATAAACAAAAGCCCCGGCAGCATGATGCGGGTCATATTTACGGTAAGCTCAAGTTTGCGGCCGGAAAACCCCCGCGCCAGAACCGGTACCACCAGGGGAGCAAAGGCCAAAAGCAGCCCGCAGACAACAACTAAAATTGCCGCCAAAATTATATAAACCGTGTAGGCAAAGGCATTGCCTTCTTCTTTGTTGTGCAGATCGCCGTAAACGGGAATAAAAACTGTTTTCACGGCATCATTAATGGCTACAAACAAAACTGTGGCAATGGAAACAGCCATAAAATAAGCATCCGTCTCCAGAGATGAACCAAAGCGATAGGCAATGGAAGATTCCCTGGCAAAGCCAAGCAGACGCGAAATAAAGAGCAGTATGGTAACCATACCCGCCGACTTAACAAGTGACCGTCCCGTCGTCATGGCAACTCTTCCTTCTTTGCTAAATACAATATAGAATGCCCCCATTTATGCCAAATTAAACACTGCCAGCAGCAGGGGATACAAGAGCATAATAATTCCCGCTGCCAAAACACCAAAAAGAATTATTACAAAGGCCTCCCGGGTCGGGATGCGGAAAAAACGGGCGGCTACGCAGGCTGTCCAGGCTCCCGTAGTCGGCAGGGGAATGGCAACAAAAATAAAAAGCGCGTATTTGCCGTACTTGGCAAACAGTTCTTTCTTCTTGCTGACTTTGCGGATTAGCATTTTATAAACAGGAGCTGTAATCCTGTTGCGCGCCAAAAACCCCTCCAGGTGTTCAAGCACCAAAAGCCAGGGGTATATAATTACTATATTGCCAAGATAACTGACGACAAAGGCTTCCCACCACGGCATGCCAAGGGAAATGCCAAGGGGCAGCCCTCCCCGGAGTTCCACAACCGGCAGGGCGGACAACAAAAACACTTTTAAGTAGTCCATATCATCTCTCCCAGAACAACTCCGCTGCGCAGCGCAGCAAATTAACACCAAAATTTTATTCTGCCGTCGCATAACCTTCCGGATTCGCTTGCTGCCAGCGCCAGGCATCCCGGCACATCTCAGCCAAAGTCTTCCCGGCCTTCCAGCCCAATTCCCGGTATGCTTTGCCCGGGTCGGCATAGCAGATATCTATATCACCCGGGCGCCTGCCGGTAATTTCATAAGGAATGGCAATCCCGGTCACCTGCTCAAATGTCCGTACCAGCTCCAGCACGCTGTATCCCACACCCGAACCCAGGTTGTAAATATGAACGCCCGGGGAACTTTTTGTTTTTTCCAGCGCCCTGACATGACCTGCGGCCAGATCCATCACATGAATATAATCCCTGACTCCGGTGCCGTCGGGAGTATTATAGTCGCCGCCAAAAATGTAGAGACGCTCCCTTTTACCCGCTGCCACCTGGGTGATATAAGGCATCAGGTTGCTTGGAACCCCGGCGGGATCCTCCCCCAAAAGTCCGCTTTCATGGGCGCCCAGGGGGTTAAAGTAACGCAGCAGTACTACCGACCAGCCTTTATTTGCCTTTGCAGCATCCGTCAAAATCCTTTCGCTTATTGCCTTTGTTTCCCCATACGGGTTTGCCGCCGGCAAAAGGAGCATGTCCTCCCTGAAAGGCACCTTGTTCGGCCCGTAAACGGTGGCCGAAGAACTGTAAACAAAATGCTGCACACCGTACTTCTGGCAAGCCCCGGCAAGCACCATAGTACCGACAACATTATTATAGTAATATAAGAGAGGCTTTGCCACCGACTCCCCGACCGCCTTAAAGCCGGCAAAATGAAGTACACTGTCTATTTTGTTTGCGGCAAACAAGCCGTCCACCGCCGCCGCGTCCGTTACATCAAGGCAGTAGAAGGCGGGTTTTTTACCTGTAATACATTCTATCCTTTTTATGGCTTTCGCACTGCCCCTGCATAAATTATCGGCAATAATTACCCGGTAGCCCGCTTCAAGCAAGGCAACACAGGTATGGGATCCAATATAACCGGCTCCTCCGGTGACCAAAATCGCCATAAAGCCACCCCAAACAAAATTACTTGCTGTTAAATTATACTATAAAAACAGTAAAAAAACGGTTGCCTGCAAGCAAGACAGCCGTTTTTTTGTTGCTTCGTTGCTTTAGGCGGTTTTTGTCTCGTGTTCCCGCTTGCTTTCCCGCCAAAAACGAGCCAGCGCATCAACAAGCAAACCTGCCAGAATCAAAAGGAAACCTCCCCACAGATGACCGGTGGGCTCTTCCTTTAGTATCAGCAGGGTAAGAAAGAGAGAAAGGGGAAGATTTGTCACACCGATTAGCGCCGCACGGTTGGATCCGATGAGGCCCACGCCTTTAAGGAAAAAGATTGTACCGACAAGTGATGTAACTAATGCCAGTATAAAGCCGAATTTCATGCCGGCAACTGCAGACAGGGGCTGCAGCCCTATCAGCGGAATCATAAGCAGGCAGGCGGCGAAGCAGCCGCCTTGCGCATAAAAGGCAACTTTTAACGGGTCGCCCTTGGATACACGCCCGCTGTACAGGATATAAAATGCCTGGGCCGCCCCCGATCCCAGGGCCAGTATAATTCCCCAGACATCGCCGGGAGACCCCTGCGGCCGCGTCAGCACATAAACGCCGGACAAAATAAACAGGAGTGTTACTATATCCAGCCAGTGCAGCCTGACCTTGTAAATAAGGTAATTGGCCAGCAGCACAAAGGCGGGGTGGCAGAAGAAAAGCATGATGGTGTAAGAAGCCTGCAGGCGCTCCATGCTCAAATTCATCAAAGTGTATGTGAGGAACATTCCCAAAGCGCCAAGCAAAATATAACGGATGATTTCACCCTTTTCGGCCCTGTATTTCTCCCTGCCCCGTATTAGAGCAAAGACAATATATAAAAGGAAAGCACAAATCCCCTGCCAGACAACCAGGGCCAGGGGAGTAGCCCCTTCTGCGTAGGCGGTTTTTATCCAGACCGGATTTAATGCTCCGGAGATTACAAAGATTAAAACAAAAATAACTCCCACTTCTTCACCTGCTTTACAGTTAATTGCGTTCCGGACAAAACAGACATATATATACCTTTATTATTATATACACGACAAAGCCGTTAGGCAACCCGCACTTGTCTTTAGGCAAAGACGGAAATTTCGGCTGCCTTGCCTGGAGACCCTGCCTGCCACTATCTTCCGGCATCAATGCCTTTACTTTTGCGGCGAAAAAGTGTATAATATTATTCGCTTATCGGGCCATTAGCTCAGCTGGTAGAGCATCCGACTCTTAATCGGAGGGCCGTAGGTTCGATCCCTACATGGCCCACCAGGCCATAATGGGGTGTCGCCAAGCGGTAAGGCACGGGACTCTGACTCCCGCATTCGCAGGTTCGAATCCTGCCACCCCAGCCATCAGAACTACAAAAGCCCCGGAGACATCTCCAGGGCTTTTTAGCATTGCCTTTCGGCCGGACATGGCCGCCCTAAAGTATAAATAAAAATATTAAAATATATTAAGAAGAAAGAGACCAACCTGCAGGAGGAACCTGCCCTTATCACCTGGAATACTCATGTATTAAAATGCAGTACTTGGCTGCTCTATAATACGCGGCACGCGGCTGCCCAGGAGATGACTTAAAATGGTTGCTAAAAGAAGACCGGTAAACAAAAAGACTGTAAAACACAGGGGGAAAGGCAAAATTCTTTTCTACCTCTGCCTGATTCTGCTTATAGCATTAGTTGTTTATCTGAACCGCGGCACTCTGCACAGCCTGCTTTGGCCAAAGGAAACTATTGCCGGACAGAGCAACGATGATGCGGAGCCCGGCGGACCGGATGAAACTGTCGATGCGCCCGACATCAAGGAACCAAAAGAAGAAGATGATGATGAAGAAGAAGCGGACGAAGTTCCCGAACCGGACGAATACCTGATCCTGGTGAACAAGGACATCAGTCTGCCTGCCGATTATAAACCGGAAGACCTGACAGTACCCAATGTCCGCTTTAGTTTTGCCGGGCCGCACGAAAGGCAGCAGCTAAGAGTGGCAGCAGCCACCGCGCTGGAAGAGCTTTTTGCAGCGGCTGAAGCAGAAGGCTACTACTTATATGCAGTCTCGGGTTTCCGCTCCTACCAGTTGCAGGAATCGGTTTACAACCGTCATGTCAGCACAAAAGGCCGGGAATACGCCGATAAAATCAGCGCCCGGCCGGGGCACAGCGAACACCAGACGGGACTGGCCATGGATATTTCCTGTCAAAAAGTCGGCTTTGACCTTGTTGAACGCTTTGCCGAAACAGAGGAGGGAAAATGGGTAGCCGAAAACGCCCATCTTTACGGCTTTATCATCCGCTATCCCAAGGGGGCCGAGGACATTACCGGCTACAATTACGAACCCTGGCACCTGCGCTATGTGGGCAAAGAAGCCGCCCGCTATATTTATGAAAACGGCCTCGTTCTGGAAGAATATCTTGAACAAAAAAGCAGGGAATAATGAATTGCCGTATTCAATTATTGACATGATGATCTGCGGCTGCTGAATACCCGGGTATTCAGCAGCCGCCTTCTATTATGCATTATCATAAAAGCTTTCACTGGCAACATCCCTGGCTGTATTGTTTTTTGTGATAAAATACTTTGCCCCGTGATCTATAAAAAAACAGCGCAGCTTTAGGGTCCAAAGCTAAAGGGGCACTGCAAACCGACCCTTTAAGCAGTCGCAGCACCCCTTAAATAACTTATTGTTTTCCTGTATACTTATTTATTTATGTTTATTACAGAACGGCGCTTATCCTGCCTTTTCCGTTTTTTCAACAAACTCGTAATTTCCGGCAGGCGTCGGTTCTGCGACGATCATTCTCTCGTGGAATTTCTCCAGGGATGAGCGGTGGCCGATGGAAATAATGGTGGTGTCTTTCATTCTTTCTAAGAGCATGTTGTACAGTACTTCTTCGGACGGCTCATCCATGGATGACGTTGCCTCATCAAAGAACAGGTAATCCGGCTTGTAAAGCATGGCCCTGGCGATACCCAGTCTCTGCTGTTCACCGCCGGAAAGGACCATATTCCAGTGGGCAACGACATCAAGCCTGTTAACAAATTCTCCTAAATCCACGTCCTTCAGCGCCTGGATAATTTCTTCCCGTGAATATTTCTCCGGCGGTTCGGGATAGCTTACAGCCTCTGCCAGAGTACCGATGGGAATATAGGGCTTCTGCGGCAGCACAATGACTTTCTTGCCTTTCGGTATCAGCACATCGCCTTTACCAAAGGGCCACAGGCCTGACATAACTCTGAAAAGCGTGGTTTTCCCGGCGCCGGTTTTTCCTTTGATAAGCACCTTCTCGCCCGGCTTGATAACTACATCTTTTGCTGTAATCATTAACTGGCCGCTCGGCAAATATACTTCCAATTCGGGCAGCGTAATTTGATCCTTATCCTGCTCTTTAATGTAAATCCTTGATTCTTTCAGCAGTGCCTCGGACCTTTCACGGCTGTCGAGGAAACCGGTAAGACGGTTGATTACCGCCTTCCAGGCTGCAAGTCCGGCATAAGCATTTTTAAAATAACTGAAGGTATTGTTAACTGTCTGGTGCGCCATGGAAATCTGCATGATCGCACCGTAGCCGCCAGGCAGTCCCACTGTAAAATATGCCGGCCCCAAGAGCAGTGAAATCAGTACACCTTCCAGGGAACTGTAACCCTGGTTGGCAAAGCCAAACTTCATATTCCTCATCATTATTCTGAACGTGTTGGCAACAACATTGTTAAATACCCCCATGAGGCGCCTGTGTTCAACTTTTTCGCCCCCCAGGAGAGCAATCTGTTCACTGTTTTCCCTGACGCGGACCAAAGAGAAGCGGAAGTCGGCCTCATATCTTGTCTGGTTGTAGTTTAAGCCGATTAATTGTCTTCCGAAGTAGTGGGCAATCAATGTGCCTAAAACCGCCCAAATGATGGAAATCACGATAAAGTAACCCGGGAAAGACCAGTCCCTGCCAAAAAGCATCAGGGGAATTGTATTTGATAAGTTCCAGAGGATAACAAGGAAGGAACCGAGCATTACCAGGTTCTGCAACAAACCAAAGGACATTCCCCAGGTACTCCCGATAAAGGTACTGATATCTTCGGAAATACGCTGGTCAGGGTTGTCGGTCTGGCTGCCTGTGAACTGCATCCTGTAGTAGTTAAAGTCCCTCATCCAGTCCTGTATATATGTAGAAACCATCCATTTTCTCCACCTGAGCCGAATCCAGCCGTCAATATAGCCTTTAACAAGCATATTTGTAATGTTTACCGCAGTAAAAAGGAAGAAGACCAGCAACTGATGCTTCCACATGGCGTAATCGACAAGCGTATAGGCGTTTGTCCAGTCCAGGTACCACTCGTTCATACGGATAATGGCGAGTACAGAAAGAAGCATCATCAGTGTGCTGAGAATTAGCAGCACCCAACTTCCGACGCGGTCCGGAGCCTGGAACCAGTACGGCGTGGCTAACCTCCAGATCTGTTTAAACATCCTTACTATTTTTTTCATTGATCATACCTTCCCTTTATAGTAGTGTTATAGCACCAGCAAGCCGCCTAGATAAAGCGGGCTGATTCCTCTTCGTGTTTTTTGGCCTCTTTGCGGGCAACCGCAAGAATACCTATGAAGGCCGGGACGATAATAATAACTCCGCCAATCATAAGCAGCATTAGATTCTTGTCCTTTACAATTGGCTTTATCGCTCCGGCCGAACCGGCGGCCGGCATACCGGGAACATCTCCCTGCTGGCCGGAAGGCATGCCGGGAGCGGAAGGCTCGGAAGGCGCAGAAGGAGCGGCACCCGAAACGGAAGCCGAACTGCCGTCTGTGGGAATGGCAGCCACACCGCCAACGGCAGCCACGCTGCCCGCCGCAACGGTGACCTTGCCTTCGGCATCGGTTACGCCAAGGGAAGCGCCTGTTGCCGGGTCAATTACATCAGCGCCCGCAAACGGCTGGCTGGAATAAGAAAAGGTCATGAAGTCAAGTATCCAGTTCGTCGCCGTAATCGTGGCAGAATCCCCTTCAACATCAACCGTCAGGGCAACTGCCGGTGCCGGCGTCATCGGGTCGCTGGAAATAGAAATAATGACGTTGTCACCGTTCTTCACCGGATAAGCATCGACTGTCGGGTCACCGGGATTGGCGCCAATGGGCGCGGCATTAACGATGACAAAAGGAACCCCGTCAACACCCCAGAACTTGTTAATCAGGAACATATTAAAGGTCGGGTCAATACCGGCTGCATAGCCGCTTTCTCCGCCGGGGTAAAATGCCGCATGAGCCGCTTTGATCACGGCATCGGCGGTCAGTTCGCTGACAGAAACGGGCTGTGCAGCAACTTCAAGCTTGCCGTCAACACAAACCGTTACATAGACAGTCGTCCCGGCCGCTGCAACGGCAGTCATCGCCACAAGCAGCATGACGGCAAAGACCAGTGTGAGTATTTTTTTCATTATGCTTCCTCCTTACGAAATATTAGGGTTGCCAAACCGGCGCATGTAAATAGCGCGAACATACTGACTTAAAAGAAAAATCTGAAAACTTTGCAAATGGCATATTATCTAGGCAAGCAAATAACCTCACCTCACCATTTACATTGTTTGTTACATATTGCTTATTTTATGGGGCAAATTGCATTAACAAACATCTCTGCAATTATTATTCTAACATGATAGTAACTATTAAATGCTCATTTTGTCAAGAGCCCGGTCAACTTTTTGCCCTGCAACTCAGCCGGTCATTTCTCCTGGCCGGCTCAATAGTCCGGCAAACAAGGCAGGCAGAGCCGTTACACTAATTTATATTTAAGTTATATTTAAGCGATGCTTCTTTTATATCACTTTTAAACACAGCCGGTTTTTATTACAATCACAAAAACAAAATAAAGCCGGTAATAATAATTTCACCGGCAGTTAATTATTTTTCTGCTCGTAGTAATTGCGGGAAACAGATACCTCAAGGCTGCCCATTTCATTGATCCTGACACTGACTCCAATATTATAGCCGTCCCCGCCGGGAGCAAAATTCCCGACCACATAATTAAAGAGCCCGCTTTGGCCGTCGAAAGGCATAAACTCATTTACCCGGTGACCTCTTTCCTGGACAACCCTCTTGTAAAAATCATAAACTTTCCTTCCGTTAAGATTTTCGTCCAAAATTACATAAGTGTACAATATATTGCGGGTCTGGGCTCCAAACATGGGGTTATATGACATGTCCGACTGCCTGATGTCAGAGGTTATTGTTTTGTAAACAGGCAAATTATCCGGCAGACCTGTCTCAACACTGCCGCTGCCCCCGCTGCCGCTCCTTCTCTTCCAGAACACGACAATTATCACTGCCAAAACAACAACGACTGCAGTTGCAAGAAACTCCATTTTATACCTCCCAGGGACTTCTTTGGTTTCACTTTCTTTATTTTACCACTAATTGCCGGCAGTTGTTCCTATATAATAAATTCTTATATCAGTATAACCGCGCATTTTAACCGGCATAATGGTTAAAACAGTGAGCTGCCGCAAGCGGCAGCTCACTTAAAACTAAACGATTTCCAAAAACACTGCTTTACCTGCAGAGCTTCGTCCTTCTGAAGAGCACCACACCTGCCGTAATAAGCAGCAGGCCAAAGACGGTCAGGTACAGGCCGTCCGCAGAAGTACGGGGCAGGCTGGGTCCGGCAGGTTCGTCTCCGGGTGCAGGCGCAGGAGCATCGTCCCCGGGTGCCGGTGCAGGAGCATCGT
>LSQX01185687.1_pt1 | contig 12451 bp, 10 predicted proteins | sample 654561 | NCBI WGS metagenome assembly LSQX01 (sample SAMN04489861, study PRJNA283612) | anaerobic digester metagenome | isolation source: 4 biogas reactors fed with cattle manure at either 37C or 55C with and... | place: Denmark: Kongens Lyngby | collected 2014 | reverse complement strand
GCCGCAGAGCCGTCACACAGGTGGGGCCGCCCAAGGTTGATATCACTGACGTGATTGACGATGTGGTCACACACCGCATCATAGGCATCCCGCTGTTCATCCTGATGATGTATCTCATGTTCGAGATGGTGTTCACTCTTGGCGAGCCCCCCATACACTGGATCGAACTGGGCTTCGACCGGTTAGCAGTGATACTCAACGGTATGATGGCCGATACATGGATCCGTTCCCTGATAGTTGACGGCATCATCGGCGGTGTGGGCGGCGTACTTGTCTTCGTGCCCAACATTCTACTGCTATTTCTGGCGATAGCTTTCATCGAAGACAGCGGCTACATGGCGCGTGTGGCGTTCGTGGTGGATCGGGTGATGCAGTACGTCGGTCTGCATGGCAAGAGCTTCATACCAATGCTAATCGGCTTTGGTTGTACAGTGCCAGCTATGATGGCAGCGCGCACTATAGATGACAGGAAAAACCGCCTCACCACCATCCTGATCGCACCACTGATGAGCTGTAGTGCCCGGCTGCCAGTGTATCTACTGCTGACAGGAGCGTTTTTCGCTCCTCACGTCGCAGGCAAGGTGATTTTCTCACTGTATCTGCTGGGCGTACTTCTGGCGGTCATCGTAGCCTTCATCCTGCGCAAGGTGGTGCTACCCGGAGACACCACCCCATTTGTGATGGAGCTTCCCCCCTATCGCATGCCCACTATACGCGGCCTGGCGATCCATACCTGGGAGCGCACCTGGCACTATGTGAAGAAAGCAGGTACGGTGATCCTCGCCGCATCTGTGATAGTCTGGTTCCTCTCCACCTATCCAGCTCCCCCTGACCATGTGTTGACTGGCGCTGACGACGCTGAGGTTAGTGCTGTCGAGTACACCTACGCAGGACGCGTAGCAAAGACCTTTGAGCCACTAATTCGCCCTCTGGGCTTCGACTACAAGGTCGGCATCGCCCTGATTGCCGGCTTCGCAGCGAAGGAGGCAGTGGTCTCAACTCTCGGCACCGTCTACAAAGTGGGTGAACCGGACGAAGAAATAGACGAACATGACCCCGGGCTACGCGGTGCTCTGCGTGCCGACCCCAACTTCAGTCCGCTGGTGGCGTACACGCTCATGGTGTTCGTCCTGATATACATCCCGTGTATAGCCGTCATCGCGGTAGTGCGCAAAGAAACCAACTCGTGGAAGTGGCCACTGTTCCTGATTGCGTACACCTGTTCGCTGGCCTGGATAGTGAGCTTCATCGTATATCAGGGAGGCCGATTGCTGGGCTTCTAAGCTGTCACCACCCTTCGTCTCCGAACAAATGCAAGTGGCCTGATGACACTTTTTCTCCACGTCATCAGACCACGCTGATTATTTGACAGCTTCCGATCTGGCAGCGGCTGGCCAACTACTTTTACAAGTCCAGATAACGCTAGTTAGTCCCCCCCCTGTACACCGCCCATGGATATAGGTTGCAGGGTCTGAAACATGAGAAGGTCAAGGCCCGCCCTGTGGCCAATCTATCCTGGATACTGTCTCAACACACAGGGGGTTACGGTTCATGCTGGCAAGAGTGCACAGCGCAACACTTATCGGCGTTGACGCTCACCCGGTCCAAATCGAGGTTGATATCACTAAGGGACTGGAGGCATTCAATCTCGTGGGGCTGCCCGATGCTGCAGTCCGCGAGAGTCGCGAGCGCGTGCGTTCAGCCATCCGCAACTCTGGATTCACTTATCCTACCGAACGAATTACCGTCAATTTGGCGCCAGCAGACATTCGCAAAGAGGGACCTGCCTTCGACCTGCCCATAGCTATCGCCATACTGCTGGCAAGCGGACAAATCAGCGCAAACAGTGTGGAAGACACCGCTATCGTGGGAGAACTGGCTCTCGACGGCCTGGTCCGCCCGATAACAGGTGCTCTGCCCATAGCTATCGGCGCCCGACAGAATGGCAAAGTGCGGCTGATGGTAGCTGCGCAAAATGGCCCAGAAGCGGCAGTGGTGGATGATTTCGACGTGTACACCGCTGAAACGCTCTATGATGCGGTGAGCATGATGGAAGAGGGCTTCCTGCATGAACCTGTGCAGGTAGCACCCGAAGAGCTGGATCCACAGACCGCACAGTACAGTCTGGACCTGAGCGATGTGAAGGGGCAGGAGCATGTCAAGCGCGCCCTCGAGGTCGCCTCCGCTGGTGGGCACAACATGCTGATGATCGGCCCACCAGGGTCGGGCAAGACTATGCTGGCCCGCCGCATGCCTACCATACTCCCCCCTATGACTTTCGCCGAAGCTTTGGAAGTGACCAAGCTATACAGTGTTGCCGGTCTCATGCCGGAGAAGACGGCACTCATACGAGCCCGACCGTTCCGGGCACCGCATCACACTGTATCCACCGCAGGCCTGGTCGGGGGCGGCAGTGTGCCCCAGGCCGGTGAGGTCAGCCTCGCCCATAACGGGGTACTGTTCCTCGACGAACTGCCGGAGTTCGGCCATAGCTGCCTGGAAGTGCTACGCCAACCCCTGGAAGATGCGATGGTGACCATCTCACGAGCGCAGATGTCGCTGACTTTTCCGGCCAATTTCCAGTTGATCGCCGCCATGAACCCCTGCCCTTGTGGTTTCCGCGGAGACTCGGTGCGCCAATGCACCTGCAGCTCCAACAGCATCGCACGCTATCTCAAGCGCATCAGTGGCCCTCTCCAGGATCGCATCGATATCCAGGTAGAGGTACCGCGGCTGACTGCCGACGAGCTCATAGACCGCCAGCCTGGCGAAGCGTCAACGCGAGTGCAAGAACGTGTGGTAGTTGCTCGTCAGATACAACAGCAGCGGTTCGAAGGCACACAGTTTCACAACAACGCGGCCATGAACAGCAAGGCACTGCGCCACTTCTGTGTCCTCAGCGAAGACGTGGCTTCACTGTTGCGCGCAGCCATAGACAGGTTCCAGCTATCTGCCCGTGCACATGACCGCATCCTGAAGGTGACCCGTACCATCGCTGATTTAGACGGTAGCGAAGAGATCTTGGTGCATCATATCGCCGAGGCCGTCCAGTACCGCAGTCTCGACCGCAAGTTTTGGACATAAGCGGTGCCCGAACTCCCACTGTCTGAGCACAGCAGCAATATGATCACGGGGTAGCACGAGTACACCGGGCACAATTTGACAGGTTATTATCTCACATACCCACGCCTGTTATCTCTACGCCACAGCCGCAAAAGCGCTCTTGTCGCGTCAATCGGGAAGATACTACCGTAGAGTGATAAGAGATCCGTCTACGAAAAGGCCTTTACCTACGGCGATGTGATGTACATAAGGTCAGACTGTATCTACTGGTGGACTGCACAGCCCGTTTAGCATGTGCAGACTGCCTCTTTCCGACGATTCCCCAGTCAATCGAGGCGCATTTTACGGCTAACGAATTGAGGCAGATCGATCACTTGGGAACGCTCCACACCAGCAGCTTTCATGAGCCGAACTGCGTACAACAGATTCCCCACTGCACCCGCCGATCTGGCCTCGCTACTGACAAGGAATTTTACGTTGCGTGCAGCAAAAGCTGCTATCACCTGTGCATACTCGTTTGTAAACTCTTCTACGCTCAATTCCGGAAACCACCAGTGCATCCGTGCACTGATTTCGAAAGCCACATCATGATCGTTCATCGCAGAGGCCAACTCGTCCAGCGCTGAACGAGGGAGCTGTGAAGGTGACAGGGGGGTCGGAAACTGGCCTATGTTAAAGGGCCTTGCCAAGGCTGTGACTGCCGGGATAGTCGCCACGTTTAGCAGAGCGTGGAACAGATTAGCCAGATAGCGAGCTTTACTGGCTGGCGGGTCGATAGCAATGCCCCGAGTGCGTCCGCTCAGATGAACGTAGACCACGGGTACCAGCCGGGCTGTCTCAGGAGGCAGGCCGATTGTACCCGCCACATCGCGTATGGAAGCCTCAATGCCAGGGACAACCATAAGCGGCGCCTGGAGATTGACCGCCACTACCTCACGAGTGCGGTCGCGCAAGTCGTCTCCAGCACGGTCGTAGTTGTCGGCGATGACCACCAACTCTAGTCCTGTCGCCTCGGCTGCACGCACCACTTCATTGAGGCTGTCTCGTCCTTCAGTAGCGTTAGTGTAGACGTGTGCATCGTACGGAAAAGCAGTCACCATCGGCTTAATAGTTGCCTCCCAACACTTAAATGGCTCCAACCTGCTATCGCTGCTTGCCATCACAACGTGCCGCCTGACAGATTGGCTTAAATGTGTGCCTCCAGGCAGTGGCCTTCACTGCCTGTCATCATCCCAACCGTATCTCCCGAGCAATGGCACGAACACACAGCCGATAGTCTGAAGTGTGTCCAAACCATCCTCGGTCTTTTGCATAACCGTGCACACCTGGGTGAATCGACCACCCAGTGGTGCCACGATAAGGCCACCGACCGTTAGCTGCTCAATCCAACTAGAAGATACCTCAGGTGCCGCCGCCGCGACTATGATACGATCATAGGGTGCGGCATCCGCATACCCTATGCTGCCATCTCCCGAAATTATGTGCACATTTTCATAGCCCAGTCGCTGTAGCGCCTGTTCGGCACGGGAAGCAAGTAGTGGGATGAGCTCGATGGCATACACTTCAGCGGCCAAACGACTCAATACTGCGGCCTGGTAGCCTGATCCGGCGCCTACCTCCAGGACCCGATGTTCGGGCTCTACTCTGAGGCTCTCGACCATGTATGCTACCATATACGGCTGGGAAATAGTCTGCCCCTGGCCAATCGGAACCGCACCATCATAGTATGCCTCAACCCTTCGGTCAGGCGGCATGAACTCATGCCTGGGCACCTGTGCCATAGCGTCCAACACACGCTGATTTCGGATACCACGCTTAATCAGTTGTTCGTTTACCATGCGACGACGCTGGTTACGATACTCTTCATGCTCACTTAGTTGATCATCAGTCATATCTCATCTACACCATCTGACGACGTCGCCACCCGCAGGTATCAGCTAGAACGCCGTCGAATTAAGTCTACGATCAACAGGTGGGGGCCAATGCCCGCCCGAAAGGAGGTGAGGCAATAATGCGGTACGGCTTTGACCACGCACCGGACTCGGTACGTCTTCGTGCAGAAGACACGGATATCATCGTAGCGCTTATACGCGCGGCAGTCATCATCGCCGTGCTAGTAGTGCCGCCACAGACTCGGGGCTTGTTCAGCGCTCCCCCGTTCATGCTGGCTATGCTAGTATTCGGCATCTGCTTCACTTTTATCCAGGCCATTCTGTTTTTCGGCCATCGCTGCTTGCAGCCTTACCGGCCCGTTTCGCTCACACTTGACCTGCTGTTAGTGACTGCAATCACTCTCACTTTTGCCAGGGGAGGCCGTGATCTTTTTCAGATATATTATCTGGTAGTGATTACTGCGGCCGTCTGGTATCGACGAGCTGGTGCAGTGATCACAGCAGTACTGGCAATCATACTCAGCGTAGCTGCGGAGGCTCTCAGTACCGGTTACGATCCATGGCTGCTCGCCCAAGAATACTCAATTACCCGTGCACCATTGCTGCTTTTGGTCGCGGTAATCACTGGTTATCTGGTCAGAGCCCGCGATGCCGAGCGCGCTACCATTGCTGAGCTGGACCACGAGTTGCGAATGGCTCGCCGACTTCAAGCAGAAATGCTGCCTCGCCAAATCCCCGAATTGCCGGAATTAGACATAGCCGTAGCATTCCGGCCTGCACGCCATGTAGGCGGGGATTTGTACAACTTGCAGCTAACCGACGATGGCCGGTTGATGGTCGTTCTGGCGGATATGCCCGGCAAGAGCGTGTACGGATTAGTACATCTATCGGCACTCAACTCCCACTTACTGGCAGCGATGCATGAAGGGCTATCACCTGATTCCATGGCCCATCGGGTCAATCGCGCCATATACCCCGCCCTGCAACCTGACAGCTATGCCGCGCTGTTCATCGGTATCATCGAAACATCAGGCATGATTAGATTCACCAACTGTGGCCATCTACCTCCATTGTTGTTGCGAAATGGTGATGTCCGCGACATCGTGGAAATGGGTAGTGGAGGCATACTAATTGGCGCGGTAGAGGAACCCGAGTATCAAATGCGCTCGCTCCCGTTTGGTCCTAGAGACTTGTTGGTATGCTATACAGACGGGATCTCAGAAGTCCGCAATCGTGACCGTGAGCAGTTTGGTACCGACGGTGTGCTTGCCGCAGTTGAGGCTGCCGGAGATGCGGATGCGGCATCAATCGCTGAGAGTATCATGCAGCGCCGCCAGAAGTTTGCTGAGAGCGACGCTACCGATGACGCGACTTTGCTAGTCATTCGGCGTGTACGCTGTGACGTCGTCCAGCCGGCTACTGGAAACGACGTAACACACCACGCACCAAACCGGCTATCTGGACATCAGAGACTATAATCGACTCCATCTCATCGTTGTCGGGACGCAGTTCAATATGGTCTGCATGGCGATAGAAGCGCTTAACAGTCGCCTCGTCTTCGAGCAGAGCGACCACGATATCACCATCGTCGGCCGTGTGGTGATATTGCACAATCAGGTAATCGCCGTCGAGGATGCCAGCGTTGATCATGCTATCGCCTTTTACCTCCAGCATGAATAGGTCGGGCTCATCAAACAGCATCTGCGGCATAGGCAGTAGTTCATCGATGTTTTCGGTAGCGAGGATGGGGGTACCGGCGGCTACTCGGCCGAGTACTGGCACCAGCCGTTGCGGCTGTGTGGCGGGATCGGGAGACGACGTGGGGCTACCCTGGGCAGTCATAGTTGGTCGCAGCGCACGTGTAAGCGAGGCATCTCTTTTCAGATAGCCGGCCTGCTCCAGAACCTTGAGGTGGAAATGTACCGAGGAACTGGAAGACAGCCCCACGTGTGCACCTATCTCGCGCACAGTCGGAGGGTAGCCATTATCGCGACTATGCTGTACTATGAAATCCAAATTGAGACGTCGCCGAGGTGTGAGGGCCAGCTTGGTCATGCGCATTATCCCCGATGCAACAGTGAGTTGCCTATAGCGTATGGTATCATAGCAGTTCGCCGCAACTAATGCAAACATTAGTTCGATAGAAAGGCCGAGGCAGTGCAGTCCAGTCACCCTTGTCATCAGAGTACCCGTCATATGCAGCCGCGGGAGTTCGATGAGTTATATTATCTGGAGGACACTTATTGGTGGTTTGTGGGAAGACGCCATCTAGTGCATGAGTTCATCCGCCAGTATGCCCCTGAATCTCCACCCAGTGAGCCGCTGGCCATACTGGATGTAGGCTGTGGTACCGGGGGGACCATCAAAGTCATATCCGATTTAGGCCAGGTCTATGGCTGCGACTCAGAATGGGTTGCCGTCAGTTACTGCCGCAGACGTGGAATCGAGACACTCACGTGTGGCCGTACCGAGCAGCTGTGCTACGTCGACGAGAGTGTTGACGTAGTGGTCAATTGCGATGTGCTGGAGCATGTCAGAGATGACGTGTCTGCATTGAAGGAAATGCTTCGCGTGCTCAAGCCAGGTGGGATCTTGGTGGCCACAATACCGGCACACCCTTTCCTGTGGAGTGAGCATGATGAAGCACTCGCCCACTTCCGTCGCTATACACGAAAAGAAATCATCAGTAAATTACAGGAGGCAGGTTATCATATAGAGAAGCTATCTGCAGCCGTCAGCTTTGTCTTTCCGATCATACTCGCTTTTCGCTGGCTGCAGAGATTGCGTCCCAGACAGCCGGATGAGCCGAAGACTGATTTGCGTATCCTACCCAACCCACTGAACCGAGCCCTGATTGCGTTGCTGAAGGTTGAAGTGTGGCTGATGAGCCACCTGAATCTGCCTATTGGGACATCGTTTGCCCTAGTAGCTCGAAAAGGTACGTAAAACACTCCAGACACCCAAGCAGGCCAGGAGGTAACGTCAACTGATGGAGGTTGGCATCTGCATAGCAGGCGGTGTGAACGAACTCGCCCACGTAGACTTGGGTCTGCTCAGTGAAGTGGGGATTAGCTCGCTGTTTGTTGGCTGTTACGAAAACGAAATGCGGTGGCACGCTGAAGAAGTGGCAGCATTTGTCCGGTCTGCGGGCGCGACTGATTTCGAAGTTTGCGTGATCCCCTGGGGATATGGCAAGGTAGTAGACCCTGATCCGGCCATCGAAAGCCTGTATGTAGACGCAAACCGGGGACAGTTGCAGGTGGATAGCAAGGGAAGACTGTGCGCAAAAGCGTGTCCCAACAATCCCCGCTTTCTGGAATGGTTTGCTTCTAACATGCGCACTATAGCCTGGATGTTAGAAGCCCACGGCTTTTTATGGGATGAGCCCAGTTTCTACTACTCCCGTGGCACGTGGGCCTGTAGATGCGAGTATTGCCAAAGACTATTTTATGCCGCCGAGAACTACCAGATGCCTCGCGAATTGAACGAGCACGTGCGAACATTCCGGCGCTTCAGCGTAATCATGTTTGTATTGGCGGCCGCAGCAGCAGTGCACTCGGTCGACTCTCGTCTGTATTCGTTAGTACTCCCCACTCCGACACTTGACACCACTCAGGATCAAAAGGGCACGGGAGACTGGAAGCTGCTCCTGGATTCCCCCGCAGTAGATGGTTTGGCCTTGTACGTGCCATGGCGAGAGCGCCAGGCCGACCCGGCACAGGCGGTAAGAGAACTACATGTCCTCGGGACGCGAGGACAACGTAACACAAACAAACCATGCCATATCTGGCTACCCGCATCCCCACGGCCTCAGGACCGAGTGATAGCAAACCTGCGGGCGGCACATGAGACTGGTGTCGCAAGAGTAGTACTTACAGACTATTCGACAGTGTTCCGCGCCCCAGGGGCAGATCGATTCGTAGCTCAACTGCAAGACACTATATCCCAAATCGCCTAACCGGGTAAGAACCGGGTAAGCTACACTACCATGGCGGAAACCCACATGTAGGGCGCCAACGGCAACCACTACCTCTGCCCCAACCCTCATTTGCCCGCATCTAGACCCACACGCACAGAATGCCCTGCAGACACCCGCTCGCAGTCAATACCATCGAATCGCCACCTCTCTGAGATGCCTGTGGCCTGAGAATTGCCGTGCGTGAGGAAGGTCCAGACGCCGGCAAAGTAGAATTGATCATGGGCTATATGCGAATAATTATTCGTTAGGTTCCGCGACTAGGCACTAGTGTAAGCAGTCTGCAGTAGATGCTCCAGCAAGCCGAGTGGAAGACACGTACCAATCAGGAGCAAGATGGCTCAACAGTGGCCTTGTGATGCGAAATTGTATGAGTTTGAGCGACACGAGAGCACTCTGACCGCAGAGCACTGTCGGAGTGAAGACAGATTGACTCATCAACCCAACTAACAGATGGCACACGCCCTACAGATGGCGCATGTGATAAGACAACAAGTGATGCTGGCTTTTGTGGAAGCTATAATCGATACGACATATGGGCACACACAAGTGACGCCAAACGTAAAACTAGTGAGCAGCGTCGGCCGTGAGGAGTAGACCGGAGTTGTCACAGCACCACAAAGCCTCCCTCCTACTAGCCACAGCACTAGCTATGGGACTGTGTTTGTGCGGCATAGGCTGCCGTGGGCCACAGTCCGGTGGTCTGACCGTGGCCGGCTCCACTTCGGTACAGCCGGTGGTAGAACACCTAGCAGAGCGCTATATGGAAAACCATCCCGACGAGATTGTCAACGTTCAGGGAAGCGGTAGTACTGCAGGCATTCGGGCAGCACTCTCAGGTGCGGCAGCTATAGGTATGGCTTCGCGTGAGTTGGAACCATCAGAGACCGGTCTCGAACGCTTCCTCATCGCCCGGGACGCCATAGCGATAATCGTTCATCCGTTGAACCCGATGAAAAAGCTAACGACAGCACAACTGCGCGATATTTTTTCCCGCCGTATCCGCAATTGGCAGGAACTGGGAGGCAACCCCGGGATCATCAATTTCATCACCCGTGAAGAAGGTTCAGGGACACGGGGTGCTTTTGAAGAGGCAGTCATGGCACAAGTCGAGATCGCGCCCGACGGCATTGTGCAGGACTCCACAGGTACAGTACGCGCAATTGTGGCTGGCGACCCCAATGCAATTGGGTATATCTCTGTGGGCATGGTCACTCCAGAGGTCTCAGTGGTCAGCCTAGATGGAGTAGCGCCTACTAGCGAAGCCGTTATCAGAGGCGACTACCCGCTTACTCGCCCGTTTGTACTGGTTACTCGAGGGCCGGCAACTGTGAGAGAAAAGGCTTTCATAGACTATCTGCTGCAGCCGTCGGCGCAGGGCATCATCGCAGAAGAAGGGTATATCCCTTCGACAGTGGGTCCGTTGCCGTGAAGCTGCGCGAGTTGGTGATAGAGAGACTTCTTTTCATGGCCGCTCTATCGTCGCTGGCGGTGCTTGCCCTCATCGCAGTTTTCGTGTTCATCGAGGGCACGCCGATCATAGTGCGCGAGGGTCTTGGATCGTTTTTGTTCGGTGCCAAGTGGGCCCCCACCAAGGGATCGTTCGGCATTCTACCCATGGTCGTGGGCTCCATCTGGGTCACTATCGGCGCCCTGGTTATTGCCGGTCCGGTGGGAGTAGCGTGCGCTGTCTTTCTGGTCGAAATTGCACCACGCCGTGTGGCCGACATAGTGCGTCCAGCGATACAGCTTCTGGCGGGTATACCATCTGTTGTATATGGCTTCATCGGTATCGTAGTCCTAGTTCCATTGGTGAGAGAGAGACTAGGCGGACCGGGCCTGTCCATACTTTCAGCAGCTGTGATTCTAGGCGTGATGGTGCTACCCACAGTCATAAGCATCGCCCAGAATGCTTTGGAGGGCGTCCCCACAGAGTACAAACAAGGCGCGTTGGCATTGGGCTGCACACACTGGCAAACTATCGTGCTGGTAATCCTGCCAACAGCACGCACAGGCCTGATCACTGCCCTCGTGTTAGGAATGGGACGCGCTGTGGGTGAGACGATGGCCGTCATCATGGTGGTGGGCAATGCCGTCAAGTTGCCGATTAATCCGCTGGATCCGGCACGCACTCTCACCAGCAACATAGCATTGGAGATGGCTTACGCGGCCGGCGCACATAGAGAGGCGCTCTTCGCCACCGGAGTAGTTCTGTTCGTCTTCATCATGATCCTCAATACTCTGGCGAATGTGCGCCCCAGACGGAGGCAGTAGTGGTTTCTAACCGACCGCCCAGGCGGCGACAGCTAAACCCCGAAAAAACTCATGTCATGGCAGTGGCCGCTTTATGGGCCACCGCCGGGGTCACTCTGGTTGTCCTGGGTGCTATCATCGTATTCATATTGGTCCACGGCCTGCCCATGCTGACACCGGAGTTTCTCCTGGCATCCCCCCAAAACATGGGACGTGCCGGAGGAATTTTCCCCACTATCGTCGGTACCCTGGTGCTGACAGCGGTAGCATTAGCCATCGCTACACCACTGGGCGTCGGTACTGCCATCTATCTGACTGAATATAGCCGCGCCGGGCGGACGGCCGCCATAATTCGCTTCGGTGTAGACTGCCTGGCTGGAGTGCCCTCTATCATCTTCGGTCTTTTCGGCTTCATCTTCTTTGTCATCTACTTGAAAATGGGCTGGTCGGTGCTGTCCGGTGGGTTAACAATGGCGGTGATGATCCTGCCCACCATCATGCGCACTGCCGAAGAGGCGTTAAGGGCGGTCCCCGCTTCATATCGGCAAGTTAGCTTCGGTACGGGCGCGACTGCCTGGCAGACAGTAACGCGGGTGGTCCTGCCGGTGGCGCTTCCGGGTACCGTAACCGGAATTGTGCTCAGTATCGGACGGTGTGTTGGAGAGACCGCGGCAGTCATCTTTACCGCAGGCACTGCGTTACGATTGCCCCTGTCAGTCTTCAGCCCGACTCGTACTATGGCTGTGCACTTCTACATACTGGCTCGTGAGGGCCTCTCGATGCCCCATGCCTATGGTACAGCTGCGGTCTTAGTCATAACCATTCTTCTGCTTAACACCATTGCCAACGCCATCATGCTCAGATTCCGCGCGAGGGTCACTTAGATGTGTGCTACCGACGACAACATGACAGGTGAAGGCCAAAGCCATACCGCGGCCGACTGTAAGCTAAGCGTGCAGAAGCTATCTGTGTTTTACGGCGCAGTACAAGCTATCAAATCGCTTGACCTAGGGGTATATCCTAACGAAATTCTGGGCATCACCGGCCCCAGTGGCAGCGGCAAGACCAGCCTGCTACAGACAATCAATCGCCTAAACGACAGGATTCCCACCTACCGTCACGAAGGCACTGTGCTACTTGATGGTGACGACGTCTATGGGCCCGACATGGATGTTAACCAACTCCGACGGCGCATCGGCATCGTGTTTGATTTGCCCACTCCACTCCCCAAGTCGATCTTCGTAAATGTCGTATTCGGCCTGCGCGT
>LSQX01140172.1_pt1 | contig 12451 bp, 9 predicted proteins | sample 654561 | NCBI WGS metagenome assembly LSQX01 (sample SAMN04489861, study PRJNA283612) | anaerobic digester metagenome | isolation source: 4 biogas reactors fed with cattle manure at either 37C or 55C with and... | place: Denmark: Kongens Lyngby | collected 2014 | reverse complement strand
GAGCGAGGATCATCGTCGCTGCTACTGTGGTTGCCCCCCATTCGTTTTTAGCATAAATAAGAGGTAAATCTCGTCTAGAAACCTTCAAAATCCCTTTCTTTTGCCCAAATTGTTCAATTTCTTCTTCGTTCATCCCGATAATTACATCTCCATCAATGATTCCAATAGTCGCCGGGATTGCACCTTGTTCACGGATTTGTTTTTCAACCAAAAGCGCGGTTTCAACATTTTTGGGGTAAGGCATTCCGTGAGAAATAATCGTCGATTCTAAGGCGACGACAGGATGTCTTTTTAATAAAGCTTGTTGGACTTCTGGATTAATCTTAATCATTTTTTCTTACCTCTGCCTCTTATTATTCTAATAATTGACGTCGCGCTTATATATAATGCAGCACAAGTTACAATTATCAAAGCGAGCTGCATAACGTTATGCGCTAAAATCTTTGAAAAATCGATTTGTAATAACTCGTGCTTTCCGCTCGTTCGATCGACGATAAACCCGATGATGAGTGCACTTATATTGATAAAGGAGACACCTCCTAAAACTAAAGATCGATATAAATTAAGTGGTCGAGAAACCTCATACAACAAGACAAGAGGCAATATTCCCATGACGATTGCTGCCATGCTAATGATGGTTCCTTCATGGAGGGCGACATCATCAATATAAAACAGGTAAGTAAATAAAACTCCAATTATCATCATAATTGCACCTGGCACAGCATTGCGAAAGACGTTAGTGATAAATTTTCCTTCAATTGGTTCTGAATTTTCTTCCACTGCTAAAAATAAAGCGCCTAATCCAATAACACTCATTTCCCAGAGATAAAAATTATTCGGTACAAACGGAAAAGAGACCCCGTCAATTAAATAGGTAATAAGAAATAACACAGAAAAGAAAACAGCAAAAATAGTTTTCATCAAAAATAGAGCTCCAGTTCTTTGAATGTTATTAACAACTCTTCTTCCTTCGGCGACGACATTTGGAAGATTTGAAAAGTTCGAATCGAGTAAAACTAATTGGGAAACATTTTTAGCGGCATCAGCGCCGCTTGCCATGGCGATAGAACAGTCGGATTTCTTTAATGCGAGAATGTCATTTACACCGTCTCCAGTCATCGCGACAACTTCTTTGGCTTTTTTAAACTCTTCAATCAAAACTTCTTTTTGTTCAGGAGAAACTCTTCCAAAAACCACATATTTTAAAGCATTTTGTCGTACTTCGTCTAAAGACATATCTCCTAGTGAGATATATTTTTCACTTTGCTTAATGCCCGCTCGTTTAGCTATTTCACTGACCGCTTTTGCATTATCTCCGGAAATCACACGAATTTTTACACCATTATCGCTAAACCATGAGAAAATCTCTTTGGCGTCTTCACGAATGTGTTCTTCTAAAACTAGTAATGCAACGATCTTCATTTTTCCTTCAATTGTTTTACGTTTAATTGGGTTAGTCGCTTTTGCTAATGCTAAAACACGATGACCTTTTTTTGAATACACTTCCGTTTCTTTTAATAATATTTTTTTATTCTCAACATCAAGAAATTCAAGGGCACCAATGACGTATGTTCCCTTATGAAATGTCGCGGCCGAGAATTTATATCGGCTGTCAAACGGAATCACTTCTAATGCTTTATCCGTTTTTTCAAATGGATAAGCTTCTAAAAGGGCTTGAGCCGTCGCGTTTTTATCTTTTGTCGCAAGGATGACGTTTGAAATCAACAACTCAAGCGATTGAATAGATTCTTCAGATTTGTTTATCAAAGTCATCACTCTCATCGTTCCATCGGTAATCGTGCCGGTCTTATCTAAACAAAGCATAGTACTTCTTGCTAACATTTCTAAGGAGTAGAACTCTTGGACAAGAGTCCGCTTTTGACTTAAATTGATCACCCCTACTGTGAGCGAAAACGAGGTTAACAAATACAATCCGCCTGGAATCATCGCAATCATCGACCCAGCAAATGTTCCGACTTCATTTTTAAAATCATTTACAAAATGATCATAATGAAGACCGATTGTCAAAATCGCGATAACCGCGATGATGATTCCAATTGTTAAAAATAAGTACTTCAATGATTTTTTAAATTGCGAACTATTAGCTTTTTGAACTCTTGCAGTCGCTTGTAAACTAGTTGCATAATTTTCTTTACCGACATGAATCACACGACATTTAACAGTTCCGCTTACAACATAAGAACCAGAAAATAGACGTTCTCCTATTGTTTTGTAAACAATATTTGATTCGCCGGTGATAAGTGACTCATTAATTCCAACTTCTCCTTCAACAATTGTCGAATCAGCGGGTATTTGATTCCCAGCACTTAAAATGACGATATCATCACGAACGATTTCGTTTATCGAGATTTTCTGTTCCTGTTGATCTCGAATGACAATTGATGTTGGTTCAACCAAGACTTTTAACTTTGCCAAAAGTCGATGGGCTTTAATGTCTTGATATAATCCAATACAAATATTAGCGATATAGACGGTGGCAAAAATCAAACTCGAATACCGTTCAGCGATAATCAAAAGAGTCGCGATAATAACTAAGAGCAAATTAAAAAAAGTAAATATGTTAGTGACAAAAATTTCAAAATAAGATTTCCCAATCACTTGTTTTGTTTTGTTAGTGAGTTTTGAACGAACTCTTTCACTTACTTCTTCACTACTCAAACCTTGAATCGGATCGGTTTCTAACGCTTCGATTTTGTCTTTTTTAGGCGCACCCATACACATATCATAGAAAAAAACTTGAACATTGTCCAAGTTTTATCTTTTCTATTTTCTTCTTATTCGGTCACAAGCGAGAAAATTTTTAAATCTCTCTCTTCGCGAACAATTTTTTCTTCTTCGTCCTTTTCAAGATAATGGTAATCGGTCTTAACCACCATTCCTTCTTCGACCACTAATTCGTGCTTAATAGTGTATGTCATCGAAGTGCTTGCTCCAGTAGAAATGGTTTTACTTAAAATACTGACAATATTGACCACCCCTTCATCAATCGTAGCGCCGCCGGTTTTTACATAATCATTGAAATTAGGATTTGACAAAACCGAAGACATCCCAGTTAAAAAGTTTTTGCTCTGCACGAGATTCAGTTTTGCTTTATATCCTGAAATCGTAAAAAAGTTGTGCTTTGAAATATTCAAAGATGCGTCTTCATAAATTCGTGATTCGATAAAAGACACAGTGGCCATGTCCGCTTCTAATTTATATTGTCCAGTGACGTCAATGTCGGTTTCTGCGCCTTCTTCACTAGAATCAAAAACATCTTTAAAATATGTTAAATCGCCAGAAATTTTACAGGCCACATCATCTCTAATCAAGTTTTCGGTTTCAGCAAGAACCACATTTCCTTCATCAAAAATAATCCCTGAAGGTAAATCGTTGTGCCCATAATCATAAAGGATGGAGTCAATCGTTTCTCTTTGCATTTTATTAGGACGCATGTCGTTTGTTGAAATCACATTCAAAACGTTATTTAACTCAGCAGAAGTGAGAACGGCACCTCCGGTCTTACCAATACTTGAAATAGTATTTTTTAAAGTATCGTTTTGTTCAAAACCAAAATCACTCGGATTAAGAGTTGGGGCTTCAAAAGAATCAGGTTCTTCATATGAAAAAACATCATTTGGTGGAATGTTGTTTTTACATCCTGTCAGTAAAATTATAGTCAGTAGAAGCGATAATTTTTTAACTGTTTTTTTCATCTTTTATCCTCTTTTTTTGAAAATATCTTTTAATCAACGACGCGCATTCCTCTTTTAGAATTCCGCCTCTGATCTCTAATTGATGATTGAGTCCCTTTTGGGCAAACAAGTTATAAGAAGAACCGAGCGCTCCTCCCTTGGGATCTTTTGCACCGTAGACGACTTTTGCCATTCGAGCCCATAAAATAGTACCCGCACACATTGAACACGGTTCAATTGTCACATAAATCGTGCAACCGACTAGTCGCCAAGACTTGATTTTTCGGCAAGCTTTGCGAATTGCGACGATTTCAGCATGATCTGTTGGATCTTTTGTTTTTTCTCGTTTGTTGTGACCTTTTGCAATCACTTTCCCGTCTTTAACAATTACCGCCCCGACAGGTACTTCATCGCGAAGAATTGATTTTTCTGCCTCTTTTAAGGCTAGATTCATGTAATGAATGTCGTCTTTCATATTGATAAGGACCACCGCACATGAGAGAAATGTTTAAGGCTGCTATGTTCCCATCCTGACCTGGTTCGCACTCTCTCATCGCGATGGCAAAATTATTATATCATAACTCATCGTTATTTTTTGATAACAAAAAAGAGAGTTGTGAGCTCTCTAGTTTGTCATTTAATTATTTAATCGGCTTTAAGATTTTCACTCCTCCCATGAATGGCCAAAGACATTCAGGAAGAAGGACCGAACCATCGGATTGTTGAAATTGCTCTAATAACGCAGGGAAGATCCGCGAAGTTGCTAACCCTGAACCGTTTAATGTGTGGGCAAATTTCACTTTCTCGGTTTCTTTATCTCGGTAGCGGACCATTCCGCGTCGTGCTTGATAATCTCGAGCGTTGCTCACACTTGAAACTTCTTTATAAATTCCGATCGAAGGAATCCAAACTTCAATATCATAGGTTTTAGCCATCGCATGAGAAATATCTCCGGCAGCTAATTTACTGACTTGATAATGAAGTCCGAGTAATCGAACTAGACGTTCCGCTTTTTCTACCATTTCAATAAACGCTAAATCGCTTTGATCTTGCGTGGTGTATTGAACCATTTCAACTTTGTTGAATTGGTATCCACGAATCGTCCCTCTTTCTTCGGTTCGATAACTACCTGCTTCTTTTCGATAGCACGGAGTATAAGCAAAATATTTTTTCGGTAATTCATTTTCACTGAGAATTTCGTCCCGGTGCAAATTCACTAACGCGGTTTCTGCAGTGGGTAGAAGAAACTTTACCGGTTCGACGTCTTCGAGCCAAAAAACATCTTCTTTAAATTTTGGAAATTGTCCGGCGACATAACCTGATTTTTCATTGAGAAGATGAGGAGGTAAAATAAATTCGTATTTATCTTTGAAATGTTCGGCGATGAAAAAATTGAGCAGTGCCCACTCGAGTTGTGCGCCAAGTCCGGTGTAAACCCAAGAACCACGCCCGGCAATTTTAGCACCTCGCTCAAAATCGATTAAACCCAAAGACTCCGCTAGTTCAACATGATCTTTGATTTTAAAGCCGAATTCAGGTTTGTTTTTGAAAGTTGAAACTACTTGATTGTTCTCTTTTCCACCAGCCACTAAATCATCATCAGGAATATTGGGTAGAACAGCTAAAAAATCATTTATTTTGTTTTCAAGTTCTTTGAGTAAAACCTCGTTATTTTTGTTTTTTTCATCTAAATCCTTCACTTTTGCAAAGATTTCACCGATATTTCCGCCTTCTTTTTTAACTATTGGGACAGATTTAGAAAGACGGTTTTGTTCCGCCTTATTCGCCTCGACTTGGATCAACAGTTCTTTGCGTTTAACGTCCCAAGACAAAAGTTCTTTAAAATCGGTTTCCCAACCTTTTTTAAATAAACTCTTTCTAATTTTTTCAGCATTTTCGCGAATCAGATTAATGTCTAACATAGACTAACCTCCAATTTTCTTCTTCCGTTTTAATTCTTGTTCATAAATCCAGTTTAATCGTTCTCCGATAGTCGTTAAAGAGGCTTTCTTCACCTTATCATAAGTCGTTAGGGTAGTAGAATGGAGTTTCCCATCTAAAAAATCTTTAGTTAGAGAAACAATTGTTTCGCTAAATTTTGCAATATAGCCGTTTTCTCCATCGGTTAAAAAACCAGGGAACAAAGCTTGTTCTCGAACGATTAATTGACATTTGGCCGCCATCGCTTCCATCAAAGAAACGAATCCGGCCTTTTTATATCCCGGAAGCATGAAGATCTCAGCGTTTAGCAATGCAGAATGATAGATATCAAAAGGTACCATTTGATTAAACTTAACATTTTTAGGTGCTTTTTTGATCAACCCTTTGATTTTGCTGTTTGCCCTGATTTTAGATTGAGAATGACCAAAGAAATAAAATAGGGCGTTTGGGCATTTGTTTCCTGCACTGATAAAAGCGTTGATTCCTTCTAATGAATCATATTCTCCAACAGCGACGACGAGTTTTTTGTTTTTCTCTTCTCGGAAGTATCGATAAAACAAATCCTTTTCTTCCTCTTTTTCATAATCAAAAATCGAGAGATTAATTCCTGGAGGAACGACAGAAATTCTATTTTTTACCCCGTTGCTAATCAATAAATCTCGCGCAGATTCACACGGAACTAAAACGTGTGAAGCGCGGTTTAAAAATTTAACATCTTTAGAAAGAATTGTGTTTATAATTTCTCCGTCTTTATATTTAAAATCTAAAAAAGAAGCGTTTGGATCATTTTCACACATTAAGGCGCTGACGATGATGGGTGCGTTTTTTTCTTCTGCGTCCATAAAGAATCCTTCTTCTTTAGAAGAAACGAGGTGGACGACATCGTAATTATCTAGTGGATAATCAGTCGATGAAACATCCACTAATTCGAGCGCATCTTTAATCGATTTATTAAGACGCGCACTCTCAAAATTGTCTTTATGAATATTTGGTTTACGGGAAATTAAAACCTTCATAATCCCTCAACTATTCTTCGTCGTTAGAATTTTTATCTTTTTCGTGTGACAAATCGATTGGAGCATCATCATCACCAGTGATGTTTTCTTCTTGGTTGATGTTTTCTTCTTCGGCGAGTTCGTCGAATTCTTCTTCACCTTCTTCAAGATGATCAACAATTGCAATTGAAGCAACACGTTGTTTGCCTTCTAATTTAATAATTCGAACTCCTTGCGTATTTCTGCCTGCGATTTTCACCTGACTAAGCGGAGTCCGAATGACGATTCCGGCTAAGGTGATCACGAGCAAATCTTCAACACCATCTACAGCAGAAATATTGACGAGCGTTCCGACTTTTTCATTAGATTTAATCGTCAACACTCCTTTTGTTCCGCGTTTCGTCAAACGATAATCTGCAAACTCTGACATCTTTCCAGAACCTTTATCGGTAATTGCAAGAATGTATTTGCCTTCAAGTGAAGAGGTGACACCGATGACTTTAGCGCCATCGGAAACGTTCATTCCTTTGACACCTGCAGCCGCTCTTCCCATCGGACGAACGTCTTGCTCGTTGAATTTAACCATTTTGCCATTATCGGCTGCAATTCCTAAAAGTGTATCGCCATCTGTGCATTTTACGTCGAGTAGCATGTCGCCTTCTTTAAGACCGATTGCAATTTTTCCGTTTTGACGGATGGACGCGAATTCTTTAATAGCAGTTCGTTTGACAATCCCGTTTACCGTCACAAAGAAAAGGTAACGATCCTCTCCATAGGCATCAACAGGAATAATCGCCTTAACATGTTCGTTTTGATCGACATTTAACAAGTTGACGACCGGGATTCCTTTGCTGTTGCGACCGAATTCAGGTACTTGATATCCGCGAATTCGATAAACTTTACCAAAATCAGTAAAGAACAATAAATCCGTGTGTGTTTTAGTAAAGAGCATCACATCGACAACGTCATTTTCATTTGTCATCATTCCTCTTACACCTCGACCACCTCGGTTTTGGGCTTTAAAGATATCTGATGGAAGACGTTTAACGTATCCACTTCTTGTCAAAGTGACGACAATATCTTTAACCGGAATTAAATCTTCATCATCAATAGTCGCTAATTCATCGGAAATAACCGTTCGACGTTTATCGGCGAACCTAGCCTTGACTTCTTCTAATTCTTTAATGATTACTTCAATGATATTTTCACGATCTTTTAAGATGAATTTATCTCTTTGAATGTTGAGTTCAAGTTGAGCTTTTTCAGCTTCTAATTTTTGAGTTTCAATTCCAGTGAGACGTCTGAGACTCATTCCCATAATCGCTTGAACTTGAGGATCGCTTAAATTAAATTTTTCAATCAATGATTTTATCGCCGCTTCAGGAGTAGCGCTTGCTTTGATGATGTCCACGATTTCATCGATGTTATCGTGACAGATCAAAAGTCCTTCGACAATGTGAAGACGGTCTTCGTCTTTTTTAAGTAAGAATTTAGTTCTTCTTTCAATGACTTCGACTTGGAAATTCAAATACGCTCTCAACATCTCGGTAATCGGGAGAATTTTTGGTGCTCCCTCAATAAGACAAAGATTGATAATTCCATAACTCGTCTGCAACTGTGTGTTCTTATAAAGTTGGTTCAAAATGACTTCGGGAACAACATCGCGGCGGAGCTCGATGACGACACGAATTCCTTCTTTGTTGGATTCGTCTCGAATATCAGTAATCCCGTCTATTATTTTATCTCGCACGAGATTTGCCATGTTTTCGATCATATTCGCTTTGTTTACTTGATAAGGAATTTCGGTGATAATAATGCGTGATTTGCCTCGTTCGGCTTCTTCGATTTCCGCTTTGGAGCGAATGACAATCGAACCATTTCCTCTTGAATATGCGTCTCTGATTCCTCGGCGGCCTAAAATGATTCCGCCGGTTGGGAAATCTGGCCCGTGAATATAATTTTCTTCGATTTCTTCTGGAGTGATTTCTGGGTTTCTTGCCAGTGCAATAACACCATCGATAACCTCTCCTAAGTTATGAGTAGGAATGTTGGTCGCCATTCCAACCGCAATTCCGTTAGATCCGTTGACAAGTAAGTTTGGAAAGCGTGCTGGCAAAACCACAGGCTCGATTTCAGTGCCGTCATAGTTATCGACAAAATCAACTGTATCGCAATTGATATCTCTTACCATTTCTAAGGCGAGTTTTGCCATTCGAGCTTCGGTATATCGCATCGCCGCGGCTTCATCGCCATCTACTGAACCGAAGTTTCCGTGTCCATCTACCAATGTGTTTCTCATTGAAAATGGTTGGGCCAATCGGACGAGAGTTTGATAAATCGCTGAGTCCCCATGCGGGTGATATTTACCCATTACGTCACCAACGATTTTGGCGCTTTTTCTGTACGCCTTGTCAGGTGTGAAACCCTGCTCGTACATAGAGTACAATATGCGTCTGTGAACAGGCTTCAGTCCATCCCTGACATCAGGCAGAGCACGATCCACGATTACACTCATTGCGTACTCAATGAACGAGCTCCTCATTTCCTGTTCAATATCAACTTGAAGTACTTTTCCTTTTAAATCGGAAGCGTTTTCACTCATATTCTGTTAGTAACTCCTTTAATTCTATATAATATCAACCTGCATATTATATCATATTTATTGCCTTAAGTCTACCTGATGACTAAACATAAAGTGCACGAAATAGCGCAAAACAAGAGGCAAACACGCCCCTTGTCATATTGTTAAACCTTGATTTTTCGTGGTATGGCTGCCTCATTTCGAGGCAGCATAGAGAAAAATTGGAGGTTAAAATCCTTGTCTGCGAAACTTTCTGTACCTTTGCTCTATCAAATCAATAATTGGCATTTGCAGTTTTCTTTCCGTTGCAACCCTAAGCCTTTTCTTCAGCATTCTAATGGTACTGGACATATCCGGATTCTCTTTTATAACCCTGTCAATTACACCCAATGAAAAAAGATCCGATGCGGTAAGCTTAAGACAGGAGGCCGCTTCTTTTGCATATTTTGCATCCTTCCACAGAATGCTCGCACAGCCTTCTGGAGAAATAACTGAGAATACGGAGTTTTCAAGCATCCAGATCTCATCAGCCACTGCCAATGCCAAAGCTCCACCACTTCCACCTTCTCCAATAAGTACCGCAATGATAGGTGTCTTAAGAGTTGCCATTTCATACAGGTTCTCGGCAATAGCCTGCCCCTGTCCCCTTTCTTCGGCCTCAATTCCACAGTATGCACCTGCAGTATCTATAAACGTAATTACAGGTCTGTGGAACTTTTCAGCCTGTTTCATAAGCCTTAACGCTTTCCTATACCCTTCAGGATGTGCACAACCAAAGTTCCTCTCCACCCTGTCCTTTATATTGGTTCCTCGCTCCAATCCAATGACTGTAACAGGAAAACCATACAAAGAAGCAAGACCGCCTATGACCGCCTTGTCATCGCCATATCTTCTATCTCCGTGAAACTCCATGAACCAGTCAAATATTCCTTCTATATACTTTCTTGCAGTAGGTCTATCATTCGACCTTGCCGCAAGGACCTTGTCATATGCAGTATTACCAGCCATTTTCATCCTCTCCTTTAATGCAGTTTCAGGATGTTTGCCAGAGTGTCCCTTAATTCCTTTCTTTCCACAATGGCATCAATAAATCCTTTTTCCAAAAGAAACTCCGCTCTTTGAAACCCTTCAGGCAGCTTTTGCTTTATCGTCTGCTCAATAACCCGGGGACCGGTAAATGCAATCAGTGCCCCTGGTTCTGCCAGAATTATGTCACCTTCCATGGCAAAGCTTGCCGTTACCCCTCCCGTGGTAGGGTCGGTAAGCACCGTAATGTATAACAGACCGGCATCGCTGTGTCTTTTTGCAGCACAGCTGGTTTTAGCCATCTGCATAAGGGACAATACGCCTTCCTGCATTCTTGCACCTCCCGATACCGTAAACCCTATGACAGGGAGGCGGTTCTGGGTTGCATGTTCAAACAACCTGGTAATTTTCTCTCCAACCACAACCCCCATGGAGCCCATCATGAACTCTGAGTTCATTACAAAAAGCGCACATTCAATACCTTTTATCCTTCCAACTCCACAAACCACTGCTTCATTTTCCTTGCTGCTTTCTTTTGCTTTCTTTAGTTTGCTGTCATATTCGGGAAACTTGAGAATGTTCTTGGAAACGAGATTCTTGTCATGTTCAACAAAAGAATCCTCATCCACCATCATTGCCAAACGCTCCCTGGGAGTAAGCCTGTAATAGAAGGAACAATTTGGACAAATCTTGTTGTTCGCAAGAAGTTCCTCCTTGAGAATCAAAGTTTTGCAATTTGTGCAGCTTATCCACAAATCTTCAGGAACCTGCGGCTTTATATATTTTGAAGCCTCTCCCACATTTTCAAGCACATTGCTGGTTTTCTTAAACAGATTGCGACTTAGCATTTTTACTCATTTCCTTTCATCAGCATCCCATAAAGCTGGTTGAATATTCCCCAGATACAAATCTGGAATTGGATAAAATCTCAATTTGCTTGTCAATATTAGAGTCAACACCCTCAATCACCAGCTCACTCAGTGCAGCAATCATCTTCCTTATTGCTTCTTCTCTAGTCTTTGCATGTACAATAAGCTTTCCTATCATGGAATCATAAAATGGAGGGATTTCATATCCTTGATAAATTGCAGTATCAAATCTTACCCATGCACCGCCGGGTATGTGAAGAGTGTTGACTCGCCTGCTGCCCATGCCTGTTTGATTGTTTTGCTTTTCCGCATTTATTCTGCACTCTATGGCATGCCCTTTTATCCTTGCATCTTCTTTTGTGAAATCTATCTTGACTCCGGAGGCGGTTCTAATCTGCCATTTGACCAAATCTATGCCTGTAACAAACTCGGTTACAGGATGCTCCACCTGCAGACGGGTGTTCATCTCCATGAAGTAGTAATTGCCCTTTGAGTCAAGCAGATATTCTATTGTACCCACCCCCGTATAATTTACAGCTTTAACTGCCTTTAGGCTGTCTTCACACAGTTTTTCCCTTAATTCGCTGCTTACGGCAGGCGACGGACTTTCTTCAATAAGTTTTTGGTTTCTTCTCTGGACGGAACAGTCCCTTTCTCCAAGCGCCACAGCATTTCCGTAATTGTCAGTAATTATTTGCACTTCAATATGCCTTACAGGAGAGAGGTATTTTTCCATGTATACACCTCCGTCACCAAAAGCTGCTTTGGCTTCGCTGGTAGCCTGATAAAATGCGTTAACAAGTTCTTCTTCACTGTTAACCTTCCTTATTCCTCTTCCGCCCCCTCCTGCTTTCGCTTTTATGAGCAGCGGATATCCTATTTTCTCAGCTTCTTCTTTTGCTTCCTTTTCCGTTTCAACAAGTTCACAGCCTGGAATAATTGGAATGCCCGCCTTCTGCATGGTCTTTCTTGCCATGTCCTTGTCACCCATCAGGGATATAACCTCAGGACGGGGTCCTATGAAAACTATGTTGCACTTCTCGCACAACTCTGCGAATTTTGCGTTCTCTGCAAGAAAACCATACCCTGGGTGTATTGCCTGGGCACCAGAATAAATGGCAACACTCAAAATGGCAGCCATGTTGAGATAGCTGTCCTTGGAAGGTGCCGGACCTATGCAATAGCTTTCATCCGCCATGCTCACATGAATAGAATCCCTGTCAGCTTCGGAGTATACGCTGACAGTCTCTATACCCATCTCTTTACACGCCCTTATTATCCTTACTGCAATTTCTCCTCTGTTTGCAATCAGAATCTTCGAAAACATATGCCAACCTCTTTACT
>LSQX01354919.1_pt1 | contig 12452 bp, 16 predicted proteins | sample 654561 | NCBI WGS metagenome assembly LSQX01 (sample SAMN04489861, study PRJNA283612) | anaerobic digester metagenome | isolation source: 4 biogas reactors fed with cattle manure at either 37C or 55C with and... | place: Denmark: Kongens Lyngby | collected 2014 | reverse complement strand
CAAAAGTAGAACTCATTAAAGGAACGACTAATATTGATGATTATATAGCGGAAGACGAACTCGCAGAACTTGATGAGAATAAAATCATCGAGGGAAATCGTAATAACACGATGTCAAGATATGCGGGTGTTTTTATTAAACGCTATGGGGATACCGATATTGCACATGAAGCCTTTTTAAAGAAGTCTGAACTTTGTGTTCCGCTTCTTGAGGACCGCGAGTTAAATCAAATATGGAATAGCGCACTAAAATTCTATGAAAATAAAATAATTAAGGATGAAAATTACATCCCGCCAGAAAAGTATAACGATGAAAACGACTATAAACCGGATGATTATTCGGATGTTGGTCAGGCGGAGGTGTTAACAAAGTATTTCTCTAATGAGCTTAGGTACTCGCCGCAGACACACTTCCTTCGTTACCGGGGTAATTATTGGCAAGAAAGTGAGCCAGGCGCTCAATTTATCGCACAAGAACTAACAAGACGACAATTATTACAAGCAAGAAGTAAGTTAGCTATAGCAAATAAAAATGCAAAAGAGACAGGGGCAAGAGATATTGCTATGAGTGTTCCAAAAAGTCGGCTAACACTTGCTCTTGATGCTATACAGTCTAAGTCGATCAACATGGTAAATGAAATGAAGGAATACTTAGAGTTTGTAATCAATAGAAGGAAGTCTGCAAATATAAGTGCAACGTTAAGAGAATCACAGCCAATGCTGGAAATTGACTTTAATGAACTAGACGCCGAGCCGTTCCTACTTTGCACGCCAAAAGCCACCTATGACCTTAAAAAAGGAGTGGCAGGTGCGCGCGAACATAGGTCGGATGATTTTATGACAAAAATAACGAATTATTCTCCGAGCTTAAAAGGCAAAGAGGAATGGGAAAGTAGTTTATATAAGATATTCGGAGATGACGATGAACTAATTGAATATGTGCAAATGATCTGTGGACTTGCCGCAATTGGCAAAGTTTACGTTGAAGCATTAATCATTGCTTATGGTGACGGCGGGAATGGTAAATCTACCTTTTGGAATGCTGTTTCACGTGTGATGGGAACATATAGTGGAAACCTGTCTGCTGATACATTAACGGTAAATAATAGGCGCAACATTAAGCCAGAAATGGCGGAGCTTCGTGGTAAGCGAATTATCATGGCGGCTGAAAGCCAGGAAGGTGCGCGGCTCAACGATTCGATTGTCAAACAGCTATGTTCGACTGATGCGATTTTTGCAGAAAAGAAGTATAAAGATCCATTCTCTTTTATACCTTCTCACACGCTAGTTTTATATACAAATCACCTGCCTAAAATTAGTGCCACAGATGATGGGATTTGGCGGCGTTTAATCGTCATTCCATTTAATAATAAGTTGACTGGCAAAGGTGACATTAAAAACTATACAGACGTGCTTTTAGACAAGAGCGGTGAGTATATTATGCACTGGATTATTGAAGGGGCGCGTAAGGTTATTGCAGCCAAATTTAACATCAAAACACCGCAAGTAGTCTTAGATGCGATTAATGACTATAAAGAACAAAATGACTGGATTCAGCACTTTATAGATGAGCGGTGTATTGTTGATCCTAAATCAAGCGAAAGTTCAAGCGAACTATACAAGAGCTACCTCGATTATTGTTCTAAAAATAATGAGTTCACACGTCATCAGAGTGACTTTGTTGCAGCTCTTGAGAAAAATGAATATGAAAGAGTCATCAAAAAACGCAGACGTTACATTGTTGGTATAAGACTAAAAACACCCCATGAAATGCAGATTAATGACGATTTCTTAGATTAGAGTGACAACTGATATCAAGTGATATTCATAAACTTACGTATATACGAAAAAAAATAATCATATAGAGGAAAGTTACTGAAACAGAGTTGACATCAGTTGTCGTTGGAGGAACATGGTAAGCGAAAAATTTATTGAAAGTAAGCTTGTGAAGGCAGTAAAGGAACGAGGCGGTTTAGCAATAAAACTCGCTAGTCCTGGCTTTGATGGGTTGCCTGACAGACTTGTGATATTAGCAAAAGCGAAAATAGGATTTGTTGAAGTAAAAGCACCGGGTAAGAAACCTACAAAACTGCAGAGAGTAAGACTTAGACAATTAAAGGAACTTGGCTTCCTTACATACGTGCTAGATGACGTTAAAAACATAGGAGGAATTATCGATGAAATATGTGGCTCATGACTATCAAAAATATGCAACAAACTTTATTGAGGAAAACAACATCTCAGCCATCTTTCTAGATATGGGTTTAGGTAAGACTGTTATTACTTTAACGGCAATCGATAATCTCCTCTTTGATTCATTCCAAATTAATAAAATATTGGTCATTGCACCATTACGTGTGGCGCGTGATACATGGGTGAAAGAGGTTGCAAAATGGGATCATCTTGATGAACTTATTATCTCAGTTGCAGTTGGTACAGAAAAAGAGCGAATTGCTGCACTTAGAAAACCAGCAGACATTTATATCATCAATCGTGAAAACGTGCAGTGGCTTGTTGAGAAGAGTGGTATTAATGCGAAGTTCGACATGATTGTCATTGATGAACTTTCATCATTTAAGAACGGGAGAAGTAAACGATTCCAGAATTTACTAAAGATAAGACCTTATGCAGATCGTATTGTTGGTCTTACCGGAACTCCTGCAGGGAACGGATTAATGGATTTGTGGGCAGAGTTTCGTTTACTTGATTACGGAAAAAGGCTAGGGAGATTTATTACTCATTACCGGAACAACTTTTTCACACCTGACAAACGGAATGGCGCGATTATCTATTCGTATAAACCTTTGCCTGGCGCACGAGAAGCAATATTTAATCTTATTAGCGATATCACAATTTCAATGAAAGCAACTGATCATATCAAAATGCCAGAACTAGTTAGTAGTGAGCATCGAGTATATCTTTCAGATGCCGATTATGAGTTTTATCAAGAATTCAGAGACACCATGGTGCAGGAAATTGAATATAAAGAAATCACCGCTGCAAATGCCGCAGTGCTAAGTGGAAAACTTATGCAAGTAGCTAATGGTGCCGTTTACCTGGAAGATGGTACTAGCGAAAAAATCCACGATCGAAAAATTGAAGCGTTAGAAGATATTATCGAAGCAGCAAACGGAAAACCAATCCTTCTTGCATATTGGTTTAAACATGATCTTGCCCGAATTAAAGAAAAACTAAACAGCTTAGATATTGTTTATCAAGAAATCAAAAGCAACGAGAGTATAACCGCTTGGAATAATGGTGAGCTTCAAGTTGGACTCATTCATCCAGCATCTGCCGGACATGGTTTAAATCTTCAGGAAGGCGGATCAACAATTGTGTGGTTTGGTTTAACTTGGAGCCTTGAACTTTACCAACAAACAATAGCTCGCCTTTGGCGGCAAGGCCAAGACGCAAGTACGGTTGTGGTTTTGCACATTGTTACAGATGGGACAATTGATGAACAAATATTAAAAGTATTGAACGGTAAAGAAACACTCCAGAATGCATTATTCAAAGCAGTGAAAGTTTCAATGGAGGATTAATTATGATTTATGAAGACGGAATTAAAAGACTAGGAGTAGCAATTGTAAAAGGTGCAATTGATGATTATCGAAAGGAACTCATAAAACTTAGAAGACTGGAGGATCGCGGGTTGGTGTTGCGACTTCAAAACAGGAGCCAATATGAAAGACTGCGCAACCGATGTATAAGAGAACTTGATTTGATTGAACAGTTTATTGAAACACCATTATTCTGTGTTCTTTGTAATCTTGATCCTGACAAATTATTAAATAGACTAAGAAAGGAGCGTATCAACAATGGATGCCAAAGAATATCTCAGCCAAGCACGATTCTTAAATAGCAGGATAAAATCCTATGAGCTTGAGTTAGAGTACTATAATAATCTAGCACTTGGGCCAAGTGGACCAAACTATGAGCCAGATAAAATAAGACAGAAGCCAAGTTTAAAAGCAGCGTTTGAGATTTACTTTGATAAAATCATGAACCTAGAAAAGATCATACATGATGAAATAGATAAATTATTAAAACTAAAAGAGGAAATTACTGAAACTATCGCAAAGCTTAATAAACCATTATCGGAGTTGGTCTTACGCGAGCGATATATTAATTGTCGCAACTGGGAGGATATTGCTTTTGATCTTGGATACAGCACAGTTTATCTATATAAGTTACATCGCGAAGCATTAAATCTCATTGAAGTGCCAAAAGATTATAGTAAAGCATAGTTTTGTATAGCGAAGTATACCTTACATATAGTTTAATTGTGATTTACAATGTAATTGTATAGAAGTATACAAAAACACCGCCAGCGCAAATATTAGAAGCGTTGGCTTTTTTACACGTTTTGGAGGTAATCGACATGGGAAAAAGCCCAAGAAGAGATACCTATGAGATGTGGGTTGACTCTGGGAAGTGGACGGAGATCAAAGCATTTATTGCAGAATGTGCAAGAAAGCTTGTGACGCAGCGTGAAATGTGTAAACGCCTCGGTATCGATGAAGCCACATTCTCTAGGTTGAAAAAGAAGCATCCTGAAATCCAGCAAGTAATGGATTCCGCAAAGATTGACTTAAAGATGGATTTGATGGGTGCTATGTATAAGAAAGCAATGGGATATGAAATTGTAGATGAAGAGCAAATTGTAGAGGATAAAGGTCGTGGTGGAACGCCAAGACGGAAAGTTACTAAAGTAACAAAACAAATTCCTCCGGATTTTAAAGCACTCGTTTATTTATTGTCTAAACAATTTGGTCGCAATTTCAGTGATCGTAGCGAGGAGTTAAAACTCGCAGAACAAAAGATTAAAAATAGTCAGGAGGAGTGGACATATGGGGATGACGAATAATCTCAAGATTGTAGTTAAAGATATTAGTGAATTAAAAGCTTATGAAAACAATCCACGTAAAAACGATCAAGCAGTCGATGCGGTCGCGAGTTCTATAAAGGAATTTGGATTTAAAGTCCCGGTGATAATTACAAACGAAAATGTTATTGTTGCAGGACATACAAGAATTAAGGCGTGTGAGAAACTTGGAATCACAAAAGTTCCTTGTATTGTCGCAGATGATCTTAATGAAGACCAAATACGTGCATTTCGCTTAGTTGATAATAGAACAGCAGAAATTGCCGACTGGGATTTGGATAAGCTTAAGCTTGAGTTCGATAATATTGAACTTGATCTTGATTTATTCGGTTTCGAGGAATTACAGAAAAAGCTAAGTGATGATCAAGAAGATGATGACTTTGATGAAACTGCCGCAATTCCTGAAGTTGCCTATTCTCAAAAAGGAGATATTTTTGAGTTAAATGGTCATCGTCTAATGTGTGGTGATTCCACTGATCCAACAATTGTTGAAAAATTAATGAATGGTGCAACCGCTGATATGATTTTTACTGATCCGCCATATAACGTAGATTACGAAGGCGCAACCGGAATGAAGATTAAAAACGATAAACAAAAGGATAGTGATTTTCTCGTATTCCTTAGTAAGTCGTTTAGTAATATGGCAAACAGCCTAAAGGCTGGCGGCGCAGTTTATTGTTGCCACGCTGATACTGAAGGTCTAAATTTTAGAACTGCTTTTAAAGGAGCTGGATTAAAATTATCAAGTTGTTTAATCTGGGTTAAAAACTCATTAGTGTTGAGTAGACAAGATTATCATTGGCGGCATGAACCAATTTTATATGGGTGGAAAGAAGGCGCAAGTCATTATTTTGCCGATGATCGTACGCAAGATACTATCTGGGAATATGATAAACCAAAAGCGAATGATCTACATCCAACAATGAAACCAATACCTCTTGTGGCGCGTGCGATTAGTAATTCAAGCCGCAAGAATGAAATTGTCCTAGATTTATTTGGCGGTAGTGGAACTACATTAATTGCAAGTGAAAAGTTAAATCGCCGAGCATATCTTATGGAATTAGATGAACGGTACATGGACGTAATTGTTAAACGATATTTAAGTTTAATGCAATCAGCTGATGGATGTTTTCTCATAAGAGGCGATAAAAAAATACCGCTATCAGAGGTTGAAGATTATCAGCTTAATCAAGAAGTGGAATTACTCGCATAAATCAAATAAGTCAAAAATAATTTACTAAGTGAATTTATGACAAAAATTCAAACATTACTTTCATAAGTCAATAAAAAAATGTAACCTTAATATGAGGTGAAATTATGGATCTAAAACAGTTTATCGGCAAACAAGTGTTGATAAGAGTAGCTGTTGCATCAGTTGCTTTAGGTGTACAGAGTATTGAGTATTATGGAAAAGTTCTGGATATTAATGAAGAGTTCATCAAGTTACTTGGTAAAAGGAAACCAATTACAAAAAAAACCATTCTGCTTAATCGGAACTATATATTGACAATACAAGATAACGAATATTAATCAGATTTAAACTCTTATTTTGAAAGTGGTATTTTTACCACTTTTTTTGTTGCTATAAATTATTTATTACGCGAATATACATAATGAACAAAAGGAGAAGCATTATGGAAATTACTAAGGGGATGAAAGTAAGAGCGGAAGTTAAAAACTATAATCGGTTACACAAAGTGGTTGGTATTGTAGATGAAGTATTCATGAATGGTTCTTACCTTGCAGGAAATTGGTACTCACTTATTGTGGTTGGCGGAGATAAGGAAGATACACTTGTTGAATTTATGACTAGTGGACGAATTGTTGTTATCGTTCCAGAAAATAATATCCATGAGGTAATTACTGATGAATAAAACATGTAGTATTTGCGGCAACGAGATAAAAGGTATAGGACATAATCCAAAACCATACGATGGTGAAAAATGTTGCGATGAATGTAATATTAAGTATGTAATACCAAGGCGGATAAAAGAAGCAAACTTAAACAATAAAGACCATTAGGTCTTTTTTTAATAAAAGGAGTTTTTATGAAGATTAAAACAAGTGAATCAGTTTTTAGAGGTCATCCAGATAAAGTGTGCGATCAAATTAGTGATGCGATTGTGGATGCGTGCTTAAAGCAGGATAAGGAAAGTCGTGTTGCTATCGAATGTTTTATTAAAGACAACTTTTTAGTTGTTGGTGGAGAACTGACGACAAAAGCTAATATTGAAATCACAAAGATAGCACGAGACGTTTTAAATGATATTGGTTATTTTGAATCGTTCCAAATTTTAGAACTTATTTCAAAGCAATCACCGGACATCGCGTTAGGCGTAGATAAAGATGGTGCGGGCGATCAAGGTATTATGTTTGGTTATGCTAGTGATGAAACAAAGAGTTTAATGCCACTTAGTCTTGAACTTTCACGAAACATCTCAATTGAAATGGACCGAATTACTAAAAACATCCATAGTTCAATTTTTGGTCCAGATGGTAAATGCCAGGTAAGCGTTGCTTATGAAGATGAAGTACCGGTGTTTGTAACAACTGTGGTTGTTTCAGCACAAACAAAACCGGGTGTTGCACGAGAGGTTTTTGAGCCAATTATAAATAAAGTTATTGATACTGTTATTCCAGAACAATATTTAACAGAAAAAACTAAAATCTTAATCAATCCAACTGGCGAGTTTGTTGTCGGTGGACCTTATGCTGATTCTGGTTTAACTGGGCGAAAGATTATCTGTGATACTTATGGAGGCATTGGTCGACATGGTGGTGGAGCTTTTAGTGGAAAAGATCCTAGTAAAGTTGATCGCAGTGCAGCGTATCATTGTCGTTACGTTGCAAAGCATATCGTTGCTGCTGGTCTTGCAAGTAAATGTGAGATTGGTGTTTCATACGCAATTGGAATTACACATCCTATTTCACTAACAGTCGATACCTTTGGCACAGCAATTATTAGTGAAAAAGCCTTGTTGAAACTAGTTAAAGAAGCATTCAATTTTAGTCCACGTAGTATTCGTAATGAACTCAATTTAGATTCAGTTAACTACTTTGAGCTTGCTAAGTATGGACACGTTGGTCGTGATGACCTTGATTTGCCATGGGAACGACTAAACAACCTATCAAGAGTCTTGCACTTAGGAGCCAAACTCCTAGATGTTAAATGATGATAAAAGGATCAATCGCTTCTACAGAAGCGCAGCATGGCAACAAGCACGTTTAATTAAGATTACAAGTGCTAACGGAATATGTGAAAAGTGCGGCTCGATTGGTGAAGAGGTGCATCACGTTATTCACATCAACTCAACCAATATTGAAGACATCAATGTAACTTTGAACCAGGACAACTTACTCTTACTATGTAAAGACTGCCACAACAAAGAGCATGGAAGGTTTAAAGCAGTAAGACAAAAATTCGATGCAGAAGGTAATTTAATTAATTGATATGCTATACTTATTAGTATGAGGTATTAATTATGAATGTACAGCAAACAATAGATGACATTACTAAATTAATTGTAGATGAGTCAAAACGAGTAGGTCAGCCGATAACTACAGGACAATTCCACGTTATTCATCAGCCATTAGGTCATACATCACTAGCCTTACCAAAGGGACGTATGGCAGTTTACACATTTGTATATAAAGATGAGTTTCTTAAGATTGGTCAGGCTAATCAACGTAGCAAAGCTAGATATCAAAGTCATCATTACTACGTAAAAAGTAATAAAAGCACATTAGCAAATAGTCTTTTAAAAGATACTGAAATGTCATCAATTGTTAATAATTCAAACATCACAAACTGGATAAAAACAAATTGTGAAAGATTTGATGTTTTAATCGATGCCAAGTTAGGAAAGATAACATTAAATTTTATTGAAGGTCTATTGCAATATAAATATCAGCCAAAGTATGAAGGATAACATCCCCCCGTTTAGTCTTTTTATCTGATTAGCGAAGTACCGCAGCCCCCCGTCAGAAATACGCGGCGGCAAAATTTATAAAATCCCAGGTTTATGGGGTTCACATCATTTTTTAATTGGAGGAGCGTTATGAACGATAAAAAAGTAAAAGCTGAGTACAAACGTCTGCAGGATTTATTTAAAAGTGTTGACGAGAACAAAGCAAAACTTGTTGACGAACTTTTAATGAAGGCGGCGTTTCTAAAAGTACAGCTGGATGAATTAGAAGTCACGCTCAAAAAAAATGGAGCGATCCAATATTCAAATAAAGGTAACGCACGCGAGAGTGCAAACTATAAAACTTATCTCAGGACAGTAAATGTTTACCAAGGAATTATAAAAACATTAAGTATTGTCATGGGGAAAAATACTATTGACGAAGATGATGCGTTTGATGAATTTTTACGCGCAGCAAATTTATAAGGAGGAGTTATGGCTTACGAAATAAATATTCACGTTGATAAATCCGGGAAACTAATAACAGATGAGTTCCCATTAACTATTTCTGTTTTCAAAGAAAGTAGACGTGTTAAATTGAACTTCACAATTGATCCAGAAGTGGATAGTGATTATCACTATTTAAAGTTTACTCATAAGAGTACCAACTATTTATATCGTGTTCATAATAAGTCTTTTGAAATTCCCAAGGCGATTACTGCGTGGGAAGGAACGTGGGAGATGTCCTTTGTTAGTTGTGATGAACCGGCAAGTTCAAGTAACGTGATCACCGCTAATTATATTTATGCTAGCGAACCGGTAATTGCTACAGTTGCACGAGGTAATCTTGGAAGCACCATTACAACGCAAGAGCAAAACTTATTAAGAGAACTGGTAGAGGGAACGTTTACTGTGTTTGAAATACCGAACACTGCATCTTTTACCGGTGAGTATTTTCTTTCAAATTATGCTCAGGCATTTACGCTTATTATTCCTTCAAGTGTAAAAACGATAAAAAACAGGCTTTGCTATGACGCAGGCTGTACAAAAATTATATTCGAGGAAGGATCACAACTAAAAACTTTGGAAGACTATGCGATTTATCGAATTGCCAATTTAGGTGATATCACATTCCCGAAATCAATTGATAGCTGGGGAAAATATAATCTTGGTTTTTGTGGTGTTGGCATTGTTAGGTTTGAAGCAGTCTCAAACTTAAGGACTCTCGGCAGCCACGCTTTTTGGAGTATCCCAAACTTAACTAAACTTTACTTACCTGATCGTTTACAAACTTTTTCAGGCTTAACTGCCGTTATTAAAAGTTGTCCGCTTTTGAATGAAATATGGTTCCCGAATACGATCACAGCCGCGATACCAGCAATTGCAATTCAGGATTGTTTGGTACTTAATAAAATAACATTACAGAGCAATTTCAATGCATCTGCAAACTTTAGTAACGTTCCAAATTTAACAAAGGAATCAATGGTTCTGATGTTTAAAGCGTTAAAAGACCTATCTAGTGGTGGCGCAAAGGTGCTAACACTTGGTCCTGGAAACTTAGCTAAATGTTCGCAGGCGGATTTAGACATAGCGTTAAATAAGAACTGGTCTTTAGCGTAGGAGGTAGTTATGGAAATTAGAGAAGAAAATGGACTTCGCGTATTATACGCTACTGAAGGCAAGGTGTTACAAAGCGTAACGGATGGTCTTATTATTGGACCATGGCTAATCCTTGGTAAAAACGATAGTGAAATTCACTACCATGAAATTGATGAACCTGATGAAGACGAACTGCCTAGTATTGATAGAACGCCTTTCTGGAAACAAGAAGAGGTTGAGTCTAGTTAAAGATGAGTTATCTACTCGAATACATCGACCAAATTGAAAACGGTAATATCCGGGTGGGTAAAGAGCTCAAAACAGTACTCGATAAAATAAAGGACGACATGGACAATCCTTTATATGACTATGACTTAAGACCAGGTCAGCTAAGGATTAATTTTATTGAGCAGTTTTGCAAACATACCAAATCACCATTTAACGGACAACCATTCATTCTTGAGTTATGGGAAAAGGCGTTCTTAGAGGCTTCCTACGGCTTCAAAATGAGCGAGACCGGTTTACGTCGGTTTAACGAGGTAATCCTTCTTGTTGCGCGTAAAAATGGCAAAACAACCTTTATTGCCGGTATCGATTTAGCGGAGTTTTTCTTAAGTTCTGGTGGAGTTGATATTGTCTGCGCATCTAACACTAATGAACAGGCTTCGATCCTCTTTGAAGAGATCAACAATATGCGCGAACAAAGCCCACCACTCCGAAATGAGAAGCGTTCGAGAAAGAACATCTTTCATATTTACTCGCCTAGAAACAAGAACCGAATAAGGAAGCTATCTGCGCAATCAAGAAACAAGGATGGTTATAACATTGAAGTTGGTTGTATTGATGAAGTCCATGAAATGACGGACTCCAAAGTTTATGATGCAATTAAGCAAAGCCAATCAACTAAGAAAGAACCGCTCATTTTTATCATTACTACTGAAGGTACGACTGTTGGTGGTTTTCTTGATAACAAACTTGAATACTGCCGCAAGATGATAAAAGGCGAGATTGAAGATATCAGGATCCTACCTTGGCTATATACGCAAGACAGCATTGACGAGGTTTTTGAGGATCCAAGTTCATGGCAAAAAAGCAATCCATCGTTAGGTACTATTAAACTCGTTTCGTACTTAGAAGATGTGATGAATAAAGCAAAACATGATCTCTCGACAAGAGTGACGATGCTTTGTAAGGACTTTAACATTAAGCAGCTTGATAGCGGATCATGGTTAACGTTCCAAGAATTAAATAATGAGTTAAAGTTCAAACCTGACTACATCCGGGACACCTACGCAATTGGAGGTGTTGACCTTTCATCCACAACAGACCTAACCGCCGCTGTATTATTGGTAATTAAAGACGACAAAAAGTATGTGCTTTCGCAATTCTTTATGCCATCAGACGTTTTAGAAAAGAGAATAACGGAAGATAACGTGCCATACGATATTTGGCATAAGCGCGGTTTACTAACCTTAACAGATGGCAGCCAGAACGACTTTTCATTAGTGACACAGTGGTTTTTAAAGATGATCCATACTTATCAAATTAGACCGCTCTGGATTGGCTTTGATCCATGGAACTCACAATACTGGGTTAAGGAAATGGAGGATGCAGGTTTCACAATGGAAAAAGTAAGACAAGGCGTGTTTACGTTATCGGAACCAATGAAGCAGCTTGAAGCGGATTTAAAAAATAAGAATGTAGTTTACAACAATAATCCAATTCTCAAGTGGTGTTTAAGTAACACTCAAGCAAAGGTTGATATTAACGGTAACATCCAGCCATCAAAGCTTAACTCTAAATTGAAGCGAATTGATGGAACAGTAGCTTTGATTATTGCTTATGCCGTTTTAAACAGATACAAAATTGATTATGAAAACATGATCAGCTAGGAGGCTTTATGGGATTATTTAGACGAAAAAAGAAAACCGTTGAGCCAGTTAGTTATGACGCTAAAGTCTATCGATCAACACTAAATGTATTTACTGATTTTGGTAATAACATTAGTGCAAGTGATGTCGTTAAAATTTGTATTGACAGAATTGCTACTCATGCAGCCAAACT
>LSQX01194041.1_pt1 | contig 12452 bp, 12 predicted proteins | sample 654561 | NCBI WGS metagenome assembly LSQX01 (sample SAMN04489861, study PRJNA283612) | anaerobic digester metagenome | isolation source: 4 biogas reactors fed with cattle manure at either 37C or 55C with and... | place: Denmark: Kongens Lyngby | collected 2014 | reverse complement strand
GGCTAAGGCGGTTGAGCGCATTATCAAGGCTGCGTTTAAACTGCTCAGTGATGGGTCATGTTTTGATGTGTGGATTATCGGAGAAGGGGACAAGAGGGCTTCACTCGAGGCTATGGCCGAGAGTTTAGGAATTCGAAAACACGCTAGATTTTTGCGTTGCTTGCCTAATCCCTATCCAGCAATGCGTCTTTGTGATGTTTACGTGTGTTCCTCTAAGTTTGAAGGGTTTTCTTTGACAGTGGCAGAAGCATTAGTTTTGGGTCTGCCTGTCATTTCTACCCAATGCACAGGACCAAGAGAAATTCTGGATAATGGATTATATGGTTTGTTGGTTGATAATTCGGAGTCCGGCATATATGAAGGGATGAAGACTATCTTAAGAAGCAAGGATGTACAAGATAATTTGAGAAATCAAGCGCTTGTCCGAAGCGAAAGCTTTGACATAGGTTCGGTAATTGCCGCCGTAGAGCATTTGATTGATGATTCGATAGATGAGGTATAAGATTCGTCAGTGTGTACCTAAAACGATCCCGTTCAATGGATTTTGCCGAGTGAATTGAGGGAGAGCTACTATCATGTCGACTAACAAAATTAATATTCTACTCATTTCGTTCTTTTACGAACGTCGTAATGCCAATGTTTTATGTGTTGAGTACGTTCTGAAACATTTGGCGAGCAATCAGTTTGACGTTCACGTACTTTGCGCCCGCGAAGAACTATCCCGCTCCAATACTACAGCTTTCGACACTGCCATCAAAGTACATCGTATTCCTAGCAAACTGCTTGATTTCCGCGAAAAAATGGAGAAGACAAGAGCGATGAACAGGGTTGGCAGAGAAACCGGAAGGACATATCGCTTTCTTGCTGACAAGCTGTCCCTGGAAATCAAGAGTTTTACATCAAAGTCGACAATCAGATATGCGGAGCGAATCATCAAGGAATATGGAATCACGCATGTGATGTCTATCTCGCAACCTTTCTTCAACCATCAGTTGGCTTACCGGATTAGGTCGACCAATTCGAGTATTAGATGGATTCTATATGAGTTTGACCCTTATGCTTATAATTATTCGTTTCCCGAAAAATTAGTAGAGGCAAGAAAAGCAGAGGAACATTCTTTATTTATGTTGGCTGACAAAATCATTTTAACAGATCACATTGGTGAGACCAACAAGCGGAACGGCTTTGGCGGGAATTTCGAAAAGAAGGCAATTTCAGTTCCCCTCCCGAACTTGAAGTTAGCTCCCTTGTCAAGCGGCAACTCGAATTTCGTTTTTGATTCACAAAAAGTCAACTTGGTATTTACCGGAGATGTTTACGGCGGTATAAGAAAACCAGAAGTCATACTCGATATTTTATCCAGGATGAAGGACTCTCGATTCGTATTTCATGTCTTCGGGTACGGAATGGAGGCATTGACTAAACAATATACGTTTTTGCCGGATCAAGTTGTTCTGCATGGCAGGGTACCTAAAGATGAGCTGCTAAACGCAATGAACTCGGCTTCCGTTTTTGTCAATTTTGGAAACACTATGGAGAATCAAACCCCCAGCAAAGTATTTGATTACATAGGTGCTGGAAAGCCTATTGTTAATTTCTGCTTCACAGAGAATGACACGAGTCTGTATTACCTAAAGAGATATCCGGTTTTCCTGAATATATACAACTCGGACATCAAAGATGATGAAACCATGTTGCGTTTCAAGGATTTCTGCCTGCAAAACAAGGGCGCTACCATCTCACAAGAAGAGATTGTTTCAATCTACGGCGACTTGTTATCGGAAAATGTATGTTCGCTAATAGCAAAACATGTGGTAGCATGAAGTGCGCTATTGTATCATTGGCAAGCAATTCCTTTGGCTCGACGATATGCCAAAGATTCGCATCGAATTTTTTTGCAATTCTCTGAGACGGGAGGTAAATTTTGAGAATCAAAAATAGTGCATATAATTCTGTGATCAGATTGTTCTCCAGCATCATTCCAAGCATTCTGGGCTTGATTCTCAATAACCTTATTCTAAGGAAATTCGGCGCAGACCTTCACGGACTCACTGGAACCATCGGACAGATCACTGTGCTGCTTACGTTGTTTGAAAGTGGATATGCTTTAGCTGCAAATGTGGCGCTTTACAAACCCTATTTGTCGGGTGACTGGAACAAAGTGAATGCCATATTGACTGCCGTAAAAAGAATATACGTCAAAGTTGGTATTATTACGGCAGTTGTTTCGGTGATATTTGCTCTTGCCGGACCACTGATAATCAAGAGCGCGTTGGATTATCGCATTGTTAGCATTTTGATATTCATTTCGTCTGTCGGGACCGTATTGGGATTGTTTGTGTTATCAAAATACAATGTTTTGTTCCATGCGGCCCAAAAGGAGTACAAACTATCTCTCATATCTTTGGCTCTCAATGTTCTGTCTCAGACAATCTCAATTCTACTCATTCTTAACAATCAAGGAATAGTAGTAGTTCGATTGGTTGCCGCGGTGGTAAGTCTTTTGATTGTCCCGGTTACCATTTATGCGTTTCGGAAAAACTTTCCACAAGTCAGCCTTAATTCGCCTCAGCCTGATTATTCAATTCTACAGTCAACAAAAAACGTCTTTGCTCAAAAGATAGCGTCGCTTGTTTTTTCCAGCACGGATATGTTGGTTTTGTCGACGTTTATTGGTACGCTTAGTACAAGTGTCTATGCTGTATATAACATGGCTTTCGCTTTTGCAAAACAAATACTGTTCTCGATTATTCTCGCGCCTTTCAATGCCTTTGGCCAATTGTCTGCAGAGGGAGATATCGCAAAGGTCGCAGACAGGTTCAGAGTTTTTCAGTTCTTGTCAATTTTCATCATCAATGCAATACTGACAACCGTGATGATCATTGTTTTGCCATTTGTGTCCTTGTACACATTGGGGGTACCCAACACAGGTTATGTGAGTGTGAAAATTGCCCTATTGTTTGGAATATGCGCATTTCTTGAACTTTTGTCGAATATTTATGGGTTGATGGCCAATAGTGCGGGCATGTTCAGTGAAATGAAGAAAATCGCTATCGTCGGTTCGGTTGTCAATATTGTTGTATCAATACTTCTTGTTAAGAGATTATCGGTTTTCGGGGTTTTGATAGGTACAGTTGTCTCTTATATCATTATGGATTCCTGGCAGATGCACTTGGTCCATTTCAGACAGCTGAACGGAGGCTTTCTCTTTTCTCTGAAGTTGATTTGCATCAACTTGATTGTTTCTAGCATTTTTATCACAGTATCATTCAAGCTGAATATTCAAATAGAAAATTACTTGATGTTGCTTGTTTTCGCGGTGATAGCGTTCGCTGCACTATCATCCGTACTTCTTGTTGTTTCGGTTACGCTGTTTCATAATGAATGGCTTTCGTCATTGGAATTATTCAAGGAAATACTGAGAAAAAAAGGAAAGTAGATTTGGAAATGAAAAAACTTACCGTATGCATACCCGTATTTAACCGGCAAAGTGCTTTTCGGCATTGTCTGCAGGCAGCCTGCGAAGCATGTATTCAGTATTCGGATGATGTTGAAATCGTTGTATCAGACAACCATTCGGAGGAGGATATTCCTTCGGTTTTCTCATTCTTTTCTAATTTGTATCCCTTTTTGAGTATGAAGTTTCATCGACATCCCAGCAATCTCGGCTTTGCAAGAAATTATCTTCAAGTAATGTCTATGGCGTCCGGGCGGTTTAGTTGGGTTATTGGGAGTGATGACTTCATTTACAGTGACGGTGTCGGGTATTTGCTCAAAATCATCGATGACAATTCTGATGTCGACTTCATTTGTTGTAACTATGATCTGGCAGAAGTAAAAAAATGGCAACCGGAGTATGCGGATCGGAAGAATTGCGAATCAATAAGTACACCGATACTAAAGCGTAAAGCGCCAAAAGAATCAAAACGATTTGAAAGACTCGAGGAGCTGATACGTCCCGAGACAAGCAACGTGTATCTGGGAGCGCTGACAACAGGAATATGCAGGAAAAGCAGGTGGGACCAAACTGACAAGGCCGATTTGAAACTCGATGGCTTTTTGGGTTTCGAAAGCATTTATACTCATTGTGCAATATATGCAAGGGGATTCTTGGATCGCAAAGCCTATTACTGTGGTGTTTCTATCGTGATAGTGGGGGAAGGCACGAGAGAATGGTCCACGGAAACCGGCAAGACTCTTTGGCGATCCTCCGTACCGATAATCTATTTCAATGTCCTTGGGGATATGCTTGATGAGTATTACAAAAACGGCCTAAGCAAAGAAAACTACTTAGCCTGCTTGGAAGACAACGCACATAGGGTCGGCGAGCATTTTCGGGCTTTGGTTAGAATGAAGCTATTTCGTGGCGGAGACATGGACAATGGTGAATTGATCAAACCGGTCAAGATCTTTCTGAAGTATGGACGCTTTCGAGCATTCTACTCCGGAGCTTTTCCCGTACTTCAAAAGGCAAGGCGAATGTTTGGGGGATCAAGAAGATGAAAACAGTAATTTTGGCCGGCGGATTTGGGACTCGCATTAGTGAACAGAGTCATTTAATACCCAAACCGATGATTGAGATTGGTGAACAGCCGATTTTGTGGCATATCATGAAATATTACTCGTCCTTTGGGCACCATGATTTCATTATCTGTTGCGGCTACAAACAGTACGTCGTCAAGGAGTTTTTTGCAGACTATTATCTGCATACCTCGGATGTTACGTTCGACTTCTCCTCCAGAAATCAAATGACAGTCCACACAAACTGTTCTGAGCCATGGCGTGTAACCCTTGTGGATACCGGTCTCAACACCATGACTGGCGGACGCATTAAGAGGGTGAGAGACTACATCGGCAAGGAACCCTTCATGTTAACGTATGGCGATGGAGTCGCGAACGTGGACATTGATCGCCTGCTGGCTTTTCACAAAACACACGGCAAAATTGCCACGATCACAGCCATCCAGCCGGGAGGCCGATTTGGCGTGCTGGACATTTCGGAGAACCATCAGATAATGCGCTTCAAGGAGAAGTCAAAGGAAGACGCCGGGTGGATCAATGGCGGCTTCATGGTTCTTGAACCACAGATCATGGATTACATTAGCGGGGACGAATCCGTGTTTGAGCGGTATCCGTTGGAAAGACTCTCAGATGAGCAGCAATTGGTGGCTTATAAGCATGAGGGCTTTTGGCAATGCATGGATACTATGAGGGACAAGGAACTGTTGGATAAAATGTTGGCCTCAGGGAACGCTCCTTGGAAAGTATGGTAATAATTGATGTCCATTCTTGATTTCTACAAAGACAAAAGAGTTTTTGTTACGGGCCATACCGGGTTCAAGGGCGCATGGCTCTGCAGTATCTTGACTCGCGCGGGCGCTGATGTTACCGGTTATGCGCTGATACCGCCAACGAGTCCTTCTCTGTTTGAGATAGCGAACACTGCAGGAAATTTACGTTCCGTAATAGGTGACATTAGGAATTTGCGTGCGCTGAATGCTGTCTTTGAACTTGCCCGTCCACAAATCGTTTTTCACTTGGCAGCACAGCCTTTGGTGCGGGAGAGTTATCAAGACCCCCGCGGAACCTATGAAACCAATGTAATGGGGACTGTGAATATCCTCGAGTGCGTCAGAGGGTGTGATACGGTTAAGTCCTTCCTCAATGTTACTACTGACAAGGTATACGAGAACAGGGAGTGGGAATGGGGATACCGCGAAAACGAGACGCTCAACGGTTTTGATCCCTATTCCAACAGCAAATCCTGTTCAGAACTGGTTACGCAATGCTACAACTCTGCATTCTTTTCAGATGGCAGAGTTGCAGTATCGACTGTGCGTGCCGGCAATGTCATTGGTGGTGGAGATTTCGCGAAAGACAGAATCATCCCTGACTGCATCCGCGCGGCGCTGGAGGACCGAGAAATAGTAGTGAGGAACCCTTCATCGACGCGTCCGTATCAACACGTCTTAGACCCCCTTTTTGCTTACTTGATGATTGCGGCAAAGCAATATGAAGATGGTAAGTACGCGGGATACTATAACGTGGGGCCGGATGAGGAAGGCTGTTACCAAACAGGTAAACTCGTTGAACTGTTTTGCAGGACTTGGGGTGAGGGCGCGTCGTGGGTTGATCGTTCAGACAACGGCCCCCATGAGGCGAACTTCTTAAAACTGGATTGCTCCAAGCTTAAAGTGACCTTTGGATGGAAACCCAAATGGGGGATTGAGAAGGCTGTTGAGAAGACAGTTGAATGGACTAAGTGCTGGTTAAAACATGACGACATTACCGTTTGCATGAATAGTCAGATTAGTGAGTTTCTCACACTCAATGATGTTTGAACCTGAGATACTTTCTATGCAGAGTATCATTTGCCTCATTGAGGAAGATGGGATGAAAGGAGTGCTGGGCATCTTGTTCGGCTGTCTATGATGAATAGTGTTCAATTGGCCTGGAAAATCCGACGTCATGCTGTTGAGATGACGCACAATGCAAATGCGTCGCATATTGCGGGAGTGTTGTCTTGTGCAGACATCTTGGCGGTGCTGTATAGTGATGTCGCGAAATATGACACAAACAATCCCAAATGGGCGGGACGTGACCGCATTATTCTAAGCAAAGGCCACGCGGGGGTAGGAATTTACGCTGCGCTGGCCGAAAGCGGTTTCTTTCCGATAGAAGATTTGGATCGATACGGTCAAGACGGCAGTCCCTTGTCCTGTCATATTTCGCACAAGAACGTTCCCGGTGTCGAGATTACAACTGGAAGTCTGGGGCATGGTGTTTGTGTTGCGTGCGGGATGGCCTTAAACGCAAAAATGAGGAAGCTGGATTACCGAGTATATGCAATTGTTGGCGATGGTGAGTGCAACGAGGGGTCTGTATGGGAAACGATCATGCTGGCTGCACATCATAGACTAAGCCAGTTTACCGTTGTAGTGGATGCCAACCAAATGCAGTCGCTGGGTGATTGTAAGGACATTATTGATATGGAGCCCCTCGCAGACAAGTGGCGGGCATTTGGTTGGCACGTAACGGAAGTCTTGGATGGCAGCAATCACGATAGTCTGCGTCAAGCATTCTCGGAAGATAACGAAGGCAGGCCTAAGGTAATAATCGCCAGAACAATTAAGGGCAAGGGCATTTCATTTATGGAACATGATCTTTTGTGGCATTATCGTGATCCTCAAGGGAAATTCTATGAACAAGCAGTCTCCGAATTGGAGGCTATGAAGCCATGAGAGACCACGTAATCGCCGAAATAACGCGCATGGCCGCTATCGATGAGAGAATCGTCCTTGTAACGGGAGACCTCGGTTACAATGTACTTAACCACTACCAAAATGCTTTTCCGAGCCGCTTCGTAAATGTCGGAATATCTGAGCAGAATATGGCCGCAGTGGCCGCCGGTCTGGCATTGGAGGGGAATCTTGTCTTCATGTATTCAATCGGCAATTTCCCCACCCTACGGTGTATTGAGCAAATAAGAAATGACATTTGCTATCACCACGCAAATGTAAAAATACTGTCACTGGGCGGTGGGTTTGCCTATGGAAGCCTGGGGATGACGCACCATGCAACGGAAGATATTGCGGTGATGCGTGCTATTCCAAATATGCGTGTCTATGCGCCTGCCGATGCCATAGAGGCTGTTGCTTGTCTGATAGAAGCGTGCAAAAGCGATGAGCCCGCATTTATTCGGATGGCGCGCGGAAGCGAGCCAAACCAGCATGCACAGGGGAAAGTTGTTGACGTAACCAAATTTATACCAATAAAGCCGCCTGGAAGCGACGTTAACATCTTAACAACGGGCACGATTTTGTCGGAAGGAATTAAGCTGCAGAAGCAATTGCGTGAATCAGGGAGAAGCGTTGGTCTATTTTCCGTTCCCTGTATCAAACCCCTCGATGATGGTATGGTCAGGAGACTGGTGATTGCTTCTAGGTTAATTGTCACGATGGAGGATCATAATCATATTGGTGGATTGGGGAGCGCAGTAGCTGAGGTCATGTCCGATGTGAGGGGGAATCATGCGATCCTGCTTCGCGCCGGCCTGAAAGACACTTTCACCGAGGTTGTCGGCAGTCAAGACTATCTGCGCGATTATTACGAATTATCGGCAGAAAAGGTGAGGAACAAGATTGAATCATCGTACCGGGACATTTTTCGATAATATTTGAGGTATTGTGCTTCATTGATTCCGCTGCGTCGCGTGATTGATCAGTCGTCAAGAACGTTGGTTTGCACGAGCCTGCATGATTAGCCGATCTTCAGCGGTAAGTACTGTACACACTTTTTGAGGTGGAATGTTATATGCAGAACCAAGTACGTCGGGATGAATGCTTATCTGCTCATTACAAGCATTTTGTGTCGTTAGGTTTCTTTTGTTCTACAGCGCTTGAGTTGCAGCGAATAGGCTTACGGGATACAAGCCAACCATTTGATTGGCTCATTACGGGCAATTTCGAAAGAATCATTTACATAATTGATCATCATTTGGGTGACGCAAAAGGTAGTATACTCAATACAAAAATGAGGCAATACGAAATGTATCCTTCATATTATTACGATGACAGATACGAAATTAGCTATTATCATGATTTTACTGAAAAGCTGCCATTTTGCGTTCAATTACCCCAAGTTGAAGAGAAATTCCGTCTTAGATTTCAAAGATTCTACAAGTATATCAATGAGGCTACACTGTTCTTGCGATACATACGAAGCACTGATGAGCTCAACTACATTCTAAACCACCGCGATTATATTGAAAGCACACTGCGCAAATACAATTCCGGAAACAGGATCATTTATATCGCTAATAGTGATGATATAACAAACGAAATTGATGAATATCTTGGTATTCCGATATTTCCGGTTGCTAAGGAAAGCAGTGATTCTGTTGTCAGGATGTTTCTTGAAAAGATCCCGGATCTAAAAAAGGCTCTTTTGTCTGACGCGATATACCCCAAACAAAAGCGCAGACAAAATTTGGCGTTTTTGAAACGAAAGAAAACGCTATCTTACATGAAGAAATGCTGTACCAGGGTCTTCAAAAAGGAAAAGCATGATACAATATACAGGCACTCTCTGATTTATCGTTCTGAACAAGACGATCTTGGCGATAATTGATACGAGTGTGCACGCAAATCATGGGTGACTTCTTATGACGACTTCTGCAAAAGAGAGGACTTCAGCAATATGGATTTTGGCCTGTGCGGGAAGAATGTACTGATAGTGGGAGCGAGCAAGGGCATCGGAAGAGAGGTTGCACTTGGTTTTGCGGGCGAGCAATCACGCATTACGACCATTGCGCGGTCCGAAGATCTCCTTAGGACACTGAACGATGAAATGTCAGACCTGTGCAACATTGACCACGCGTATTATGCTGAGGATTTGATGTCATCTTCCGACGCGTCTTCCATCATTAGCCGTATTGTGGCGGAACGCGGTTTTTTTGATATCGTCGTTCAGAACATCGGTGGTTCTGCGGGCAGCAGGAACGCGCTGGGGAGCTACGACGAATGGCTGAAGGCGTGGAAATTCAATGCAGGATTGGCAATTGAGCTGAACCATATCCTGATACCACCCATGGTGACAAAAGGCTGGGGCAGGGTCATTCACATATCGTCAATCTCCGCAAAGATCCTGCGCGGTAACCCACTATATAGTTCCTCAAAAGCCTTCCTCAATGCCTATACGACTACTCTTGGTAGGGAACTTGCTCAGACCGGGGTCGTCATTAGTGCCGTAATGCCTGGCGCCGTTTCATTTCCGGGGAGCTATTGGGACAACCGGATGCATGACACGCAAAAGAGGCAGGATGGTTCAGAAAGCGGTTTTGAGATCTGCCGGAAATTTCTTAGCCAGCACCAGGCTGTCCACCGCTTTGGAACAACCAAGGAGATCGCCGACGTGGTTGTATTTCTGGCGTCGGAGCAGGCTTCATTCATGCAAGGTTGCATCGTTCCGATTGATGGCGGCAATATGTAAAGCAATCTCCGGACTTTGGGCAGGGCCTTCAGTCAAGAAAGCACAATGATCTGCAGCGCCAATCAGGACACGAGAAAAATCGCGCAAGTGATAAGCAAAAAAGGAGCCAGCATGTTATCAAATACCTTCACCGACAAGATCCTCCTCATTACCGGCGGCACCGGTTCCTTTGGCCATGCAGTTCTGGACCGCTTCTTGCAAACAGACATCGGTGAAATCCGCATTTTTTCGCGGGATGAGAAAAAGCAGGATGACATGCGCCATGAATACCAGACACGGTATCCCGAGTTGGCAGACAAAATTCGTTTCTATATCGGCGATGTACGCGACCTGGCTTCTGTAAAGAACGCGATGCACGGCGTGGATTATATCTTTCATGCCGCGGCTCTCAAGCAGGTCCCGTCTTGCGAGTTTTTTCCGTTGGAAGCAGTCAAGACTAATGTGTTGGGCACGGATAATGTATTGACCGCAGCCATTTCGGAGGGCGTCAAGGCAGCCATCTGTCTATCTACCGACAAAGCTGCTTACCCGGTCAACGCAATGGGTACCAGCAAGGCGATGATGGAAAAGGTAATTGTGGCCAAAAGCCGTACAGTTAAACCTGATCGTACCAAGATCTGCTGTACGCGCTACGGTAATGTGCTGTGCAGCCGCGGAAGCGTCGTGCCGCTGTTTATTGAGCAGATCAAGGCAGGCAAACCTCTTACGGTCACAGACCCGAACATGACGCGCTTCATCATGACATTGGACGAGGCAGTTGACCTGGTGCTTTTCGCTTTCGAACACAGCGACAGCGGGGATATCCTTGTACAGAAAGCACCGGCGAGTACCATCGGCACGCTGGCGCAGGCGGTAGTTGAGCTGTTCCAGGCAGATAACGAGGTCCGCATTATTGGCATACGCCACGGCGAAAAGATGTATGAGACTTTGCTCACCAACGAGGAGTGCGGGCATGCAATCGATTTGGGCTCATTTTACAAAGTGCCCTCAGATAAGCGCGACCTGAACTATGACAAATATTTCATTGAGGGTGAGGCAGAAAGAAATACGCTGATCGAATTCAATTCGAACAATACCGAACTGATGTCGGTCGAGCAGGTAAAGCAAAAACTGCTTTCACTGGAGTACATTCAGGATGAGCTCAATAGATGGAAAGCAACAGCGAGATGAAACTGCCGGCACTGCGTTTTGGTGCTGCGGATTGCATTTTGCGTGCAGCCGGAGACTGCACTTGTAATTGGCCAAAGGCTTTGGAGATGCGAGAAAAATCGGTTGCTTTGGAGGTACGGGATTGAAAATTCTGGTCATCGATTCTCAGGGGAAGGCAGGCCACGTTGTGTCGCTCTACATGCAGGAGCAGGGGCACGGCGTAACGGGCTACAGTGAGGCGCTTTCAGGCAAAGTGCAAACGATAGTTGGCAGCCTTTATGATACTGGCTTGATCCAAAGAGTGGTGGGGGACGGGGACTATGATGCCGTTATCAACTGTTCCGCAATCATCAATCAGTTTGCTGAAGACGATAAGGCGGCGGCATCATTCATCAATACCTATCTGCCGCATTTTCTTGCAAAGATAACTGCCGGTACGCAAACGGTGCTGGTACATCGCAGTACAGACTGCGTTTTTTCGGGCAGAAGAGGGAACTATGGGGCGGACGATGTTCCGGACGCGGCAAGTTTCTATGCGCGGACAAAAGCAGTCGGCGAAGTGATAAACAACAAAGACATTACGATACGCACTTCGCTGATCGGCCCGGAATATGAGAAGGAGGGCATCGGTCTTTTCAACTGGTACCACAACCGGCAGGGCGACGTGAGCGGCTTTGCCAACGCACGATGGACAGGCCTTACGACCATTGAGTTCGCCCGCGAGGTTGAAAGCCTTCTTCTGCAGCATGCTCATGGTCTGTTTCATTTGGTGCCCGAACATGCGATCAGCAAATATGATTTGTTGCTTTTGTTTCAAAAGCATTTCCCGGGGGACAGGAATGTGCTGCGGGTGGAAAACTCGCCGGTTGATAAGTCTCTGCTGCAGGTCCTGAACGGCTACGATATATCGGTCCCGGATTATGAATCGATGATCGAAGAAATGGCCGCGTGGATAAGTAGCCATAAGGAACTGTACCCCCACTACAATTGATGGAGAGTATATATGAGGGATAGGTTGAAACTGATGATCGTCATGGGGACCCGCCCTGAAATCATTAAACTGTCGGAGATCATCAAGAAGTGCGATAAGTACTTTGACTTGAACATCGTTCACACAGGGCAGAATTATGACTATACCTTGAATAAGATTTTCTTTGAGGAACTAGGCCTTCGTGAACCGGATCATTATCTTAATGTTGTGGGTGACAATCTTGGCCAGACAATGGGCAACGTCCTGGCGAAATCCTACAAGCTGATGGTTCAGGTGAAACCGGACGCCTTGCTTGTGTTGGGGGATACCAACTCCTGCCTGT
>LSQX01139534.1_pt1 | contig 12452 bp, 9 predicted proteins | sample 654561 | NCBI WGS metagenome assembly LSQX01 (sample SAMN04489861, study PRJNA283612) | anaerobic digester metagenome | isolation source: 4 biogas reactors fed with cattle manure at either 37C or 55C with and... | place: Denmark: Kongens Lyngby | collected 2014 | reverse complement strand
CCCGCGCTGGCGATCAACCCCGACACTCCGGCCGATGAGGTGCGCGGCCTGCTGCCGATGATCGAGCTGATCACCGTGATGGGCGTCCACCCGGGCTTCGCCGGGCAGGAGTTCATCGAGGACACTGTCGGCAAGGTCGCCGAGATCCGGCGGCTGATTGAAGCCGAGGCCGGGCGCGAGGTGCATATCCAGGTGGATGGGGGAGTGGGCACCGACAACATCCGGCGGCTGCTCGATGCGGGCGCCGATGTCATCGTCTCCGGCTCATTTGTGCTGCAGCACCCCGAAGGCTACGCGACGGCCATCTCTGAGCTTCGCGCGCTGGAGTAGTCGCGGGTCGCACAATTCTGCTCACACCAGCCCCCGGTGATCGCCGGGGGCTGTTTGCATCTGCGCACCCTCCGGTGCAACCACGGGGGTAAAGGCGGGGCGGTTTGGGGTGGGCGAGCAAGAATCGCCTCTGCGGGCCCTTGCAGCGGCCCTGCGGCCCGAATCCCCTGTCATGCATGCCCTTCCTCAGCCGCCGAGAAATCGGCGTAATCCACCGTTTCCACAAATCTTTCCCCATCTCACCCCATGACCACTTTCAGCCTCTAAGCTGGAATAGAGCGGATATCTTGCCTGTGCCGTAGCAGAAATATCAACTCTTTTCTTTAGTTTCGCTTGACTCGCGTGGTGGAGCTAGGTATCATGGGGCAGATACGGGCCAGAGCGGTGACAGGCGACAGCTTGTCGAGCGCAGAGAAAGCCGGAAACCATGGACATGCAGGGTGCCACCGTCAATCCGGTTGATGCGTCGTCGAGGATAACCCTCCGCGACCACCAGGTTGATGAGCTTGATGGCAAGGTCATCCTGACCCAGGGCTTTGATGAGAACCTTTACATGTTCAGCCCCGAGCAGTGGCCGCAGTTCGCGGAGAAGCTTGGCGGGGGCGAGCAGATGGACCCGGACATGGACGACCTGCGCCGGCTCTTTCTCGGAGCGGCGATTGAGGTCGATCTCGACGACCGCGGCAGGATGAAGATCCCGGAGGCGCTGCGGGATTGGGCGGGGCTCACACCGGGGCAGTCGCGCGCGATGATCCTGAATATCGGGACACGCTGGGAGATCTGGGAGCAGTCGCGTTACATGGCTTACATGGCCGATCGCCGCGCGGCACTGAAGGAGTTCGCCCGTCGCAAGTTCGGCAGCGGGGGCGGAGGAGAGCCTGAGGCGCAGCAGCAGTGATCGAACACGAGCACGTCTCAGTCATGCCGAACGAGGTCATTGAGTATCTTGCGCCGCGCCCGGACGGGATCTACTTCGACGGAACTGCAGGGGCGGGCGGACATTCACAGCGGATAGTTGAGAGCGCACCCGGCGCGCGGGTCGTGGCAGTGGACAGGGACCCGGCGATGCTGGAGATCGCGCGAAACCGCCTCGCGCCCTACGGCGACAGGGCGACGCTGATGCGGGCAAGCTACGAGGACGTGCTTGACGTTTTGGCCGAATTGAACCTTGAGAAGATTGACGGAATGCTCATCGACACCGGCCCAAGCCGGGATCAGCTTGCCGGTCGAACTACGGGCCGGGGCAGGGGCTTTTCGCTCCATGCGGGGGAAGAGCCACTGCTGATGGCCTACGATCCCGACCAGGGAGGCACAGCGCGCGAGTTGCTCGCGAGGCTCTCGGAGGACGAGTTGCGCGAGGTCTTCCGGCAGACGCTTCGCCGCGGGGAGATCGGCAGAGTTGTGAGGGCGATTGTGCGGGAGCGCGATCGCGAGCCGATCGAGACGCCGGGGCGGCTTACGCGGGTGCTGGAGGGGGCGCTGGGGAGGCGCGGGCCGGACACCGAGAAGCGCGTTGCGGCGGCCTATCTGGCGCTGAGGATCGCGGTGAACGATGAGTTGGAGGGCCTGTCGCGGGCGATTGACGCCGCGGTGGAGGCCCTCAGGCCGGGAGGGAGGCTGGTGCTGGTGACCTTCCACGGCCTCGAGCATCGGATTGCCCGCCAGCGGTTGCGCGAGCTGGAGGGTGGGCCGGTAGGGCCGCCGAGACTGATCGGCGGACCGGAGCGCGAGGCGAAGATGAAGGTCCTGACACCGAAGCCGCTCTACCCGAGCGAAGAAGAAGTTCAGCAGAACCCCGCCGCAAGGAGCGCAAGGTTGCACGCGGCGGAGCGCGTATGAAGCCTCGGTTGTCGAGGAGGTCATGCCGAACAAGGTTTCTCCGGCGATGGGCACCAGGCACCCATCGTCCGGAGCAGGGGACGAGCGCCCGGGAAACAGCAGCAGCACCTTTGCAGCAACACTAGCAGACTCAAATCGCAGCACTTCATCACAGCAATGAACGCAGCAGAGGTAGCGGCATAGTGGGCAGCAGACGTGTTCCCCAAGGCACGCGGTCCATGACAGCATTGCATCGCAGCAATCTCGCATGGGCGCTCGTTCCCCTACCATCCATGCACACGGCAGCGCCGGGAGGCTCCGGAGCCTGAGACCGCATCCTCCCTTCCGGCGCCCGCAGGAGGCCGAGCAGGACACACGGGGAGGAAGTAAAATGCCGCGCGCCGGGGCTCGCCAACATCACGCCGCATCTGGAACTCAAGCCTCCTACGCTGCTTCCCTCTGGTCGGAGCTGCTCAAGCCCGCGCTGATCATCGCCCTCGTCGGTGCCGGGGCGGTGTGCTACCTCGTTGCATGCGCCCGCGTCTCCATCATTGAATGTGACCTTCGCCGCCTCGACCGCGCACTGGAGCACAAGCAGACCGCCGAACTCGCGCTGCAGCGGCAGATCGCTGAGCTGCAGGCAGCCGACAGCATCCAGCAGCACATTGCGGAGTACGGCCTCGACAGACCCAGCGGGCGTGAGCAGGTGCGGCTGACGTCGGTGCCTGTGGCCCTTCAGGACGCGCTACCCACTCCTGACAGCGATCGCGACACTCGCGAGATTCTTCTCGGCCAGATCCCGCTCGACAGCGGTATGCCGTTATATGCTTCGGCCCGCAACCTGCAGACGGCAGGCGGGCTGTGAGACGGGCTGAGGATGGATTGATGGCATACGGCAGAGCCGGCAGCGTCACTGGAGAGTCGCTCCCGCACCCGCTCGCACACGGCCGGGTGCGCTTGTTTCTTGGCGTAATGCTCGTCGCGATCCTCGTCATCGCGTTGCGGATGGTCTCCGTGCAGGTTGTCAGCCGCGGCGAATACCTCGCGATCGACCGCGACATCCATCGCGGCCCCACCCCCGAATCGCCCATGCCCGGTGGCATCTACGCCCGGGACCTCGAGCCGATGGCGGTGAGCGTGGCGCTGTCTTCGATCACGGCGAACCCGGTGCAGATCGCGGGGACGGAACTGGGCATTAGCGGCACCGCGCGTGCGATCGCCGAATGCACCACGCTTGATGCCTCCGAGGTGCGAGAGACGCTGGAGAGGGCCAGCGAGCGCGGCTCGAAGTTCACCTACCTCGCCCGCCTGCTTCAGTCCGAGGAAGTCGCTGAGTTGTCGAGGGCCCGGATTGACGGTGTGGCGATCGTGCGGGAGTATGCGAGGGTATACCCCGGCGAGCGTGTTGCCTGTCACGTGCTCGGTCGCAGGAGCAGCTTCCACGAACCGCTCGATGGCATCGAGCTACGCTGGTCCTTCCTCCTTGAGGGGAAGCGCGGAACGCGTCCGCGGCACATGGATAGCTACGGCCGCAGCATACTTGGCGCCGACTCGGCGTCTGTGCTGCCACCCGAGCCGGGCAGGAACCTGGTGTTGAGCCTCGACTGGGAACTGCAGCAGGTGGCGGAACTGGCTCTGGATGAGGCTATGAAGCAGAAGCAGCCGCAGAGCGCCACCTGCACGGTTATGGACCCCAGCACCGGGGAGATCCTCGCCCTCGCCTCGCGGCCGAACTTCGACCCGTCGGGTCTCGAGCAGGGTTCTCCGGAGGAGATTGCGGCGCGGCTCAAGAACCTGCCGGTGGTGCGGCAGTATGAGCCGGGAAGCTTGTTCAAAGTGCTGCTTGCCGCAGCGGCCATCGAGTCGGGGAAGCTGACGGGGAATGAGAGCTACTACTGCAGCGGACGCAGCATGGTCGGCGGCCTTCCTCTACGGTGCTGGGACGACCGCGGCCATGGAAGCTGCGGCCTGACGCGCATGATATCGCACTCGTGCAACATCGCCGCCGCGCAGTTTGCCATCCTCGTTGGTGCCGAGTACTATCACGACTTCGTCACCCGGCTCGGCTTCGGGGAGCGCACCGGCATTGAACTGCCCGGTGAGGCCTCTGGCTCGCTACGGCCGGCAGATCAGATGCGCACGCGAGACCTCGCGAGCCTCGGCTTCGGCCACGGGATCGCCGTCAGTGACATACAGATGCTCAACGCCATCTGCGCGGTAGTCAACGGTGGCCACCTGATGCAGCCGCACATCGTCAACGCGGTGGTGGACGCCGCCACGAACCAGGTGATCCGGGAGATTGAACCTTTGGAGCTTCGCCGCGTCTGCTCGGAGGAGACGTCGGCGCGGGTGCGGGAGTTGATGGGAGCGGTTGTTGACGGTGGAACCGGCGCCCGGGCGCGTATCGAAGGGCTGGAGGTCGGCGGCAAGACGGGGACGGCGCAGAAGTGGATCAGGGAGGAAGGCTTCGTTCGGGGGAGAAACATCGTGTCCTTCGTACTGGTGGCCCCCCTTGACCGGCCGCGCGTCGCGATCCTGGTTACGGCGGACGAACCCGCAGTGGGCGAGCACGGGGCGGATGTGGCGGCCCCGGTCGCCCGGACGGTGGCAATGGCCGCTCTTCGCACCGCGGGACTGCTTCCCGAGCAGGTGGAGATCAACGAGGATGCGGGAATCTGAGCGTGCGCAATGGGCTCAGGGACCCGCACGATCACGCTGCTATCCGGCGGTAAGAGATGAGTGACAGCATTACATTCAGGTCGCTTCTTAAACGCACCCGGGGCCTGATCGCGGCCCGTGGTGACGCTACCGTGTCGGGTATCGCATCGGACTCGAGGCTGGTGCGCCCGGGCTACCTCTTCGTGGCCTACCGCGGCTTTGAGGTAGATGGCCACGACTTCATCGAGAGCGCGCTGGTCAACGGGGCGGTGGCGGTGGTGCTCGACGATCCGCGGCATGAGGCGACCGTCGAGGGCGTCCCGTGGGCGCGGGTGGAGGATGCAAGGGTGGCGTGTGCCGAGCTTGCGGCGGAGTTTTTTGGCAACCCCTCGGAGGAGTTGCGGGTCGCGGGTGTCACCGGTACGAATGGGAAGACTACCACGACATTTCTGATCGAGGCGGCACTCGCCGCGGCCGGAATGCGCGCCGCGGTGATAGGCACTCTCGGATACGGCGCCAGCGACGACCTCACCGAGGCACCGCGCACTACGCCCGATGCGGTCGAACTGCAGCGGACGCTGCGGGAGATGGCCGACTCCGGGACCGATGGCGTGGCGGTGGAGATCTCGTCGCACTCCCTCGTCCTGCACAGGCCGTGGCGCTGCTCCTTCGATGTCGGCGTTTTCACGAATCTCTCGCAGGACCACCTCGACTTCCACCGGAGCATCGAGGATTACCTCGAGGCCAAGCTGCTGCTCTTCACCGAGTACGCTCGGGCGTCGAAGAAGCCGATGGTGGGCGCGGTCAACCTCGACGACCCGTTCGGCGGCAGGATCGCGGAGCGCGCGGAGTGCCCGGTGCTCGGCTACGGACTGGGCCCGGCGTGCGATGTGCGCGCTGAAGAGGCGCAGATCGGCTCAGATGGTTCGCGCTTTGTTCTTCGCACGCCCGGTGGCAGCGCGGAGGTGGCGCTCTCGCTGCCGGGTCACTTCAACGTACACAACGCCCTGGCAGCCGCGTCCGCGGCTCATGTGATGGGCGTTGAGACAGGCGCAATAGCGGAGGGGCTGTCGGCGATGCCCGCCGTTCCGGGCCGCTTCGAGCGCGTGGACGCCGGTCAGCCCTTCACGATCATCGTGGACTATGCGCATACGCCCGACGCGCTGGAGAACGTGCTGCGGGCGGCGCGTGAGCTTGCGCCTCGAAGGCTGATCTGCGTCTTCGGCTGCGGCGGCGACCGCGACCCGGACAAGCGACCGAAGATGGGGCGTGCGGCGGCGGAACTGGCCGACTTCACCGTCGTTACCTCGGACAACCCGCGCTCCGAGGATCCGCTGGCGATCATTGACGCCATCGTCGCGGGTGTGGTCGGCGAGCATTACGCCGTCGAGCCGGATCGGCGGGCGGCCATCGCGATGGCGGTGGAGATGGCCGAACCCGGGGACCTTGTCATGATCGCCGGCAAGGGCCACGAGACGTATCAGATATTTGCGGATCGCACTATTGACTTTGACGACACAAAGGTGGCGCGCGAGCTGGTCCAAGAGGCGACCGGCTGAGGGCGCCGCACTTATCCGAGGTGACGAAGAGTGTCAGACCCTGCTGCACCGTTCTCGGCGACAGCGGAGGAGGTGGCGGAGATCTGCGGCGGCCGCGTTCGTGGCGAGCCGCAGGGGATCCGCGTCTCCGGCGTTGCCACCGACAGCCGCGAGATCAACCCCGGCGAGCTGTTCATCGCGCTCACCGGTGAGCAGCATGACGGGCACGAGTTCCTTGCAGCCGCGCGTGACGCGGGCGCTGCCGCGGCAGTCGTATCGCGGCCCGATGAGGCACCTGAGGGCCTGCCGCTGATCGTTGTGGCCGACACGCTGGAGGCGCTTGGCGCGATTGCCGGCGCGCACCGGGCGGCGATGCAGGCGCGCGTGGTGGCGATCACCGGCAGCACCGGCAAGACCAGCACCAAGGACATGCTCGGGCGGATCGTGCAGAGCGTCGGCGCATCGGTGGTGGCCGCCGGCACGCAGAACAACGAGATCGGCGTGCCGCTCACGCTCCTGCGCCTGCGCTCGGAGCACCGCTTCTGCGTGGTGGAGCTTGCGATGCGCGGCGAGGGGGAGATTGACTACCTCGCGGCGATCGCGCGCCCGGACGTGGGCGTGATCACGAACATCGGGCAGAGCCACGTGGGGCGCCTCGGCTCGCGTGAGGCGATCGCGCAGGCGAAGGCCGAGGTGCTCGCGCACATCGCCTCCGGCGGCGCCGCCGTGCTCAATGCCGACGACTTCTTCTTCAGCGTCTTTTCGGCGATGGCGTCATCGGAGGTCATCTCCTTCGGCACGAATCCCGCGGCGCAATACCGCGCGGAGCAGATCGAAGACGGCGGCATTGATGCGGTCCGCTTCCGGCTCGTCTCGCCCGAGGGCGCAGTGGATGTTGCGATGAACGTGCCGGGGCGGCACAATGTGCTCAACGCGCTCGCCGCCGCAGCCGCTGCGGGAGCCCTCGGAGTGTCTGTGGAGAACGTTGCCGCGGCGCTGGACGGTTACGAGGGCTCGCCGATGCGTATGCAGCGGGTGGAGGGGCGCCACGGGTCGCTGATCATCAACGATGCGTATAACGCCAGTCCCGACTCGGTCGAGGCGGCACTCGAGGTGCTCAGTTCAACCGCAGGTCGCAAGCTCTTTGTCTTCGGCGACATGCTGGAGATGGGGCCGGAGGCGGAGGAGGCGCACCGCGAGATCGGCAGGCGGATCGCCGCAGCGGGCGTGGAGAGGCTGGTGGCGGTGGGGGAGCTTTCCCATCTGGCGGCGGCTGAGGCGGAGGCGCTGGGCCTGCAGGTCGATGTGGTTGCCGACGCGGTGGAGGTGGCGCAATTGCTGGGTCCGGAGTTGCGGCAGGGGGACGTGCTGCTGGTGAAAGGTTCGCGCGGAATGGCGCTCGAGCGCGTGGTGGAGGCGCTTAGCGATGACAATTGAACTGGTGCTTGCGTGGCTTTGTCTTGTTGGCGGCTGCGCGCTGAGTGCCGCACTGACGGGAGCGCTTCTGCCCAGCCTGCGGCGGGCGAACGTCCGCCAGCACGTCCGCGAGGATGGGCCTGAGAGCCATCTCGCGAAGGCGGGTACGCCGGCGATGGGCGGCCTTGCAATCCACGCCTCGATCCTGATCCTCGTGGGCCTGATCGTGGTTGGGCGTGGCGGGCTTGATGGCCGCGCCGCCGCCGTCGCGCTCTTCGCCGCGTTGATGGCACTGCTGGGTTTCATAGATGACTGGACCAAGCTCCGCCGCAAGGGCGCATACGGCTCGGGCGCCCGATTCAGGATCGTGCTGGAGTTCGTATTCGCCGGCCTGCTGATCTGGTTTTTGAGCGCACAGGAACCCGGGCGGCTGGTGAGCGGGCTTACCTTCGCGTCACTGGCGTCAACGAGCTGGCTGTGGAAGGTGCTGGCGGCGGTCGTGGTGGTTGGCACCGCCAACGCGGTCAACCTCACCGATGGGCTTGACGGCCTGGCTGGTGGCCTGACCTCACTCTGCGGCGTTGGACTGGCATTCGGCTGCTGGATGGTGGGCGAGACTGATCTCGCGCTGCTGTCACTGGCGGTGGCGGGCGCCGCAGGCGGCTTCGTGTGGCACAACGCGCCGCCGGCGAAGCTCTTCATGGGCGATGTGGGCAGCATCGGCCTCGGCGCGGCGCTGGGAGCGATTGCCATCGCCGCCCGCGTCGAACTGCTGCTTCTGCTCGTGGGTCTGGTCTTTGTCATTGAGACGCTCTCTGTCATCGTGCAGGTCGTCTCCTATCAGACCACCGGCCGGAGGGTGCTGCGGATGGCTCCGCTGCACCATCACTTCGAGCTATCTGGCTGGGAGGAGACGGCGATCGTAGCGCGTGCGTGGGTGCTCGGCGGCTGTCTCACCGCTACCGGCATCCTGCTCGTCACGCTGCTGGTGAGATGACCTGACAATGAACCTTACCTCGCCGCGATCGGAGTCTGAAGTCGAAGCGTATCGCCGGTCACTGGCGGGGCGTGAGGTGCTGGTGATCGGCGCCGCCCGCAGTGGGATGGCCTGCCTGAGGCGACTCGCGGAGGCGGGCGCGAGGCTGCGCCTGGGCGACTCGAAGACGCGCGACGAGCTGGGGCCAGCGGGCGATGAGGCGGAGGCTCTCGGGGCGACGGTCATCGAGCGCTTCGAGCGGCTGGAGCAGGCCGCGGATGCTGATCTGGTGATCTCCAGCCCCGGCGTACCGCCGGAGCATCCGGCGCTGGTAGAGGCCCGTGCGCGGGGCTTGGAGAGCTTCGGCACGATGGAGTTCGGCTACCGGCTGTGCCCGGGGCCGATCCTGGCGATCACCGGCACAAACGGGAAGGGCACCACCTGTCGCTTCCTCGCCGGGATGCTCGAGCGGGCGGGGATCAACTGCATCCTTGCAGGCAACATCGGCCTTCCGCTGGCGGACGAGGTGGTGAGGGCGCGTGCCGACACAGCCGTGGTGCTGGAGGTAAGCTCCTTTCAGCTTGAGACGATCGTGCAGTTTCGGCCACGAGTGGCGACGCTGCTGAACGTGGCGCCGGATCATTTCGACCGCCACCCGACGATGGGTGCATACGCCGCCGCCAAGGGCCGGATCTTTGAGAACCAGCGGCCGGAGGACTTTGCGGTCATCAACAACGACGAGTCGCACGCGCGGCAGATCGCGGAGACGTCGCGGGCGACCGCGTTGCGAGTGTCGCTGCTGACGAACGAGCTTGAGGGGCTGGTGGCGGGCGGTGAGCTGAGGGTGCGGCTGTGGGGCGAGGTCGAGCGCATCTGCCCGGTGAGTGACATACCGCTGGCGGGCGAGCATCACCTGATGAACGCGCTGATCGCGTCGGTGATGGCCCGGCTGGCGGGGGCTGCTCCAGCGGCAATCGGGGAGGGGATCCGCGCCTATCGGCCGCCGCGGCATCACATGGAAGTGGCCGGCGAGGTTGGCGGCGTGGTGTTTATCAATGATACGAAGGCGACGAACCCGGCGTCGGCGGTGGCGGACATGAGTGCGCTGCAGCAGCCATTCGTCGCCATCGTTGGTGGCCGGGACAAGGGCGCGGATTTCGCCGAACTTGCGGCGTTGTTGCGCGAACGGCCGCGGGCGGTGATCCTGATCGGCGAGGCCGCCGAGCGGATAGCCGAGGCGATGGGGCCGGATGCCACCCCCGAGCGCGCCGCGTCACTCGAGGAGGCGGTTGAACGGGCCGCCGTGCTCGCCGAAGCCGGTGACGCGGTCATCATGGCTCCGGCCTGTTCAAGCTTCGACATGTTCCACGACTATGAGCAGCGGGGCGATGTCTTCATGGCGTCCGTGCGGGGGTTGGGTGGGTGAGGATGCGATGACCGGAGCCGCAGCGGAGATGAAGCAGTTGGCGAACGCGCGCGAACGCGTCAGGGCCGCAGCCCGCGGCACCATGGACCGGCCCTACTTCCTGTATGTCTGGTTCCTGATGGTGACAGGCGTTGTGTTCGTATTCTCGGCATCGTATCCGGCCGCGGGACGGCCGGACTCGATGCTGCTGCCGGGCAACCCTTACAAGTACCTGAGCCAGCACTCTCTGTTCGTCGCCATCGCGCTGGCGGTGATGCTGCTGACGAGCATCGTGCCGCCGACAGTGATGCGCAGGTCCGCGAAGTGGCTGTTTGCGGGGGCGCTGCTGCTGATGGCGCTGGCGCTCTTCTCGCCGTGGGGCGTTACCCGCGGCGGGGCTGCGCGCTGGCTGGACCTGCCGCTGCTACCCGAGTTCCAGCCGTCCGAGTTCGCGAAGATCGCGTTCATACTGCTTGCGGCCTCTTTGCTCGCGCGCAAGGATGAAGGGACGGCGGAGGCCGGCACCTCCTTCGGATGGGTACTGCTGATCAGCGGACTGGTGGCGGGTGTGCTGCTGCTGCAGCGGGACCAGGGCATGGCCACGATCTTCGTCACGCTCGCCCTCGGCCTGCTCCTGCTCGCGGGCATGAATATGCGCTGGCTGATACCGATCGGTCTCGCGCTCTGCGCGGGTGGCATTGCACTGGCGATCCACGAGCCCTACCGGCTTCGGCGTCTGCTCGCCTACCTCGACCTTGAGCGCGCCTCGCCCGACGACCGCTATCACATTCTCAACATGCTCATTGCCCAGGCGCGCGGGGGCATCACAGGGATGGGCCTCGGCATGAACACCGACAAGTGGTCATCGCTTCCCGCCGCTCACACCGACAGCATCTTCTCCGTCATCGCGTCGGAGATGGGCCTGGTTGGCGGCCTCGTCATCATAGCCGTCTTCGCCCTGCTGGCGTGGCAGGGGGTGCGCATCGCCTCCCGAGCAACCACGCCTTTCGGCTTCTACGTGGCGATGGGGGTGACTGTGATGCTGACGGTGCAGGCGCTGGCTCATGTGGCCGTCAACACCGCCTGCATGCCCGTGACCGGCCTGACGCTGCCGTTCATCAGCGGCGGCGGCACCAGCCTCATCTCGGCCTCCATCGGGGCGGGGCTGGTGCTGGGCGTCTCGCGCTGTCGGTCCGGCGGTGGGTCATGAGCGGCCCACGGATTCTGATGGCCGGTGGCGGCACGGCGGGCCACCTCTTCCCCTGCCTCGCCGTCGCCGAGGAGATTGCTAGTGCCACTCCCGGCGCGGAGGTGCGCTACGTTGGAGCCCGAGGGCGCATTGACGAGCGCCTGCTGGCCGAGCGTGGCCTGCCGCACGATCTCATCAGCGCCCGCCCGCTGCCGTATCGCCTCTCGGCCGAGGCCATCGCCGGTGCTTTCGCGCTGGTTCGCGCGGTGAGGCAATCGCGGGCGATCATCCGCCGCTTCAGGCCGGACGTCATCTTCACCACCGGAGGCAACGTCGGCGCGGCAGCAGGCATCGCCGCGCGATTCGCTCGAGTCCCGCTGGTATTGCACGCAGCCGATGCGCAACCCGATCGCGGCAATCGTCTGATCTCCCGGTGGGCGAGCGCGATCACCTGCGGCTACGCCGAGGCGGCGAATGTCTTCGGCGAGACGGCGGCGGTCACCGGCAACCCCATCCGCCGCGAGGTCGCGGAGGCGACGCGCGAGGATGGCATCCGCGAGCTTGGCCTCGACCCCGCGCTGCCGACGATGGTGGTCACGGGGGGATCGCAGGGAGCGCGGCGGCTGAACATGGCGGTGATCGAGGCGCTGCCCGCGTTGCTGGAGGACCCGGGGGTGCAGGTGGTGCATCTGAGTGGCGCGCTTGACTACGGGCATCTGCTCGCGGCGGCAGAACGTGCCGGCGCCCCGTCCACGTATCACCTGATAGAGCACCTGCCCAACGCCGGCCTGGCGCTGGCGGCGGCGGACCTGGTGGTGACACGCGCCGGGGCCGGCAGCCTCGCGGAGATCTGCCTGCATGGCGCGCCGATGATAGTCGTGCCGTATCCGTTCGCCGGTGGGCATCAGCGACTGAATGCCGAGCCACTGCAGGAGATGGGGGCAGCCGCGATCGTCGAGGACGAGCGGTTCGATGCAGAGCGGTTGATCGGCCTCGCGCGGGAGATCCTCGATGATGAGCAGCGCAGGCAGCAGATGCGTGAGGCGGCGCTTTCGGCGGCAAGGCCACGCGCCGCCGCCGAAGTGGCGAAGGTAGTGCTCGCGGCCGCCACCGATCGGGGAC
>LSQX01062737.1_pt1 | contig 12452 bp, 11 predicted proteins | sample 654561 | NCBI WGS metagenome assembly LSQX01 (sample SAMN04489861, study PRJNA283612) | anaerobic digester metagenome | isolation source: 4 biogas reactors fed with cattle manure at either 37C or 55C with and... | place: Denmark: Kongens Lyngby | collected 2014 | reverse complement strand
CAATACAGCTGCACCCGCTACCAATAATATCTTAAGCTTCATAATAGTCCTTATTTATTGCAACTTATTATCCCGTTTTATTGCTAGCCCAAAGATATGCTAACAAGCGCTATTATTCAACAATCTCAGGAATGATTTTTGAAATTGAAATCTTCTAAACCGAATATAACAATCATTCATAATAGCTGCATTTTCTGAAATCCATTTAATAGAATCACCAACTGTCCCCGGTCAAAAAAACAAAATATCCGCCAGATATTAGATCCTAATGCAATCCGAGCTTCGTAAAGACCTTTTTGTCCCTCGATATGTTTTGATCAATATACCTTCTTTTTCATTCTCAAGCAATCAGCTCTTGTCGAAAAAGAGTAAAAAAAGTGTTTCCTTTGCAAAGTTTAAACTCTTAAAACATGGCCATAAAAAGAACTGTTTTTTCTAAACCTATACTTAACAAGCAGGCTACCATACTGTTGTTTATTGTGGCGGCAATACTGGCACTTATGCTTTTTGTCGCTCTAAAATATTACAACAGGATATTTGGCCCCAACGTTAGCGACAAAGCTGGAAAAGGAATAGAACTTTTTATTCCCTCAAATCCAAGTTTTGATGAAGTGTTGGGACTGCTTAAGTTTAGTGGGGCCATAGACAATATAAATGATTTTGTATGGCTTGCTCGGCACAAGGGCTATCCCGCTAAGCCCATCGGAGGCCGATACATTCTCAGAGATGGAATGAGCAATAACGAACTGGTAAATATGTTGCGCGCAGGTGCACAAACACCAATAAATCTTACCTTCAACAATATTCGAAAACCTGAAGAGCTTGCAGGGCTTCTGTCACGCCGCTTAGAGGCTGATTCGCTATCCTTTGTTAGTGCTCTGCGCGACGAGGAGCTTTTGGCTGAATTGGGCTTCGAACCTCACACTGTTGCGGCTATGCTCCTCCCCAACACCTATCAGATGTTTTGGAATATCTCCCCCGAGGGCTTTGTTAAAAGAATGCACAGGGAATATGAAAGCTTCTGGAATAATGAGAGGAAACAAAAGGCTGAGGACTTGCGACTTAGCCCCATCCAGGTTGCCACACTGGCTTCTATCGTCGATGAAGAAACAGTGCGGGGAGATGAGAAATCGCGTGTCGCGGGACTCTACCTTAATCGTCTTGATATAGGAATGAGACTGCAAGCCGACCCTACCATAAAATTTGTTATTGGCGATTTCAGCGTTAACCGGATACTAAGCAAAGACCTTGAAGTTGACTCACCTTATAACACGTATATTTATGCCGGACTGCCTCCCGGCCCCATACGCATCCCTTCCATTTCGGGGATAGATGCTGTTCTGGACCGCGAAACACACGATTATCTGTATATGTGCGCCAAAGACGACTTTTCAGGCTATCATGCCTTTGCCAAAACGCTCAGACAGCACAATGTAAATGCCGAAAAATATCGTAGAGCCCTCAATCGCAACAGGATATACAGGTAGTTAAAAGGAATATCCCAGTCCCACAATGGCGTTAATTCCATGACCGGGATAGCCATACCAACGATTATACTTCGAGGCAATCAGATTACGAATCTCCCCGAAGAAATTCCACCTACGGTTTAGATTATAATTTGCGCCTACATTGAAGTCGTAAACCGGGTCGAGCGATTCAGCCGCAGCGGGAAGTGATACATAACGCGAGCCCAGGAGGTTGACAGCACCATAAAGCGAAAGGCTCTCATTAGCCCGGTAAGCAAAGCGTGCACCTACCTCCATCTCGGGCTTATGCCAGGCCTGTGAAAGTGAGTCTGTTCTCCAGCCATAATATTTACCTCTTAAGGTCATATTCAAATCGGGGCTGAATTTCACATTAAACTCTCCTGATACAGTAAGCAGGTTACCATCATCATAAACAACGTCAAACTGATTGCTGTAATCAGTTTGAAGAAGCATATCAAATTGATTGAACTGCCTGTTTACAAAGAAGTGCTCATCGCTAAAGACACTATACTCAACTTTGGCTGCAAATGAGGTAGCTTGTGAAAAATTGCCCTTAGTGCCAAAGAAAAAACGCACTCCGTGGAAGGCCGTCTTTACATTCACGTCAGGCGCCACATAAGGATTCTCTTCCATAATAGAGCGATAGGTCGAAGGCATTATCTCACCTGTTATCCCGCCATCTATAGCCAGCACCCCTTCAACTACAGTATATTTTACTGTCAAATCAGGAGAGACATAAAGATTATCTTCCAAATCATCGAATTCAGCCGAAATGCGCAGACCAAATTTCAGTTGCATCTTATCAGTGTTGCGGGTAAGCCCCGGGTTAACACTTACTAAAGTCTGCTGCCTCTTCTCAAAATTATAAAGAAAGGGACTATCACTAAGCAAGGTGTTCGTTCCGGCGTGGTTAAGAGCAGTCTCGAAACGCAAGCCAAGCTCTCCCAATGAAAAATCAAAGTCGCCCTTATATTTGAACTGGTTCTCCCTAATCCCCGTTTTGCTGCCAAAAGATGAATAGCCCATAAGTAGATCCCAACGAGTATTATCAAAACCAAGCTGCTGATTCTTAAGACCCATAATAACATCAATGGCCGACTGGTGTTGTTTGGCTTCAGGTATCAAAGAGCTTCCGGGCACAGGCTCCGGAACTCCTAATTCATTTTCGGGGTAGCGATCCACATAATCAAGCTCCGGGTTTATGGTACTTGCACCATAATAACGATAGGCAAGATTACTGAAATCTATATCTAAACTCAGGGTTTTTTGTTTGAAAAAGTGGCGCATATACAAGCCTGCCAGCGACTCATGATACTGTGCATCTTCATCAATGCCTGTTACCTCAACCTCGCCAAGCGAGGACTCGTGGGCTGCCTTAAGTGCAAGTGCATACTTCTCATTCTGAAGAATATTGTACTTTAGTGCGGCTCCTATCGTGTTGTAGTTTCCTACATATCCCTGTAAATATGAGCTGTTCAAATCCTCACGAGGCTCTTTGCTCATACGTGCGGGAATCAGAGGCACCACCTCAGGGGCGCCCACTATAGCCTTTCCGGTAAGACGATAATCAAATGACGGTGAAGGAAGTTCATCATCAGCCGGTTGGGGCATGCGGTTAATTTTGAAGGCGTCTGAAACTGTAGGGCTATATTCACGTACTACCCTTACTTCCTGATTAATGCCTTCCTTTTGCGCGCTTGCATTAATTACAAATAAGCTGCAAGCCAATATTAATAGATATTTATATGTTCTCATATTATCCAATATGCCAGTTATTCAATTAGGATTACTGCTTCGCCTTGTATTGTTCCAGCTTTTGACCTGCTAAAGTCCGAATATCGTCATCTGTGGAAGTATAATTCTCAAGGAGGCTCTCAAGATATTGAGTCGCCTGAAAATATTCCTGCCGTCCGGCATATATGTCAGACAATAGAATAAAGCTTCGTGCCATCCAATACTGATGCGGAGTACCCTTGCTTACAAAGTCAAAAATCACCTCTGCAGCCTCATCAGTTTTGTTATCATTGTATAACAATTGAGCTACCATGTATTTGGATTCAGCACCCTCACGACTGCTGGGGTTAGCCGCGATAATCCTGTACTCGCCCAGAGCCTTGGAGGCATCGCCCAACTGCATATAAGATGCTGCTTTGATAAAGCGCGCTTCACGCACTATTTCGGCCGCCATACGCGAATTTCCTATAACCTTTTCAGCAGCCGACAGAGTACTTGCTGCATTATCCATTTTCGACAAGGCGCGCATCTGCCCAATTATTGCCTCCTGCCTGTTCTCTTCCAGGTCAGCTTCTTCTTCGAGCCGCCTGAAGTAGTCCAGAGCATTGCTGTATCTTTTATTATGATAATGAATTTGTCCGGCATATTTTATGGCATCCTCAGAAAAAAGGCTCTTGCCGCGCCCGCTTACATATTCAAAACTGCTAAGCGCCTCATCCATCCTGCCGGCTCTATATAAGCAGTCGGCCTTGTAAAAATGAGCATTTAAGGCGAAACGGCCCTCCGGAAATGATTGAAGATATGAATCCAGCTGAGCTAAGGAGCCCTCGCAATTCCCGGCCAGATATTGTCTCTCGGCAGCGATATAAGTCAGACTGTCACGCTGGCGATCGTCAACGCGCGCAAAGCCACCTATTTGATTGGTATAGCTTATATATCCGTTCGGATCGTTCTGATCCATATACACCCCGCGAAGTCCCATCAATGCTTCCTCGGCCTCCGAAGTGCCGGGAAACTCATTTATTACCCGTTTGTAGTAAACCATTGACTGGTTAAGATCACCTGCATTATAGAAAACCAGTCCCAACTGAAGCATCGATTTGCTGGCAAAACGGCTACGGGGGAAACGGTCGCGCACGGTTTTATAAGATCGTATGGCATCATCCAGATTACCAAGATGAACGTAAGACCTGCCCATTTCAAACCAGGCATCATCAACATAGCCTGATGTGGGATAAGCATTTATCAGGGCATCCAACTGCCGAATCTTAGCCTTATGGTCGTTAGAAACACCATGTGAGATGGCTTTTTGAAACATAGCATAGTCGGGTGAGCCGTCGGGAACGGCTGCAGCCTTATCATACCAGCTCATAGCATTTGCAAAGTCGCGCGCCATAAAGTAGGTGTCGCCAAGACGGTTGTACGCATCGCCCAAAAAGGCGGGCTCAGCTCCTGAACTGCGTTTAACAAACTGCTGAAACCAGTTGCGCGCCTCATTGTAATTGTTTTGTTTGAAATAGACATAGCCTAAATTGTAGTGGGCTATGGAATATTCGGATGAGCTTTTTGATGAAGGCAACTGCAAAAAGCTCAAATAGCCCTTCTGAGCAAGGGGATAATCATTCAGGCGGTAAAACGACTCGGCCTTCCAATAAAGGGCATCGGCTTTGACAGAAGGGTCATATCTCTCATATTTAAGGCTGTAATCAAACATATCAATAGCTCCGGCAAACTGTAAATTTGTGAAAAGTTCCAGTCCGCGGTAATACGCCACCCGCTGCATGGCCTTATATACTTCCGGAGTTTTGTTTTTAATGCTTTCCATTGCTTCCAAGGCCTGATGATAGTTCTTAGTGGTAAGAAGAGCCTGGCCCAGATAATGATAGGCACTATCAATATGTCTGCTCTCGGGGAAGAGATTAATAAACTGCAGAAATGAGTTAACTATCTCATTGAAAGGCGAAAAGGACAGCTCATAATTGAGCTTGATAAAATTAAACATGGCGTCTTCCTTTATTGCCTTGTCGAAATCAAAGCGAGAAGCAGCCTCGAAGGCTATACGCGCATTCTTTTTGTCACTGGTGTGTAAATAACAATCGGCCAAATGATAGTAAGCATTTTGTGTCATCTCATCATCGCCGGAAGTAAGCTGTGCCAGATTAGCAGCTGCTTGCACGTAGTCTTTTTCAAAATAATAAGACAGCCCCAGATGATAATAATCCTCCCTGCGCGGAGTTTTTGTCTCGTTGACAACAATTGAAAGATAAGGGATGGCTTGCGAATACTGTGCCTTGGCAAAGTAAGAATCGCCAAGAACCCGTGCCAAATCGCTCTTCATCACTCCCTTGGCATCTGCCATAAGCGGCGTTCCATATTCGATAGCACGGTCATAATTGCCTTGCATATAATATATTTGGGCGATATAATAAGGAATTACCGTATTAAAACCGGGCTCATGTCTTATCCTTTCAAAAGTGCGAAGGGCAGCCTCGTGGTCACCTTCCGCGTAGCGAATATGAGCATAGTAGTAGGTGGCAGGCACACTGTATTTTGAATCGCTATCCTTAACGTTAGCAAGCAAACGAGAGGCTGTGACATAGTCTTCCTGCATAAAATAGGCATAGCCCGCCTTGTAGTAGTAGGCATAACGCACTTCCCGATCAAGGTCGGCAGGATCAACTTTTTCGAACCAACGAAGGGCAGGCCTCTGACGATTATTATCCTGAGCCAATTCTCCCAAACGAAAGTAGGCGTGCGACAAGTGACGGCTTTGGGGAAACTCTTCCAGGTGCTTCTCAAGCAGATAGGCTGCATCGCTATTCTCAATCCGTGATGCTGATAATGCTTCGTAAAATGAGGCCTCAGACTGCAAGACTTCATGGCCCGACCCGGCCTTGGAGCGTGTTTGTCCGAATAAATCACGAGCCAATCCATAGTATCCACGCTCGTAGTTAAACATTCCCTCTTCAAACAGGCGTTCGGGCTGGTCTCTTTCCAGACTTTTCTGACCATGCAAACTGACCTCACTTAAGGCGGCAATAACCATTGCTGCAATAAACAACCGCTTTATCATAGATTCTTACTCTTAATGTCTTTTATAATACCACTTCCTTCACGACTACGGGATAAATACACTTCACTTGCTTCTCAAAAATAACGCCAAGATATAAGTTTTGGTATAATTATCCTACAGCTCTTTGCAGGCTATTATCTTTTGTGCTATTCTACTACATACACCTCAGCAGCAGCATAGCGGTTGGTCAATCTGACACTGAATCTGTCAGATAAGGATTTAAATGCTTCAATTGCAACTTCCGGTCTGTTGTTCTCCTCTGAAAGGTGAGATAGAAAAACCACCTGAAGACCCAAATTATGATGGGTTTCGAGCAACTCAAAAGCCTGCATATTTGAAAGATGCCCAAACTCTCCGGCAACTCTGGTCTTCAGATAATGAGGATAGGGGCCTGACCATAACATATCCTCATCATAATTGGATTCCAAAAAGAGTGCATGACAGTGAGCCAACTCGCTTTTTACATTGTCGCAAGCTGCCCCGATATCAGTAAACACCCCAATATTCCTGCCTTGAAAAGAAATGCGGAAACTGCAAGGCTCGGCAGCGTCATGATTTTTGGAGAAGCTGTGAACCTGAAAATCACATATATTAATTACATCTCCCGGATTAAATAATACAACCTTGGCGGGACGGTTCGGCCCCCAGCTGTTTTCCCAGGTTTTTTTTGTAAAATAAACCGGAACATCAAGCTTCTTGCTCAAAACCCTCACTCCACGCATGTGATCGGCATGCTCATGGGAGATAAAAATAGCTCTCACTTTAGCCGGGTCAAGCCCCTTGGCCGACATTCGCTCCATGACCTGGCGCCTGCTAATACCGGCATCTACCAAAACAGCATCTTTCCCGTTACCTATATAGTAACAGTTGCCATTACTCCCAGATGCCAAAGCACATATTTCAAGCATAATTCAACTTTTCTATAAGTCTTAATTCTGTATATAAACCTTTAGATCCCTAACATCACCATATTCAAGCAATAGTTTCCGGCTTAACTCAAGCGCTTCCTCAAGACGAGAACCGACATTTTCAAATGCGGGAAACAGCATCAAAAAGCTCTCAGTATTTTCATCCACCATAGTTCGCATCGAATCACTGGTCGAGGTTCCAAAGGCCCCATCCAAATCCCGAAAAACAGGCAAATTCTCTATCTTAAGCTCGCCTCGACCTATTCCCACATAAGGCTCATCTGCCCTGCCCTTACCAAAACTTATGCTTCCCCTGATTTTATCCGCATCATATCCTCCTATTGAAAAACCCGATTCAACTGATATGATATTCAGTATATCTACCATATTATTAACAAAATACAAGCCCTTCCCTAGAGCTATCCTGCGCATAAGACTCTCGGCAGAGGGACGATACCTGTTAGGATCCTGACCCATTTTACGATAGGCATTCTTGGTCGTTTCAACGACCGGATGCCGGCGAATTAACTCCGGCGTTAATTCATCCTGCAGCCGCTTACACACAACATCCATAGCATCGCGCAACCCCGCATCAGAAGGAAGAACTTTTACCTGCGCTGCTATTGAGCCTATAGAAAGTGCAGGGAAAAGCTGCCTAAATTCAGGAAGTATATCAATTCTCAAAGCTTTACTATTATCGATTTTCAAAAAACAACTGCAAAGTCCAAAAGTAAGAAAAAATATTCACTAGTGTCAGCTAAAATTAGACCGCTCAGCACTGACAAATAGCAAATGAATGACAAGCCATAAGTTCGCAGCCTTTTTATCATTCCGGCTTAACGGACAACAATGAAAGATTATAATTTTTCGCATATTTGCAGCCATGATAGATTATAACATATTTCCGAAAAAGATTAAGGCTCTGTTTTTTGATATGGACGGAGTACTTTACGATTCCATGCCCAAGCATGCCTTTACATGGGTAGAAAGCTTTAAGGCAGCAGGAATAGACTTTCCGGCTTACGATGCCTATATGAATGAAGGGGCAACCGGTAACTATACTATTCAAAAGGTGTTCCGACAGCTGGGAAGGGAAGCCAGTGAAGAGGATATAAATAGAATCTACGACCACAAAAGCGAGCTGATGAACAAGGCTCCGCTTGCACCCATTATGCCCGGCATGCAGCAGGTAGTTGCCAACACCCTGGCAGCAGGAATCAAAGTGATAATTGTTACAGGTTCAAAACAGCCTTCACTTATCAGTAGGCTCAATGATGACTTCAATATTGGAAGAGAGGATATAGTAAGCGGTTTTGATGTGAAAAAAGGAAAGCCCGATCCGGAGCCTTATCTTAGAGCCTTAGGGAAAGCTGCTTGCCTGGCGGATGAAGCGATTGTGGTGGAAAACGCCCCGCTTGGAATTATCTCTGCCCGTGCTGCCGGCCTGCTTACCGTGGCAGTTAATACAGGCATCCTCAAACCTGAAGTACTTTCAGAAGCAGGCGCTTCATTGGTTCTGGACAGCACCTCGCAACTGGCTGAGCTGTGGCCCAATATAATCAAAAGCTAGGTATTTATGCTTCATAATTAAATTGGCTCAGAATTATCTGATAACTAATATTATAAACACAAATCAAACAGAGACTACAGAAGAATAGTAAATAGTCCCCCATTAAAGTCTGTATATCAGCTCTATATCTGCAAGCTCTCTCCCAATTTGATGAATTCCTTTAAGTATTTTTTGCGTTTGCGCCTCAGAAGGTTTCTTATGTCCCTGCACGTATTGTGACAGCAGACTTGGATTCATACCTATTTTATTAGCAAGTACTTTAGCGTTAATTACATNNGTGTAAGACAAGTGTTCTCTTCCTCAAAATAAAGATTTGCAGCTTCAAGAGTGTTCGCAATTAATTCAGGAACTGTACTACCGGTTGAATAGAAAGGATAGTTTTCAGAAAAAGCAGAGAAACCTGTATCTGTCTTTTCCACTATTATTTTAATTTTTTTACTTATAGTTTTCATTTCCGTCTGATTTATGATTTCCTTTAACCCAGTCCCGCATCCTTAAGTATCTTTTTCTCCAGTCCTTTACCTACTTCCTGACTTCCATGATTGGGAAATATAATCACGCCCGATTTCATTTTATGCCTGAGTTTAACATGAGACCCTTTTTGTGAAACAGGATACCATCCATTCTTTGTAAGAATCTTATATAGTTCAGAACACTTCATTATCTGCCTATAAGACAACACAAAGGTAAATAATAATTTACCTAAGAGCAACTATTTCTATTTATTATTTTCCTCGTTACTGCGTTGTTTCTCATTCTCAGCTTAAACCATGAACATCAAGCTTGAAACATTGAAGCCCTTAACTATTAACTCAAAACAGTAAGGACAATATTTCTGCTTCCGCCATAATTCCGAAATTCGCAGAGATATATGCCCTGCCAGGTGCCTAAGGCCATACGTCCTCCCCTAATCGGGATGGTAAGCGACTGTCCCATAAGCGAAGACTTAATATGAGCGGGCATATCGTCAGAACCCTCAAGAGTATGGGTATATTCTCTAAGGTTTTCAGGAGCAATACGATTCAAAATCGTCTCAAAATCTGCTCTTACACTTGGGTCTGCATTTTCATTAATTGTCAATGCCGCCGAGGTGTGCTGAATAAACAAGTTGAGCAGTCCGGACTCGGGCAGTCCGGAAATTTCAGAAAGCTTCTTTTCAATAATTCCGGTTATCAGATGATAGCCCCTCTTGTGTTCAGCCAACTTAATATGCACTTGAAAAATCATAGTATAAAACTTTGTCGCTTTAAAGAATATTTAAATATAAGGCAAATCATCTCTTTTTTGATAAATTTGCATTAAAATATGCATTTTTTCAAAAACACACATTAATAAGCTTTTGACTTAAAACATGATGCTAAACGATATAAAAGAGCTATTAGCCGTTGAGGCTGATGCAATTAAAAACATACCGATAAGCTCGGAATATATAAAAGCACTCGATATCATTCACGAGCAGGTTCACCTGAAAAAGGGGAAACTAATCACCAGTGGTATGGGAAAAGCAGGACAGATAGCGGTTAATATCTCGACTACCTTTAGCAGTACAGGAACCCCGGCAGTATTTTTGCACCCTTCTGAAGCACAGCACGGCGATTTGGGTGTTGTTCAGGAAAATGACGTCATGCTTTTGATTTCTAATTCAGGCAAGACGCGCGAAATAATTGAACTGGTCACTCTTGCACGCGGCCTTCGTCCAAACATACGCTTTATAGTAATTACAGGAAACATTGAATCTGTGCTGGCCTCCGAAGCAGACGCGGTCTTGTCAACGGGCTCACCCCGCGAGGTGTGTGCCCTGGGTCTTACTCCTACTACCTCGACAACAGTGATGACTGCGATCGGTGATGTGCTGGTAGTATTACTTATGAAAAAGATAGGCTTTTCTAACCATGACTACTCATTAAGACACCACGGTGGTTATTTGGGAGATAAATCACGCCAGGCTGCGAGTCTGGATAAAAAATAGTTATTATGAGCACTACAAACTGGAAATCATTACAAAACGGTTCTGATATTCGTGGCGTTTCAATGGAAGGAGTGCCAAATGAAAGCGTTAATATTTCTGTCGAAGTAATATCACGCATTGGCGAAGCCTTTGTAGGATGGCTAAAAAGCAAAGGACTGTCGGATAATATCACTATATCCCTTGGAATGGACTCCAGATTAACAGGCCCAGCCTTAAAAGAGGCCTTGACAGAGAGTATTATACACTGCGGAGTTGATGTTTATGACTTCGGTCTGGCTTCTTCGCCGGCAATGTTTATGAGCACGGTAACAGACAAGGAGCCGGTTACAGCAGCGATAATGCTAACAGCCAGTCACCTACCCTTCAACCGCAACGGAATGAAGTTCTATACCCGCGAAGGCGGCCTGGAAAAGAAGGATATTTCTGATATACTAAGTCTGGCTTCGGGTGATAAATCGTTTAAAAGTAAGACCATCGGCTCGGTAAGCAAACGCGACTTCATGTCTGAGTATGCTGCCAACTTTGTTCAGCTTGTGCGCGAAAAAGTAAATCATCCTGATAATTATAAGGAACCTCTTAAAGGCTTTAATATTGTAGTTGACGCCGGAAATGGCGCCGGTGGGTTTTATGCCCATAAGGTCTTGCAAGTACTTGGAGCTGACATTTCAGGCAGTCAATTCCTGAATCCCGACGGAAGGTTTCCCAACCATATTCCGAACCCCGAGGATGAAATTGCAATGATGTCAATAATCAAGCAGGTTAAAGATACCAATGCTGATTTGGGGGTGATATTTGATACTGATGTTGACCGTGCAGCTCTCGTAAGTGCCGGCGGACGCAGCATAAACCGCAATCAGCTGATAGCCTTAATCTCGGCAGTGGTGTTGAAAGAGCACCCGGGCACTACAATTGTTACCGACTCTATCACTTCCAATGGGCTGACATGGTTTATCAACAAGCATCTGGGAGGTCAGCATCACCGCTTCCAAAGAGGCTATAAGAATGTTATTAACGAAGCCATACGCCTAAACAACGAAGGCAAGGAGTGCTGGCTGGCTATTGAGACCTCGGGGCATGCCGCCATGAAGGAGAACTATTTTTTAGACGATGGGGCTTATCTGGTCACCAAATTGATTATTACCATGGCTCGGATTCGACGGGAAGGTAAACAGCTTAGCGACCTGATAGAAAAGTTACCGCTTCCGGTGCAAAGCACTGAAGTAAGAATTGGTATTAAGGATCCGCGATTTAAAGAATACGGAGAAAAAGTTATAACTGACCTTGGACTATGGGCTGCCAATCGTAACGGCTGGGAGTTAGCACCGGATAATTACGAAGGACTGCGTGTACAATGCGACAAACCTTTCCGCAAGGGATGGTTTTTGCTCCGTTTATCGCTCCACGACCCGGTTTTACCACTTAATATTGAGGCCGAAGAGCAGGGTGCTGTTGAGGAGATAGCTTCAGAATTGGAGAAATTCTTTAGCAATTATGACAAGCTTGACTTGCTCGGCTTTAGAGATCTTATTAATAAATAACACACTGAAAGAGAGAAATATGAGGATTTTAAGAGAAGAGACACTTGCAGTAATAGTTGATATTCAGGAGCGCCTTTTCCCGCACATTGCGGGAAAGGAGGAGTTGGCTAAAAATCTGCAAACGCTGATAAAAGGATTGCAAATACTTGAAGTACCACTGAAGGTTACTGAGC